>Ga0129310_1002667_pt1 | contig 12800 bp, 9 predicted proteins | sample Go1ome_2_FD_94433 | JGI IMG/M metagenome (GOLD analysis project Ga0129310, IMG submission 94433) | Western lowland gorrila individual fecal microbial communities from Wisconsin, USA - Go1022A metagenome | ecosystem: Host-associated > Mammals > Digestive system > Large intestine > Fecal | place...
AAGCCCGCCCGCAGATCCGCATCCAGCGAGTTGGTTTTTAACGACCGGCTCCAGTCAAAAAAGTCCGGCGCACCGCCGCCATCCGGGCACTGGGCGACAAAAATCATCGTTCCGCCGGGCTTGACCGCCTGCCCCATATTGAGCAGTGTTTTGATTCCCTGATAAAGGTTAATGTCCTTGGGATATCCGCCGCAGCTGGCAATGACGATATCCGCCTTTTGCGAAATGGGTACGCCGGAGATCTGCTGCACCAGCCGGCAGCTTTCCTCCCAGGCCCTCTGCCACTGGCCGCACACCAGCCGGCATTGGCGGCCCTGCTGATTCATGACGATGTTAATGCCGAACACCGGATTTACCAAAGCGGCGGCCTCGGTCATATCCAGATGAACCGGATTATCCTCCAGCTTGCCCATGCCAATGCGGCTGGAGGAACAGGGCTTATCCGGGTCCAGGCACATCATGTGGTTGTGCAGAATGGTCTGTTTGCCGCTGATGCCAGGCAGAATACTTTTGCGGCCGCCGCCGTAGCCGGACATCAGATGGTGAACCGTCGCGCCGATGGTGATAACCTTGCGGCCCACCGCCAGCGGGTTGACCCAAACGGGGGTACCAAAACTGGTCTCACCCAGATAAGCCAGCGGACCGTCACAGTCATGGCAGACAACCTTGACCTTTTGATAAACCTCTTCCGACGCGATTTGGCGCAGTTCCTTCTCGCTCTGCCCCCGGTGAGTGCCCAGCGCCACCAGCACGGTCATATTCTGGTGCAAAACGCCGCACTCTTCATGCAGAAACGCCACCAATTCCCGGCAAACCAGATCCTGCCGGGACCAAAAGCGGGTGACATCGCTAATGACAATGGTCACCAGATCCTCAGACGACACCAGCTGTTCCAGCGGTGCCCCGCCTATCGGGCTGTGCGCAGCTGCGTGAAATGCCTCACGCACATCCTCGATGGCCGGCTGTGCCGCCGGTTCCAGACAGCGCACCGATTTTGCGCCGTCAAAAGCTGCCTCTACCTGCGAAGAACCGTAACCCAACCAAAACTTTTCCAAAATACCGCCCCGCTTTCCAAATCGGTTGATGCTTTTTCCGGTATCGCACCGGAAAGAGAAAACAATTTTTTTCATGATACGCTTCTTTTTTTCCGCTGTCAATTATGCTATACTCTTGAAAACAGGGCACCCTCTGCGGCGCCTTTTCCAAAGGAGCGATAACCATGTTCAAACATCTGGTCTTATGGCAGTTTTCTCCCGAAGTTTCCCCGGCCCGCCGGGAAACGCTGATCCGGGATCTGGACGGCCGGTTCCGCGCCATGGTGGGACAGGTTGAAGGGCTGCAAAAAGCGGAAATCGGGCAAAATCTCCTACCGGACAGCGGATACCATATGATCCTTTACACGGAATTCACCAACCGGGAAGCGATGGAAGCCTATCAAAACCATCCGCTTCACCTGGCGGTAAAAGAAGAAATGAAAAATACCGTCTGCGGCCGCCTGGCGGTGGATTATCAGGTCTAAATCCCGCATCAGCATACAAAAAAGCGCCCCCTTTCTTAACATTTTCTTAACACGATTCTGCACCATTCTGCATTTTATTTTTGTTATAATGGAACCAGAAGCATTTGATTTGTTCCGGGGCCGCCATCCTCTCTCGCCCCAGAAGTCCGCCTTTTTTGTGCGGACACCGGTTCTTATGCTTGCAGGGAATTTTTCCCGACCATCTGGACATAGGAGGGGCGCTGATATTTGAATAAAAAACTCAAAGAAAAAATTCATGAATCCTTTTCGTCTGTCATCCCGATCACATTGATTGTGCTGCTGTTAAGCACTACGGCAGCGCCCATGAATCTGGAGACACTGATGCTCTTTTTAACCGGTGCGGTGCTGCTGGTGATCGGCATGGGATTTTTTACCCTTGGCGCCGATATGGCAATGATGCCCATTGGCCAGCAGGCGGGAGAGCAGCTGACCCGCACCAAAAAGCTTTGGCTGATTATTGCCTGCTGTTTTGTAGTGGGCATTGTCATCACCGTTGCCGAGCCGGATCTGCAGGTTTTGGCCCGGCAAACCCCGGCCGTACCGGATCTCGTGCTGATCCTGACGGTGGCGGTGGGCGTCGGCCTGTTTCTAGTGCTGGCTTTTCTGCGTATTTTGTTCCGCTGGAACCTTTCCACGCTGCTTTTGCTGTTTTACTCGTTGATCTTTGTCCTGGCCTTTTGGGTGCCGGATTCGTTTCTCGCCGTTGCCTTTGATTCCGGCGGCGTTACCACCGGGCCGATTACCGTGCCGTTTATTATGGCGCTGGGTCTGGGGCTTACCGCGGTGCGCAGCGACAATGACGCCGAGGACGACAGCTTTGGCCTGGTCGCCCTGTGCTCTATTGGACCGATTCTGTCTGTGCTGATTCTGGGACTTTTGTATAATCCGGCCGGTTCTAGCTACACGCCGCTGGAAATCCCGGTTCTGTCAAGCACCAAGGAGCTTTTTGGGGAATTTGGGCGGGCTATCCCCGATTACGCACAGGAGGTCATGCTGGCCCTGACTCCTGTCCTGCTTTTGTTTTTGCTGTTGCAGGTCTTTTTTCTAAAGCTGCGCCGCAGACAGCTCATTAAAATCCTGATCGGCCTTCTCTACACCCTGATCGGGCTGACCTTATTCCTCACCGGCGTAAACGTGGGCTTTATGCCCGCCGGCTACTATTTGGGCAGGCAGATTTCCCAGCTTTCCTACAACTGGATTTTAGTCCCTCTCGCTATGGTGATCGGCTTTTACATTGTTAAGGCGGAGCCGGCGGTTCTGGTGCTGAACAAACAGGTGGAAAATGTGACCGGCGGCGCCATTTCCCAACGGGCGATGATGGCCAGTCTTTCCATCGGTATGGCGGTTTCTCTGGGGCTTTCCATGATCCGGGTGCTGACCGGCCTTTCGGTTCTTTGGTTTTTAATCCCGGGCTATGGTCTTGCGCTGGGTCTGTCTTTCGTTACCCCCCAGATTTTCACCGCTATCGCTTTTGATTCCGGCGGCGTGGCTTCCGGCCCGATGACCGCCACCTTTTTGCTTCCTTTCGCCATGGGCGCCTGCGATGCAGTCGGCGGCAATATTCTCACCGATGCATTCGGTATTGTGGCCATGGTGGCCATGACGCCGCTGATTACCATTCAGCTGCTGGGACTTTTGTACCGGCTGAAAACTCGCGATCATCCTGCTCTCGGGACAGAAAAAAGCACAGAGGATGAAATCATTGATTTTCACTAGGAGGAATCCGAAAATGCCTGAAAATAAAGCAGCCCATTTCCCGGTGAAATGGCTGATTACCATTGTGGACCGCGGCCGGGGAGAAATGGCGGCGGAACTGCTGAACCAGGTTCATAAAAGCGTTCATATGATCAGTCTGGGCAAGGGGACCGCCAGTTCTGAAATCATGGATTATCTGGGCCTGGATGAACCGGAAAAGGATATTGTCATGAGCCTGATTCCACAGCCTCTGGAAAAAAAGCTTTTGCAGGTGCTGGTCGATAGAATGGCGCTTTCCTCCCCCGGAAAAGGAATCGCCTTTACCATTTCTTTAGACAGTATCAGCACGGCTGTAACCCATCATGCAGACCCCGGAAACTGCATGCAGACATTGATTCAAAAGGAGGCCACCTTTGCCATGCCGGAAAACAAATCATTCGCCCTGATCGCCGCTGTTATTCCTCACGGAGAGTCGGATCTTGTAGTAGACGCCACCCGCGCCGCCGGCGCCCGGGGGGGCACCATGATCCGTGCGCGGGCGCTGGGCGCCGAAGAGGCCAGCCGGTTTTTTCACATCACCATCCAACCGGAAAAAGAGGTGGTCTTTACCATTGTCCCCTCATCCATCAAAAAGGCCGTCATGCAGTCCATCTGCAACCGTATCCTGGAAAAAAGCGGCGAACACGGCATTGTGTTCTCCCTTCCGGTGGATGAGGCGCTGGGGCTGCGCATGCCCCAAACAGAGGATGTCACCGAGGGTCTTTCCGGCCAGGCTTAATTTGCCATACTTTTGCTCTGCGTCCGCTTCGTTTGGATAAAAAACGGGGCAGACGCTTTTTTTCTCAAAATTGTGCAGACAAAACCGACTTTTCCGTCTGCTTGTGCAGAAAGAGGGAACAAGTTTGTATAAAATCGCTATATAAAATTTTGTCAGTTTTTAGTACAATATGGTTTAGTGGGTGTTTATTCCACAGGAATTTTTGAGAAGGAGAAAAACAATGGAGAAAATTTTTAAGCTGAAGGAAAACGGTACAAACGTAAAGACCGAAATCCTGGCCGGCTTGACCACGTTCATGACGATGGCTTATATCATCGCCCTGAACCCCAATCTGCTCACCGGCTTCGACAGGGGCAGCCAGCTGTGGAACGGCGTGTTCCTAGCTACCTGCATTGCCTCCGCCATTGCAATGTTTGTCATGGCATTTCTGGCCAACAAACCCTTTGCCCTGGCGCCCGGCATGGGGCTTAACAGCTTCTTTGCGGTTGTGGTTGCCAACATCGTCGGCCTGACGGGGTTGAGCTACCTGCAATCCTTCCAGGCGGCGCTGTGCATTATCCTGATTGAAGGCATTATCTTTTTGATTCTTTCCCTGCTGAACATCCGGGAAAAAATCGTCGATTGCATCCCCCTGGGCGTGCGGATGGGCATTGCGCCCGGCATTGGCCTGATGCTGATGAACATCGGCCTGGGTTCCAACGTGGGCATCTATTCGGCGGACGGCGGTCCGTTCTATGTCATGCGTGACTTCTTTGGCGCCCTGACTCCCTCGGTCATCAAAGGCAACATGGGCGATGCGTACCCGGAAATGGTATTGACCGTCGTTACCATGTTTGTCGGCCTGTTCGCCATCTGTATCCTGGCAAAACTCGGTGTAAAAGGCGCCGTACTGCTGGGTATGCTGATTTCCTGCATCATTTACTGGGCAGGCGAAGCGATCTTCCTAGGCAACAACCCGTTCGCTTCTCTGGCAACTGCTTCCTTTGTTCCGCCTTTTGCCGACATGGCTGCGACCACCCTGTTCAAATTTGATTTCAAAACCTTTTTCTCGATCGGCTGGTTTACGATCATCACCCTGATTATCACCTTCTGCATGATCGATATGTTTGATACCATCGGCACCTTTGTAGGTACCGCTTCCCGCGCCGGTATGATGGACAAAAACGGCAAAATGCCGAAAATGAAAGAAGCGCTGGTCGCCGATGCCGTGGGTACCATTGCCGGTGCTGTCACCGGTACTTCCACCGTTACCACTTTCGTGGAATCCGCTTCCGGCGTTGAGGCTGGCGGCCGCACCGGTCTGACCGCGCTGACCACCGGTATCCTCTTCCTGGCCTGCATCTTCATCGCTCCCATTGCCGCGATCATTCCCGCTGCCGCTACTTCCGCAGCGCTGATCTATGTCGGTGTTCTGATGCTCAGCGGACTGAAAAATGTTCATTTCGACGACCTGACCGAAATCGTTCCTGTTGCGCTGATGCTCATTTCCATGCCGATTTCCGGATCGATCGGCCATGGTATTGGACTGGGCCTGATTGCCTACACTGTCATCAAAGTTTTCACCGGCAAAGCCAAAGATGTTTCGTTTGTTACTTACATCATTTCCGTTCTGTTCTTAGTGAAATTCTTCCTGGTTGTGTAAGCAAAAATCCGCATTTTCCAAAAGAGGGGCCATTTGGCCCCTCTTTTTTTGTGTATATGATGAAAAGCCCGCCAATTTTTAAAAAATCAGCGGGCTTTTCATAACGTTTCAAATGATTTACCGCCTTTTGGGGGAATCGCCACCCACCTCATAGCATTTCTGTGCCCGGCAAAGCTGTTCCATCATTCCCCGCACCGCTGTTTCTGGTGAAAGGATGCGCACCCCCTCGCCAAGGGCAAAGATCCAACCGTAAAACTGGGGGCTCAGCACCACGCGGGTATAGATTTCAAAAAAGCCGTCCTCCTTTGGAAAAACGGTGACGTCTTTGCCGAACCGGTCCATCACCACGCCAATCAGCCGGTTTTCAAAACGCAGCCGGACCATCTCCTCCTCGCCGCCGAACATGGAAAACACCTTCCGGGAATAGTCCGCCATATCCAGCTTTTGGAACTGCTCATTACCCTGCCTGGGCGCATCCAACGGCTGTATTTCGGTCATTTTATCCACCCGGTAGTGCTTTAAAATTCCCGCCTGGGCATCATATCCCAGCATATAGTAATTTTCATCGTCCCACGCTAAGGCAAAGGGACTGATGCGGTACTGGGCGCCGTTATGACGGAACCGCCGCTTTTTTTCCACCGTATATTCAAAATACCGAAATCCGATTTGGCGGTTTTGGCCAATGGCCATGTGGATCCGATCGATGTTATAATACACGCTCTCATTCATCGCCTTAATCCGGCCCGCCACAAATACCTGACGCTGCAGCTGCCTGGCCTGATGCACGCTAGTGAGGCTTTCCAACTTTTTGATCAGCTCCATGGATTTTTTGCAGGTGATGAATTTAGACGCCTGCACGCTATCCACCAGCAATTTTAACTCCGCCAGCTGAAAGGTACGGTTCGGCACATGATAGCCGCTCCCTTTTACGAACTCCACATCCACGCCGAACTGACGCAGCTGCTCCATATCGTCATATAAACTTTTTCGCTCCGCTTCTATCCCCTGCTGCGCCAAAAGTTCCGTCAGGCGGGCCAAAGGAAGGAAATGGTCCTCATCGGTCTGCTCCAGCAAAATTTGCATCAAGCACAGCAGCTTTCTCTTTTGATTGATCGATTTCGGCACGGCAGTTTCCCTCCTCCTGTTTTCTTTATTGTATCAAATCCCGTGGTTTCCCGCAATCCAAGCCAGAAAATCCTCCGCCAAAGGCAGAGGATCTTCTCTGTTTTTATTCGATCTCTCTTCTCCTGCGGCGATGAGACGCCACCGCCCAGATGCCGACAATCAACGCGGTCAGGATACCGGCACCCGCCAAAATCACGCCGACACTGATATGGAACAGGTCCTCTTCCGGCTGCGCAGGATCCGGCTGGTCGTAAGGGATCTCCGGCAGGCTTTCCGGCACATGCTCCGAGGAGGATGAGGAAGTCTCCAAGGGCAGGGAGCTTTCGACAGGCGGAACCGAAGAAGCACTGGGCTGCACGGCCGGCAAAGATGGCGCCGGTTTGGATAAACCCTCGTTATGGTGTCCGTCGGGCTCTGCATAAAGCTTTTCCAACTGGTACAGCGAATCATAACTCAAGCCGTTGTCCGGCTGCGCTTTTCCTGCCGGGATCAGAAAGGTTTTACCGCCATTCCAGTGGATTTTTAACGCCACGCCCGGATGATTACGCAAAGCGGACATGACCCGCCAATTCATATCGGTAAAATCGCCCGCGTCTACCGTGATGGTATCACCGCTTTGGGCACGCTTGATCTGGTTTGCCACACTCTCCCAAAAAGCGTCCTGCTTTTCTTCAAAGCTCTGCGGTTCATCCGGCTCCTGCTCCCCGGCGCCGCCAGACTTTTCCCAGCCAATGGCATAAGGCGAAAAACGGCGCAGGTGCAAAATCAACTCCCCGCTATGAACCTCCAGGTATTCCCCATCCCTGTTTTCCAAAGCCGTGAGCGATTGCAGTTTTCCGCCGTGCAACCGGTAAGCAATCCAATCTTTCTTTCCCTGCAAAGACGATGGTATCGGGATATGGATTTCGACTGACTCCGGCAGGCAGTTCACCTGCGCGGCGGTCACCTTTTTGTTTTCGACAGTCTGTTTCTGCACCGAAATATCAAACAGCAACTCCTGGCGGAACGTTCTTTTGGATTTCAGGCGGTCTGTCAGGGCCTTGCAGTCCAAACAGGCGGTCTCTTCGCCCTTCACTGTCATTGTCAGAATAACAGAACCGCCACTGGCCGCCGCGGCCAGATCTTTCTGCGTCACACCGGCGGCTGAGTCTGCGTTTTCTCCTACCAGATCCGGGGAGAACATGCTGTCCAGCCCGCCGACGATCCATTCCGTGTCGGTCAGAACCTGGACCACACTGCTGGTATTGCTCTGCGGCAGCACCACATCCCAGCGTTTTGTCTGATCCGTGAGACATACCATGCTGGTCATGGTCAGCGACCCATCTGCCAGGGAAACGACCATCTGGTACAACCCCGGCGAAATGGTTTCGATCCCATAGCTTCCGTCGTCTTGCACCACCCCGGCCGCTATCACATTCCTTCCCCGTTTGAACGCTACCTTTGCACCTGCGGCAGGTTTTTCACCGCGGGTGACCTTTCCTGTCAAATCATAGGAAACCGCCGGTTTTGCATACAGCTGCGCGCCGTCTTGCCAAAGGGCAAAGCTGCCGTCATCACAGGCGAAGGCAGCCTTTCCCGCCAACGCCGCCTGCTCACTGGAAAATAACACCGCAGCGCCGGAGACCGGAAGAAAGCCCATCTCCCCAGTCAGGCGATAGCGCCCCACGCCAATCTTCGCGGCTGCATCCAAAGCCCCGGTTACGGACACCGGAGCGCCCGCTGTTTCGCTTTGTTCCAGATAAAGAAGGTTATTGTATGAAATCCGTTTGCCGGCGGCGTCTTCCACAAAATTGCCCCAAATCACCGCCGCACCTTCCACCTGCACCGATTCTGCCCGTTCAGCGGATACGCCGCCGCCCGTATGAACAGCCTTCCCCGCCAGCGTACCTATCACGGCGCGGTTTCCGCTGACGGAACCGTTGTCCGAAACAGTCAAAACCGCACGGTCCGACAGGGTGACGCCCCCGCCGGTTCCTGCGTTCTCAAAGATCCGGGCACTGCCGCCCAGCAGGATTTGAGAATCGGCCACCGCCTGCACGCCGCCTACGCAGGACATCACGCTTTGTTCACTCCCGGCGACGGCACTGTTATGGCAGACAGATGCGTTTGCTTCCATCCGCAGCACACTTGCGTCCAGATAAATGCCGCCTGCATTGGCTGCCGCACGGTTATTCCGGACCGCTGCGTCTGCGGTCAGTACCAGTGTCCCTTCCAATACCATTACACCGCCGACCGCCGGTTTCTCCGCCTTCTCATTGTCGTTGTTTTGCAGCGCCGCTCCGGCATCCAAAACCAAAGTCCCGCTCTGAACCACCGCCAGCGGAGATTGGGATTTTGCCCCGCCGTTTTGCCGGCGCAGTACGGACGTTTCGGCGCTCCAAATCGCGCCGCCGTCCAGTATGATATTTTTTAGCGTCAACTGTCCGCCGGATTCGACCAATACCAGGCTACCGGAATAGGAATCTTTGCGGGAAACGGTATAAGATCCGCCATCTTTCCCGGTTAAGGTCAGCGCCTTGGCAGACACGGCAAGCGGCTGATCCAACGCAAGATCCTGCGCCAGCTCAATCACTGCTTTGTCCCCGGCGTCCTGTACGGCCTGCTGCAGGCTGGTGTACGGCGTCGATCCAATATAGGCTACCGGCAGTACCGTTTTGACCTGGACGGCTTTTGGCAAAACAGGCTGGCCGGCATCTACCGCGTCGCTGCCGTCCGCAGGCTGATAATGCGAAAACTCGCCTAACAAAGCTGCGGCCGACCCGGTGGTGGAGACCGCATTTCCCGCCGTCTGCCCCGCACCGCCTGAAAAAACGCCGCCGGTCAGCTTGATCGATTCTTCACCGGACAAAACGGCGAGTCCATTTCCACCGGTTCCCGCAGAGGACATGCCGCCGGTATAAAATCCGTCCTGGATTTCCAAATTACCCTGGCTGACTGCAATGGCATGGCCGCCGGCCATGCTCCCGGCCCCTCCGGTTGCTCTGGCTGTTTTACCCATCAGAGAGGAACCGGCTTCCATCTGAATCGCAGCGCCGCCGGTATGGCCGCTGCCCCCGGTCAGCGTTCCGCTGCGAAGCTCCAATTTTGACCCTGCCTGCAAATGTGCAGCAGAGGCGCCGTTGCCCTTTTGAGGTTGCTGCGGTGTTTCCGCTCCGCCGCTGCCGCCGGTTAAGGCCGCGCCGGACAGGACCATCGACCCGCTGTTTTTCACAGCGGCCTCGCCGTTTCCTGCCGGCAGGACCGTATCCGCAGGGGCACCGCTGCCGCCGTATACTTTCAGATTCTCTCCCAGTGTCAGATTGGTCCCGTCATTTTGAATTCCGATCCCGCTCTCCTGCTCCGCCGTGCCTGCGGCACCCTGTATGATGCCGTTGCAGATGGTTACATTTTTTGCGCGAACCCAAACCGCCGGCGCTCCAGCCGGCCCGGTAACCGTTTTTCCCTGCAGATCCAGCACCGTGCCATCCTGTGTAATCACGATGGTTTCCGGCACATTATGCGCGGCAAAATACGCCTGTAACAACGAAAGCTTTTGCCAATCAACCATCGCCTGCTGTTCGGGATTCAATGCGGCAAAGGCGTTTTCTGCCTGCCGCATCTGCTCCTTGGCCTGTTCCTGCTTCTCCCGGTTCATGGCCTCCACCGCGTCCGGTGCGGGCAGCCCGTCAATCTTTTCCCTTGCCGCCGTTACCGGACAGTCCCCTTCGTGTATCTGCCCGCAGACAGAACAGGGTACGTCTTTTGCACTGGCAGGCAAAAACGCCAGCAAAAGGCACGCTGCCAACAACAAGCTCCACCATTTCTTTCCTTTCATCATCCACCCTCCTCGCCAACAGATAAAAAAAGCAAGCTTTCGCAAGCCTGCTGTGTTTCTTTGACCGGGCCGGGACGGAACCTCTTTATCACCTGGCCATATCCTTTTCCGGAACCGCTTTGCAGGCCGTCCGCCTATCTCCGGATATCCCCATTGCCATTTTGCCATGGGCGAAAGCCATTTATTTTCCCAGACAGGAAAGCTCGTTCCCCAACAGATTTTTTCCTTTTAACTGCGTTGTGTCCAAGCTTTGCTTTCCAAATCCCTTTTATCAGGAAAACCATGATTCAAGCAGCTTTGTTACAGTTTCCTACAAAATTCGGAGAAATCTCCGTGCTTGTTTTCCCCGCTGCAAAGTTCCCGCGCCCGCACCAAAGAGAAGCCCACGCTTTCCCCTCGTTGCAAAGCAAAAGTTATTCCAAATCAGTCAGGCTTTTCGCCACTTTTAAAAGCTTTCGTTTGGAAAGCCCGTTGGAACGGATCTTGGTAAAACAGTCGTTTTCAAAAATATAAATCTTTCGCCATCCTTCTTTCTCCACATACAGCGCCCGGTTCCCATTCACATCCAGATATTCTGTTTTGGCATCCTCCGTGTCAATCTGGATACTGGCGTTTCCGTCAATTTCCATATATCGCTGGGAAATATACAGAACCTTTTCGCCATCCCGATAATCGATGAGAATCGATCTGGGGCTGCTTTTGACCTCCTGCACCTCAAAGCCCTGCGGCACATAAGAAGACAGATGCACCCAGCTGAAATCCCCCTCCCGCAGGCTGTTCTGGCCGGCGGTCTCCAGCAGGAACGACGTGTGGGTGGGAAACTGATCAATATGGATTCGCCTTTTTAATCCGATTCCGGCGTCAACCGCCGCAAAGCTCAGCAATACCACCGACAAAACAACTGCCAATCTGGGAATCCAGCGTTTGCCTGCGCCGAAAAAACCAAATCGCCGTTTTTTGAGCGGCGCAGCAGGCGCTGCATTTTTCTGGAAAACCGGCGGGAAGGGACGTAATCCGGCGGCAGGGCATCTTTACAGGCAAGCAAAAGCGCATCCGGATTCTCCCAATCTGACTGGATATCTGCCAGCGCTCCGGATAAGGCCTCTTCAAAAACCTTTTCATCCGCACTGTTCATTCTGCCCATTCTCCCTCCCAGCTGAGCTATACCCCCGTATGAGGGCACGTTAAGTTTATTTATTAAGTTAATGAGGGGTGCGTAACCGCTTCAACCGGGCTCCCGTTCCAGCGCCCGGCGCAGCTTTTTGCGGATGCGGGAAAGCTTAACGGAAACGGTTTTTTCGTTCATCCCAAACAGATCCGCCAATTCCTTGTAGGTATACTTTTTTAAGATTCCGTACACCAAAAGCTGCTGTTCTTGCTGCGAAAAGCCCTTTATAATAAAAACCATTCTGCTTTGCAAATGCTTCACCGAAAACTGCGATTACACCGGATCATCCTCCGGTTCCCGCTCTTCCTCTGAAATGGGTTCCGTGCGGTGCAGCCGCTTACGCGCCAAATGGGTATAGCATAAGCGGCGCACTGTAATCAGCATGAAATTTTTTGCTTCCCGATCCGTCGAGTTCTCTATTTTGGCGATGTTGCGGAATATACGGATAAACGCCTCCTGAACGATATCCTCTGCTTCCTCGGCAGACTTTACTATGGAATGGGCAAAACGGATCAGGTCCAGATGGTACCCGGTTGTAAAGCTCTTCCAATTTATTCTCCTGCTCTTCTTCCAGCGCCAGCGTGAAGCAAAACATCATCCAGCCTCCTCGCTTCCGTTTTCTCCCAGCTATATTGTTATTATATCTAAAAATTTTACATATTTCAATATAAAATAGTGCTTTTTATCCATTTATCTCCTGGATCTTTTCTTTTTCCTTTGAAAATCCACCGCAAAAAAATCCCGGTTCTTTCGCTTTTAAACCAGCGGCGCATCCGGCAAATACCCCAAACAGCCCGCCATACGAAAATTTTTACAGAACAAGAAATCCATATAAAAAGGCAGGGGCGCTGCCGCCCCTGCCATAAAAATCCCTATGCCTTTTGGGATATTTCCGTTCGTTCTGCCGCACCGGGCCCGGCTTTTTTAAGAAACCTTGAGCGTCAGGCGGAGCTTATCGCTGAGCATGGCGATAAATTCGCTGTTTGTGGGCTTTCCGCGGGAATTGTGGATGGTATAGCCAAAATAGGAGTTGAGCGT
>Ga0129310_1002669_pt1 | contig 12778 bp, 10 predicted proteins | sample Go1ome_2_FD_94433 | JGI IMG/M metagenome (GOLD analysis project Ga0129310, IMG submission 94433) | Western lowland gorrila individual fecal microbial communities from Wisconsin, USA - Go1022A metagenome | ecosystem: Host-associated > Mammals > Digestive system > Large intestine > Fecal | place...
AAGGGGTGGCATGGGAATGAAATGCGGTTGACGGACCTTTCCCGACCCCTTAAGGGGTAGTGTCCGTAACAAGCCCTTATAGGGCTTCATCAAACCACCGGTTCAACCGGTGGTTTTGATTTTATCGTCATACATTCTTCTGACAGAACAACAAAGCTATAATGCTTGTCAATAATTAAGCATTATGAATTATGAATGTGGTTATCCCGCTGACACACCACAAAAACAGCGGCTATACATAACTTAAGGTTCTTGGCGTATATCTTTCCCCCGCCGCAGGCGGGGGAAAGATATGGGGCGCTCAATTATCCTTTTGTTTACCCATTTTTAGTTGGTGTGCTAAAGGGATAGTCATATAAGAAAATACCCGCAGGAAAAAACAATTCCTGCGGGTATTATTTTATCATCATACATTCTTCTGACAGAACAACAAAGCTATAATGCCTGCCAATAATTATGAATTATGAATTATGAATTAGCAAAGCTGCCCGTGTACAGCTGGAAGTACTTGCCCTTTTTGTCTATAAGTTCATCGTGCGTGCCGCGCTCGATTATCCTGCCCTGTTCAAGTACCATTATGCAGTCGGAATTCTTTACAGTAGACAGCCTGTGGGCGATGACGAAGGTCGTTCTGCCGTGCATAAGTGCGTCCATGCCTGCCTGTACCAGCTTTTCGGTGCGGGTATCTATGGAGGAAGTCGCCTCATCGAGTATCAGCACAGGAGGGTCTGCAACTGCCGCCCTTGCTATGGCAAGAAGCTGACGCTGACCCTGACTGAGATTGCCGCCGTCGCCTGTAAGCACCGTGTCGTAGCCGTGTTCCAGCTTTTCGATAAAGCCCGAAGCGTTCGCCAGCTTAGCCGCCGCCCTGCATTCTTCATCGGTGGCGTTGAGATTTCCGTAGCGTATGTTATCCATGACAGTACCCGTGAAAAGGTGGGTATCCTGCAAAACTATGCCCAACGTTTTTCTCAGCGCAGGCTTCTTTATTTTGGTGATGTTTATGCCGTCATACCTTATCTTGCCGTCCTGTATATCGTAGAAACGGTTTATCAGGTTGGTGATGGTGGTCTTGCCCGCACCAGTCGAACCGACAAACGCTATCTTCTGACCCGGCTTTGCGAACAGCTTGACATCGTGCAGAACTATCTTGTCATCGTTATACCCGAAATCCACGCCGTCAAAGACTATCTCGCCTTTCATGCGGGTATAGGTAACAGTGCCGTCCTCCTTGTGAGGGTGTTTCCATGCCCATGTGCCTGTGCGTTCTTCACACTCTTTCAGTTCGCCGTTCAGGTCTATCTTAGCGTTGACGAATTCCACATAGCCCTCATCAGTTTCGGGTTTCTGGTCAAGCAAGTCCATAACTCTGCCCGCGCCCGCAGTCGCCATTATGATGAATGTCATCTGCTGGCTTATCTGGGTTATTGGCATGGTGAAGTTCTTGTTCAGCGTCAGGAAAGCCGTCAGCTTGCCCATAGTTATGCCGCCGACATTGTTTATCATCAGCACTGCGCCCAGCAAAGCGCACAGCACATAGCTGATATTGCCGATATTGCCGTTTATGGGCATCAGTATGTTCGCGAATTTGTTTGCGTTGTTGGCGCTGTCGCGCAGTCTGTCATTGAGTTCCTTGAAATCAGCCTGCGCCTTTTCCTCATGACAGAACACCTTGACTACCTTCTGACCGTCCAGCATCTCTTCGATAAAGCCGTTGACCTCACCGAGATCCTTCTGCTGTGCCGCAAAATACTTGCCCGAACTGCCCGATATCTTCGCAGTCACGAACATCATAACCGCCGCCATGAATATAGAGAGCAGTGTCAGGAAGCCGCTGAGCGCTATCATCGAGAAAAGCGTGACCACCAGCGTAACGGTGGAGTTTATCAGCTGAGGTATGCTCTGTGCGATGAACTGGCGCAGAGTATCGACATCGTTGGTGTACACCGACATTATATCGCCGTGTGCATGGGTGTCAAAATACTTTATCGGCAGACTTTCCATGTTGTCGAACAGCGCATTCCTGAAATTGCGCAGTGTACCCTGTCCCACGTTTACCATTATCCTGTTGTATGCGTAAGCCGATGAAAGACCCAGCACATAGATGACAGCCAGCTTTACCAGTGCCATCGCCAGCGGTTTGTAATCGGGAATGAAAGCTGCCCCTTCAGCTTTTTTCGCTGTCAGCATCGGTGTAACGTAATCATCAATCAGTGATTGAATGAACATCATGCCCACCAGTGTGGTTATCGCCTGAATTATGATACATACCACCACTATCGCGAAATGTATCTTGTAATCCTTGAACATGAATTTAAGCACGCGCCCCAGTACTTTGAAAGAATCCTTATCCATCTTTGGGCGGGGTGCTGTTCTGTCCATACGAGGCATTTACACTCCCTCCTTTCCTAAGCTGACAGCTTTTCCCTCAGCATTTTCGGGACGGTCGAAATCTCCGCCGCCGCCGACCTGTGAGTTGTAGATATCAGCGTAAGTTTCGTTGTTTTTCAGCAGTTCTTCATGTGTGCCGATGCCTGTTATCCTGCCGTCTTCAAGCACCAGTATGCGGTCGGCTTTCTCAACGCTTGATATCCTCTGTGCGATTATCAGCTTTGTAGTGCCCGGTATCTTCTCTGCGAAAGCCTGCTTTATCTTTGCGTCTGTAGCGGTATCCACCGCACTTGTCGAATCATCTAGTATCAGCACTTTCGGGTGCTTCATCAGCGCACGCGCGATACAGAGCCTTTGTTTCTGACCGCCCGAAACGTTAGCGCCGCCGCGCTCGATGTGTGTGTTGTACTTATCGGGCATTCTCTCGATGAATTCATCAGCGCACGCCGCTTTGCATGCTTCTATGCACTCTTCTTCGGTGGCATTCGGGTCGCCCCAGCGCAGGTTATCGAGGATACTGCCCGAAAACAGCACATTCTTCTGCAAAACGACAGATACGTTATCTCTCAAAAATTCCATGTCATAGTCGCGAACATCTACGCCGCCCACCTTGACACAGCCCTTTGTCACATCATAAAGCCTGCTTATCAGGTTGACCAGCGAAGTCTTGCCGCTGCCCGTCGAACCGATAATGCCTATCGTTTCGCCCGACTTTATGTGCAGGTCGATATTATGCAGAACATCTTTGTTTTCGCCCTTGAAATATGCGAAATCCACGCCCTCAAAGTCGATAGAACCGTCTTTCATCTCCCTGACTGCATTCGGCTTGTCAGCAAGTTCGGGCTTTTCGTCCAGCACTTCGCTGATACGCTTGATACTTGCAGTTGACATGGATATCATTACAAATATGAACGACAGCATCATCAGCGAGATGAACGCGCTGAAAATGTAGGAGAAAAGACTTGTCAGTTCACCTGTGGTGAGTGTGCCGCCGACTATCATGTGTGCGCCCAGCCAGCTTATGGCGATTATTGCCGAGTAGCTGACAAGCATCATTACAGGGTTGTTGAGCGCCACAATGCTTTCCGCCTTGACGAACATGTTGTACAGGTTGCCCGATGCCTTGCGGAACTTCTGCTTTTCGTAGTCCTCACGCACATACGCTTTTACCACTCTTATAGCCGATACGTTTTCCTGTACGCTTGCATTTAGTTCATCATATTTGTGGAATGCTTCGCTGAATGTCTTCATGGCAAACCTTACCACCAGCCCCAGCGCTACAGCCAGCACCAGCAGTGCCACAAGGAACATGCTGCTCATACGCGGGCTTACCACAAAACTCATCACCATACTGCTTATCAGCATGAAAGGCGCACGCACCGCGATGCGTATGCACATCTGGAAAGAGTTCTGTATATTGGTGACATCAGTGGTCATTCGCGTTACCAGACCCGCCGTCGAGAACTTGTCGATATTGCCGAAAGAGAATGTCTGTATCCTGCGGTATATCTCTTCTCTAAGGTTGCAGGCAAAGCCCGTTGAAGCCCTCGCGCCGTGTACGCCCGACATGATGCCCGCAAACAGGCTGACCATAGCCGCGATCACCATCGCGCCGCCGTATAGCTCCACCGCTTTCATATCGTTCTTTTCAATGCCCAAGTCGATTATTTTCGCCATTATATAGGGCAGCAGTACCTCCATAATGACCTCCAGCATGGCGTATATCGGAGTAAGAATAGTGTCTGTCCTGTACTGCTTTATCTGGGAAAGGATCTTTCTCATTCCTCAGTTACCTCCTTTTCTGCACTATTCAGATTTTCAGCCATACGGTTAAGCAGAACGTACAGCGTGTCAAGTTCTTCGTCCGTAAAGCCCTGAAAAGCCTGATCTTCGATGCTGCTCATACAGCTTTCTATCTCAGCTTTGTGTGAGAGCGCCTTTTCGGTGACTATCAGACCGCGCCTGCGTTCATCGGTGTCACAGCCCTCCATAGTCAGGTAGCCTTTAGCCCTCAGCTTTTTCAGCAGACCCGACACAGTTGCCGCTGAAATGTGCATACACCGCTGTATGTCAGAGGGGTAAACAGGTGCAGGGTGATAGATTATCGTCATCAGCACATGGCTCTGCGCGGCAGTTATGTCATTATGGGCAAGCCGCGAGTTTATTATGCACCCGATCTTCTGGTGTGCATATTTTGATGCCCTTATGACATCGGCTTGTTTTGACTTTCTCACTAAATATTCGCCTCCTTATAGTTAGCTTGCTAAATAGTACTTATATAGTATACTCCTATAATTTTTAAATGTAAAGCGATATTTTATGAATAAACTATTTTCATGTGCTTTGCGCATGACTTGTCAGAAATTTACTTCCCGCTTTAGTTATACTGACAATTCTGCCAACATCTTGGAAATAAAATGTTTTGTGGTTATCCCGCTGACACACCACAAAAAACAGCTGCTATACATAACTTAAGGTTCTTGGCGTATATCTTACCCCCGCCGCAGGCGGGGGTAAGATATACAACGCTCAATTATCCTTTTGTTTACCGCATTTTTAGTTGGTGTGCTAAAGGGATAGTCATAAAATGTTTTTGTAGTTGCGATATCATATTGGCACAGTAAAGGGAAAATCTAACCAAAAAATATATACAAGAATTTTTGGAAAATGCAAAGATCATCATACAAGTGATGCAACAACGCTATTTCTACAAAACGCAGGTTTAGGATCGTTATACAATTAAATTGGAGTTTAAATTAAAACACGTTTTTTACGTAAAACGCCCATATTTCAAGCCACAAAAAAAGCTCTCACAGCCGAAACTGTGAGAGCCTTATCATGTTTGTGATCCTGTTGCTATTATTCATGAAGCTAAAAAAACGTATCCTTGATGAATGGTATTCCACAATTCACAGAATGATTTTTTATCAGAGCAAAATTATATCTTCCATAAGGTAAGGGCTGGCAGAAGCATTTTTCCAACCACTTTAATCAAACTGTAATTTTATTTGGCTGGTTGCACATGATTGTTGAAAGATTTTTGTTCAAGATGAACCGGAGATCATTGCCTTGGGTATGCCGAGAAATAATAGGAGCATTTTCGTTATTGTCTTGGACTGGGGTGAAGAAATAATAATTTTCGAAAATTCAATAAGTGAGTGTATGCTAATCGACAAGATACTTCAGCGGAACGGGAAAGTCCCTCATAGCCATTCGAGCATATCAAGTGTAAAATTAGCCGTCTGAAAAGAAAAGCCCTCAGAAATCATTTTCTAGACTTCTGAGGGCTGTGCATTAAAAATCATAGGACTGCCGCCTGGCAATCCTATGATTGATTATTATTCGTCTTTATTACGTTTTCTTGCAACAACAGCAAGACATAATGCAAACAACAGGGTAAAGGATATGGAGCTTATCGCTATCGTTTTACCCGTGTTTGGGCTGTTGCTTGTACTGTTGTTATTCAATGTTGTCAGCGTATCAGTCTTGCTGCTCGATGTATTATCGGTTCTAGAGCTTTTATCCATCGCACTTGATGTTGATGGTACTGTCGGAGTCGTGCTGAGTGCCTTCAATTCAACTGATAATATGATGTTTACATAATTAGGAGGCAACTTAAATAATTACCATTAGCAATCTTTTTGCTGTTCAGCGTTATCTTTTCAATCTTCTCACCTTCAAAGAGCAAGATTCCCATATTATGTTCTGAAAAACTGCACAAATTCTATATATTATCAAAGTCACATAACATTGCAGGAACAATAATACTACCGTCCCCAATATAGCTCATGTCTATTGATAGTTCTGTAACACTTGATAATATTTTCAATAGATTAGATTTGATTTTCAATGATTTAAAGCCGATATTCTTTCCATATTTATACACTTTTGCACGAATTACAGCACTAAACTCTAATGTCAAAGGATTAATACTTTCATACATTCCATGAAAACTATCCACAACTGCAATTGTTTCTTTCTCGGCAATAATTTCATTGCAACTTCTTTCACCATTAGCTACCCATATTTTTGTTGGTTTGCATTGAGGCAATGCTTTGTATTCCATACGATATGATGATGCTGTATTGTTATCTTTCCCAGTTGTTGCATAGCTAGATATTAGATTTTTTAATCTCCCATTTTTTACAATATATGTAGTTTTTTTTTCTGATCCTTCGCCATCAACATTTCCACCGATAATTTCATTCTTTTCTGAATTCTCAATAATGTTGATCAATGGACTGATATTAAATATATCAAATAACGAATCTTTATTTTCAGTTACGAAATTTCTGCCTGCAAAAGGAGTCTGTTCGTTAAGGAATAAAAGGAGCAAGTACACTATTTCTGATACGGCATGACATGAAAGTAAAACACATTTCTCATGTTTATCAATTTCTGTATTATTGTTATCAAAGGATATTTCTGGAAACATATTTTTTACAGTGTAATAATAGCTCCCATTACCAAATACCTTTGAGTATTCTTTGTAGTTATTCTCTTTATCCGTCAAATATAGATTTGCACAGTTGAGCAGCTTATAACCATATCCTTCAACTCCATACGAATTTGTAATTTTATATATTGATACAAATCGATTTGTTGAAATCTTTTTTAAATGTATTCCATACTCTAGGGCTATTTTATTAAGCTTTTGAAAAAGATCATCAGTATCATCGACAATTATTTCAGGTAGTATTATTTCTGAAGATTTTATTTTTTTAACTGGCAAATCTGTATATGGAACTTGTATAGTTTGCATATATTGCTTAGAAAAGCCGTTTTCTGCATCTTCATTTTGAAGTATCATTTTTCCGCTTTTTTCATTTTTATTAAATATGCGTAATGACGTTCCTTTGAAAACAGAGTTAATTTCTTTGATACCGGAAGCACTATACTCTTTTATATTTGATATGAATGCAGAAGAATAAACTTCTGAGAGATCATAACCATTCATCAAATGCTTATTTAGATCTAAATCATTATATAAATTTATCATAAATGACCTCCATTCTTTTCAATTCTGATAGTAGGCTGACCATAAGATATATTTATCAACTGACCATTTTTACCGCATCTTGACGGATAAAACGCCAGATCATTCCCAATAGCATTGATTTTTTCCAAAGCATCAGTTACATTACTTGTAAATAAGAACGGCTTTGTTATTCCGACAATTTCTCCATTTTCTAAAATAAGCCCATTATTAACATTAAAAACGAATTCGCCGTTTTCAGTCATTACGCTTCCGCTGACCATATCAGTAGCAATTATTCCTTTATGGGTTGATTTTATTATACTTTCAGGTGATTCGTCTCCGTTATGCAGATAAGTATTTCTCATTCTTGGTAATGGGAAATTATGGCAACTCGCTGCTCTTCCGTTTCCGGTGTTTTTTATATTATATTTTTTTGAAATATTTGTATCTGTCATGACACCTTCAAGGATTCCACCATTAATTAGAATAGCTTCTTCAGGAACTATACCATCATCTGAAATACAAAAAGAAACCATATCATCAGGGGTGCATCTATCAGAAATAGTAATATTATTACTTGTAATACGTTTCCCCAGATTTTTTCTCAATACATTATTTTTTTCAAAGAACAAATCGCCCTCAAGGCAATGTCCGATAGCTTCATGGATGAAAATACCTCCTATACCCGAAGGAAGGATTATTTCATATTCATTAGGATCAACGGTAATGATTTTTGAAGAGATAACGCTACTGAATTGATCATTCAATTTTGATAATTCGCGTTCTATTGCGTTCAAAATATTACTCTTATTCGGAGTACCTTTAATAAATACATTTCTTTTTACAGTGATTGGAGAACTCTGATCACCAAATATTAATAATAATTCTGCGGTCGTATACAATGTATTATACATAGAAATATTTTCATCGATCGTTATTCTTTGCTTTTGCATTTCACTTTTGATAATAAGTGTTGATGAAATAATCGAGCCAAGATTATATTTGCATAGTGCTGAATAAAAATCATTGAAATCTAGTATATCTTCTGTATCTTCATTGATATCTTTCTCATTATTTAGAAAATAGGAATTTATTCTATTTGAAGCATCATATCTTACATTACCATTATTGAATGTTTGTATAACAGATCCATCTTCAAAATATCTCACACTATTTTTTACGCCATCTTGAAGTGTAATAACTGTTGTATACATCCTTTCTTCCTTTATCATATCTAAACCCTACTTTCATAAAAATTTATAAAACAGCAAAGCTAAACCTGCGTTTATTAGTAAAAAAAATAGATTTTTATTTTTTAGCACATACTTATTTTTCATAGCCACAAACACAAGCACTGCAAATGCATTAACAAGTATGATAGAAAGAATTATTTTCAAAGCGCCAATAGTTGAAAGCAAGCCTACAATGATACCGATGGCTGTCGTTGAAAAAGCACATAATTTCAGATATTCAGTCATAATTCGTTTACGTGAATATGGGACAAAAAAGCCCTTTTTATGCTTTTCCATAAGAACTATATATGAATCGCAGAATGTTCTTATCATATTTATGCAAATTCCGCTGTAAATATACGAAGAAACCATAATTGCGATATAGTGGTGTCCAAAAAATATTTTTTCCGTTATGTATGGAACTTTTATCAAAGCAACAACTGCTGAAATCATCAAAACATATAGTATTATCATCCTCTTGAATGAACGCAATGATTCTATTACTGCCTTGCTCATGATAGCATTTTTCTGGCTAAGACGAAATGACGAAAGCTTTATTATTCTTTTTTCCTTTGCAAGATTAGCGTTTGTTATGTAAGTCATTTCTGCAATTCGCATATGCCTTCCTGCTGAATCTATCTTTTCTATCCAAATTATCTCGTCATTGTATTTTCCCCAATCAGGTCGTATTTTCAACGCAAGAAAAAACACAAAGAAACAAATTATTATTTCCATAAGAAGCATAATATACCATCTCGGAATCGTTAAAAGCCAAACAAAGCCACTTGCTAACACAAATATAGGTATACAATATTTCAATTTAAAATGATTGTATCTTAACCATCTTACAGATGAAGTCGAAATTAAATACGCTGAAAAAAAAGCAATATGTTTTATAACTGTTCCGACTGTTCCTCCAATTACCAATGATATCAAAGCGGATATTATAAGATCTTTTATAAGCATTTTTGATGTCATATATTTTCTTACATCAGTGAATCTTTTGGAGTTGAATGAGTAGTGAAATAAAGCCGGCTTTATGCGAATTCCAGATTTATCATTCATAAACACAAATTTGAATTGAATTAGTATAAGTGCTAATATCGCATAACTTATATTGGAATTTATTACCATTCTGACGAGCATCAGTTTATCCCATATCATTGACATGCCAACAACAATCACTGATAATATGCCAAGAACAACAAGCAAGTAATTTTTTAGCAGAGCTTTCATTGCTCGTATTTCTTCAAGGAACAAATATTTAAACATAACTACTCCTCACCATAATCCTCATCATTGTTTTTGGATTTAAGATACAGATATAATTCCTCAATAGATGACCATTTGCTGTTGTCAGTCAATTGCTTTAGTGTTCCCTGTGTCATGAGCTTTCCGTTATCTATAAGAATAAAGTAATCACATAGATTCTGTACCATATCAAGAAGATGGGTTGACAATAAAACAGTCTTCCCATCTTCTTTGTTCTCAATAAACATATTCTTAAGATTATTTATTTGCTGAGGATCAAGCCCTGTAAAAGGTTCATCTGCGATTAGAAATTGATATTCTCTCAACGAAGCGCACATAATAGATAGTTTTTGTAGTGTTCCCTTTGAAAGCTGAACCGGGGACTTATTTAGATGTTTGTTCATTTCAAATCTATCAACTAATTCTTTAACCCTGTTTTGAGTGTTATACATTGCACTAATAAAATCCAGATGTTCCATTACTGACAATTCTTCATAGTATACAGGAGAATCAGGAACATATGATATAGGAAAAACATCATCTTTTATGCTGTATATATCTTTGCCATTATACGTTATTCTCCCAGTATCGGGAGTAAGATAACGTATAATATGACGTATACTTGTAGTTTTTCCGGCACCGTTTGCACCGATTAGTCCAACTATACTGTTTTCAGGAACAGCGAAAGATAAGGAATCTAAAGCAGTATAATCATCAAATTTTTTAAAGACACTTTCAAATTCAAGAATACTTTTCACCTCATAACCTCCAATTAGTATTCCTTCAGTTTATTGAAAGCAGCAACAACATCGGGATTCTCTCTTTTCCATTTACAAACACTTTCAGGAATATCCCAAGCAATTGCTACGCATCCTCCGCAGTTTCGAGCTTCCGCACAATCCTGACAGGTAGATTTATCAGGCTCTTTAAAATTGACAATGGGAGCGATTCTTCTATAATCAAAAATCTCATTAATATCCTGATTCTTTAGATTACCATAGCTGAGATTAAACTGAATACATGGGGAAACATCACCATTTTCTCTTACACATATCTGAGAACAGCCTCTTCCACATGATTTTAATTTATTGGTCCTTATGTTATCATCAACTTCATCATTCTTTACCCAAAATGTATTATCAGAATACTTTTCGTGCATTTCAGCACCCTTTTCGAGGATTTTTCTTGGATCAATAGTGCCAATTATATTGCTGTTTTCTTTTGCACGACCTATATCACAGGTCATTGCGTAAGTGATTTGTTTAGCTCCTATTTCTTTTGAAAGCTTTGTTATGTATTCCATATCTTCGAAATTTAGCTCATTAAATGTCGTTGCAACGATAACAGGGATTCCGTTATCAGCCATCGATTTTATTGCAGCTACAGCTCTCTGGAATGAATCTTTTACACCACGTATTTTATTATGGTTTTTCTCAGCACCATCTATACTTACCTGTACAACCATCCTGTTTTTGAAACGGGACAGTTCTTTGGCTATTTTTTCATCAATAAAATATCCGTTGGTTGCTATTGATATACCAAGGAATCTTTCGGTTGCCATTTCAACTATTTTAATAAAATCACGTCTGGTAGTAACTTCTCCGCCAGTTAACATGACTTTCTTTACACCCATATCCTTGAGTTTATCCATTACTAATCTTATTTCTTCAGTATTTAGTTCTTTATTCCTAACCTCACCTGAATTATTAAAACAATGAGCACACTTTAATGGACAGGCTTTTGTAACTTCAAACTGAATATTAAACGGAAAGATAGTATCATAATTACCTGTTACATTAATGGGAACCTCTTCACATTTATCATTAGCAAGAACAAAATTCTTTTTTATGCTCTCTTCAATAAAAGCACTTACAAGATTCAGAGCTTTATCGTAATTTTCATTATATCGATTTGAAAGAATGTGTGCAATGTTTTCAACATTATTTGCTCCATTACATAATTCTAATATTTCGCACGCTGTTTGATTTATTTTTTCATATCTATATTCATTTGAAGCAAGTATTGCTTCATCATCGACAACTAATGGATAGATTACAGAACTACCATATTGTTTTAGTAAAGTATATTTTCCACTTAATACAGGATACAATGCTGTTTCCTCCTAAATTTCTATTGTTAAATATTTATAAAAGGGTAACAGATACCAATAATGAATACACTTACATTAATTGACCGCAGCTCTGTTACCCTTTTAAATTTTTTACGTATTACTTATCAGCTTATACAACAACGCCAACAACAGTTGCACCACATGGCCAGGTTGCCCATGTGAGTATTGAAGCTACCAATGCCTGGCAAGCGACGCAGCCAGCGATTTCGGTCTTTTCGAACTTAGGCTCAATCATTTCATTATACCTCCTTATAGATTTTTCCACTCGAATCATTTCTGATGATAAATTCAAAAAGAATGAATCATTTGTTTCAGATGGAATATATTTCAAAAGGGATACTATTGCGGTCTGGAATAGTCAGAAAAAAATCTCTTCCCTTTTGATATCGATGATATATTGATAAAAGTAGAGATTGGACTTTGGTAACGAGTAAAAATCCTATATATGCATTTACAAAACTCGCAATGAACCAATTTCATAGGTGTTTACTATATTATCAAAATATTAAGTCATACCAATTCTCACTTTTATACAATACAGTAATTGAAAAATGTTCATTGGCTGTAGATTCATAATACTGACATAGTTAAAAATGAAGACGTGAACACGCTACTTTGAATATAACTTATTAAATTTAACAAACACTGTAATTTATTAAATTTCACCTTATACATCAATGCCATTAAGCCAACATTCAAAATATATTTCGCATTCGTTCACAAAATATCTATTGACAAATCTCCGAAAATCTGCGGTTTCATTGCCCACAGGGCAATGAAACCCTTTGAAATAGG
>Ga0129310_1002670_pt1 | contig 12778 bp, 10 predicted proteins | sample Go1ome_2_FD_94433 | JGI IMG/M metagenome (GOLD analysis project Ga0129310, IMG submission 94433) | Western lowland gorrila individual fecal microbial communities from Wisconsin, USA - Go1022A metagenome | ecosystem: Host-associated > Mammals > Digestive system > Large intestine > Fecal | place...
AAGCCCGATGGGCAGCCCGGGAGCGATGGAACTGAGCCACCGGAGCTTCCGGACGGCGCGGAGATGCCGGAACTTCCGGACGGCCAGCAGCCCCCGGAAAAGCCGGACGGTCAGTCCGGCGGTGCACCGCAGGAGAGCGAAAGCACGGATCAAATGTAATAAATAAAAGAGAGGGCGCGGGAGATTCTCCTGCGCCCTCTCTTTTGTGTTGGGTGGATAAATCAAACGCTGCCTGCTACGATAGAGAAAAGGGAGGGGGTGCCCGCATGGAGATGAATCTGGGCGGAATTACGGTGAAGCTGGAAATTCGCGGCTATACGAAATATGACCGCGAAAGCGAGGAGGAACCGCGCTGGTGCAGGCTGGATTTTTCCTTTATCTCCCAACCCTGGCAGCGCTATAAGCGGCAGGATGACGAAGTGCTGACCAACGAAGAGGTGGAAGCGCTGGCGGAGCATCTGGAACGCCTTTTGAACGGGCGGATGGCGGAATCGACAGAGCTTGAATGTATCGAGCCGGACTTCTGCTTTCAGTTTGAACCGGAGGAGGACGTCCGGCAGAATCCGCGCGTACTGTACGTCAAGACCGGAAACGAGTGGGCGGATATTCTCATGCGGTGGCGGGTATATTTCTGGCACGACGGGTTGACGGACAATCATCTATCCGTGACGCTGGACCGGGCGGATATGGAAAAGCTGTATGCGTATCTGCAAACGGTGATCAGTGCGGGAGCGTAAAAAAGCCGTCCTCTTCTCGGAAAAAAGAGAAGAGGACGGCTTTTTGGGGGATAGAGAAAAGAGGTCAGGAAAGCAGCTGCTTGGTTTCCCACTTGCCGGAGAAATAGCGCCAGATGAACAGCGCAGCGCGCACGACCCAATCCATGGTCATGGCGATCCATACGCCCTTGAGCCCCAGCCCGCACCACAGCGCGAGCACATAGGAAAACAGGATGCGGCACAGCCACATCGAAATGATGGAGACCGTCATGGTGAAGCGCACGTCGTTGGCGGCGCGCAGTATGTTGGGCAGCGCAAACGACGCCGGCCAGATCAGAATGCCGCACGCGCCATGGTAGAGTCCCAGCCAGACGGCCAGATCAAAGGTTTCCTGCGAGGGGTTGTAGAGTTTGACGATGGGCACGATCAGCGCCGAGAGCAGGATACAGATCGCGGTCATGCTGAGGTAGGTGATGATCATCAGCCGTTTGGCATAGTAGCGGGCCTGCTTGTAATCCTTGGCGCCGACGCAGCGGCCGATGACGGTAATCATTGCAAGACCCATGGCCGAGCCGGGGATACACTCGAACTGCGCCAGGTTGTTGGCGATGGCGTTTGCCGTGATGGCGGAGGTGCCGAACACCGCGATCAGCGAGGAAACCAGCACCTTGCCCACCTGGAACATGCCGTTTTCCAGTCCGTTGGGCACGCCGATGTGCAGGATACTGCGCACCATCGGCCAATCAAAGCGATAGCGGAAGAGATGCCCGATAAAGATGAGGTTGTGCCGGTTGCGCAGCAGCATCATCATGACGACAGCGCCCAGGATGCGGGAGACCAGAGAGGCAAGCCCTGCACCCGCAACGCCCATATTGAACACATAAATCAAAATTGCATTGCCGGAGATGTTGACCAGGTTCATTGCGATGGAAGTCATCATCGAAACCCTGGAATTGGACATAGAGCGGAACAGCGCCGCGCCGGCGTTGTAAATCGCCAGTGCGGGATAGGACAGCGCGGAGAGCCAGAAATAGGTTTCGGCATTGCGCATCACGTCCGGCTCCACGGCGCCGAAGATCAGCGACAGCAGGTGTTTGCCGCCCAGCATGGCCAGGCCGCCCACCAGAATTGAAATTGCCGCACAGGCGTAGACCAGCTGCTTGGCCGCGCCGCAGGCGTTTTCCCGATCCTGACGGCCCAGATATTGGGAAGCCACGACCGCACCGCCCGTGGCCAGCGCCGAGAAAATCTGGATCAGCAGGATGTTCAGGCTGTCCACCAGCGAAATGCCGGAAACCGCCGCCTCGCCCACATTGGCCACCATCATGGTGTCCGCCATGCCGATGGTCACTGCCAGCAGCTGCTCGATCACCAGCGGCACGATCAGCTTGCGCAGATCCTCCTTTGAAAACAGCATGGATTGCTTCAACCTCCGACAAAATTTATTCGTATTGTTCTATTGTGCGTCAATTTGTGTTAAGATGCAAGTACAGTCACGTTAATACGGCATTGGACGCCGGACAGGAGTGAAAACAATGAGAAGTCAGGATGTAAGAAAGCTCGCGCCGGAGATGGATCCGTTGCGCATGGGCATGGGATGGACGGAAGAGGATCTGGAAAAACCGCAGATCCTCGTAGAATCGACCTTTGGGGACAGCCACCCCGGCTCGGCGCATCTGTTTGAACTGGTGAACCTCGCCGCGCAGGGCGTGCACGAAGCAGGCGGCAAGGCGGCGCGCTATTTCGCAACCGACATCTGCGACGGCATGGCCCAGGGGCACGACGGCATTAATTATTCCCTCGCGTCCCGCGACGCGATCTGCAACCTGATTGAAATCCATGAGCGCGCCACCACCTTTGACGCGGGCGTGTTCATCGCCAGCTGCGACAAGGCCGTGCCCGCGCACCTGATGGCGATCGGCCGAACCAATCTGCCCACGGTCATGGTCACGGGCGGCGTGATGGATGCGGGCCCCGGTCTGCTGACACTGGAGCAGATCGGCATGTATTCCGCGATGTGCGCGCGCGGCGAGATCTCGGAGGAGAAGTTCAAGTGGTATAAGCACCATGCCTGTCCTTCCTGCGGGGCGTGCTCGTTTATGGGCACGGCTTCCACCATGCAGATCATGGCGGAATCGCTGGGACTGATGTTGCCCGGCACGGCGCTGCTGCCCGCCATGTGCGAGGATCTGCGCACGGCGGCGGAGCGAGCGGGCAGGCAAGCCATGTTCCTGGCCGAAAAGAATCTGCGCCCCCACGACATGGTGACGATGGAAAGCTTTGAAAACGCCATCATGGTGCACGCGGCGATCTCCGGCTCCACCAATGCGCTGATGCACATCCCCGCCATTGCGCACGAATTCGGCATCGATTTGGATGCGGATACCTTTGACCGGATGCACCGCGGCGCGCACTATCTGCTCGACATCCGGCCGGCGGGGCGCTTCCCGGCGCAGTATTTCTATTACGCAGGCGGTGTGCCGCGCGTGATGGAGGAGATCAAGTCCATGCTGCATCTGGACGCGATGACCGTCACCGGCAAAGCGCTGGGAGAAAATCTCGAAGAGCTTCAGAAGAGCGGATACTACGAAAAGTGCGATGAATACCTGAAAAAGACCGGCCTTGCGCGCACGGACGTGATTCGTTCCTTTGAAAAGCCCATCGGGTCGGACGGCACCATCGCCGTGTTGCGCGGCAACCTTGCGCCGGAGGGCGCGGTCATCAAGCACAGCGCCGTGCCCAAGAAAATGCACCATGCGTTGCTGCGCGCCCGTCCCTTTGACTGCGAAGAGGACGCGATCGACGCGATTCTCAAGCATAGAATTCAGCCGGGCGACGCGGTGTTCATCCGCTACGAAGGGCCGCGCGGCAGCGGCATGCCCGAGATGTTCTATACCACCGAGGCGATCTCGTCCGACCCGGAGCTTTCTGCGTCCATCGCGCTGATTACGGACGGCCGTTTCTCCGGCGCGTCCAAGGGCCCGGCGATCGGCCATGTCTCTCCCGAAGCGGCGCAGGGCGGCCCCATCGCGCTGGTGGAAGAGGGCGATTTGATCCTGATCGACGTCAAAACCCGCAAGCTGGAAATCGTAGGCGTTGCCGGTGAAGAAAAAACGCCCGAAGAGATTGATACAATCCTGAAAGAGCGCAAAAAGGCATGGAAGAAGCGCCCCAGCCGCTACGACAGCGGCGTGCTGTCGGTCTATACGCGTCTGGCGGCCTCGCCTATGAAGGGCGGCATGACCGAAACGCCGGCGGATGATTGATCTTAACAATCAAGGAGTATACTGGAAACAGAAAGAGAAAAACGCTCCCGCAGGGGGAACGATTTGCGGAGGAAGTCAACATGGATCAGGAAAGATTAAAGCGCGTGGACAGCGTGCTGGAGGAAGCCGTTCGCACGGGCAAAGTTGCGGGCTGCAACGCCCTGGTACTCAAGGACGGGAAAGAGGTTTATTACGGCCAGAGCGGCTGGGCGGATAAGGAAACCCGTCAGCCCATGGCGCGGAACACGATCTTCCGCCTGTTTTCGATGAGCAAGCCGATCACCGCCGCGGCAGCGATGATACTGGTGGAGCGCGGGCAGATGGATCTGCTCGACCCGGTGGAAAAGTTCCTGCCGGGCTTCAAAAATCAAACTTATATCACCAAAGCCGGACTTCAGCGCGTGCAGGAGCCGATGGTCATCAAGGATCTGCTGGGCATGACCAGCGGCCTGGTCTACGGCGGCGAGAACGGCTATGCCGAAAGACGGATGCAGGCGCTGTGGGACGAGGTACAGAGGGATCAGGCGAAGGGCAAGGAGCTGGGCACAGTGGACTTTGCCAACCGCATGGGGCAGATGCCGCTGGCCTTTGCGCCGGGCAGCTGCTGGCAGTATGGCACCTCTGCCGACGTCATGGGCGCGGTGATCGAGGTGATTTCCGGCATGCACTTCGGCGAATTCCTGAAAAAGGAAATCTTCGATCCGTTGGGCATGGAGGACACGGGCTTCTGGATTCCGGAGGAAAAGCGCGGCCGCTTTGCGCAGGTCTATCGCCCCACCGAGGACGGCCTTGCGCCCTATACCGATGCGCACCTGTGCATCCTGCCGACTTATCCGCATGAGCCGGCGTTCCAATCCGGCGGCGCGGGCCTGCTTTCCACGATTGAGGATTATGCCAAGTTTGCCTCCATGCTTGCCAATGAGGGCGAATGGAACGGCGTGCGCATCCTCTCCCGCCGCACGGTGCGCTATATGCGCCGGAGCCAGCTGACCGATGAGCAGAAAAAGACCATGCAGTGGGCTTCCCTGCGCGGCCATGGCTACGGCAACTTCATGCGCGTGCTGGAGGACGAAGGGCAGGCGCCTTCGCTGGGCGGCAAGGGTGAGTTCGGCTGGGACGGCTGGCTGGGCGCGTATTTCTGCGTCAGCCCAGAGGATAACCTTGTGCTGCTCTATATGATGCAGAAGGTTGATACCGGCACCGTCGATGTGACCCGCAAGGTGCGCTCCGCGGTGTTTGCTGCACTCTGAGAAGGAGCAGATGGGTTGGAATGAGGAGACACATTTCGGAAACGCTGCATTTGGGAATGCTGCTGGCGGCTGTCGGCGGATTTCTGGATGCCTATACCTATCTTTCGCGCGGAAAGGTATTCGCCAACGCGCAGACGGGCAACCTCGTGCTGCTGGGGATTCGCGCTTTTGAAGGGGATTGGCAGACGGCGCTGCACTATGTCGTTCCCGTGTGCGCGTTTGTGCTGGGCGTGGTGCTGGCCGAGAGCATCAGGTTCCGACGGGATCGCTTCATGACGCTGCACTGGCGGCAGCTGGTGCTGGGGGTGGAGATCATCGTGTTGGTCGCAGCGGCCTTTGTGCCGGAGCAGTTCAACGACATGGTCAATGCGGCGGTGTCCTTCGTCTGCGCCATGCAGGTGAATTCCTTCCGCACATTTGAAGATAATCCTTACGCTACCACGATGTGCACAGGCAATCTGCGCAGCGGCACGGTGCAGCTTTGGCGCTACTTCAAGCACCGTGAGAAGGAGAACCTTCGCAGCGGGCTGGGGTATTTTGCCGTGATCCTCTGCTTTGTCAGCGGGGCGGGCATCGGCGCGCTGCTGACGGAGAACATCGGCATCAAAACCGTATTGATCCCCGCGGCATTGCTCATCGTGGCTGCGCTGGCGATGTTTGAACGCCGGGAAGAAGAAAAAACAGAATAAGGCAAGCGCCTGTTCATTCCAAAAGTGAGAACAGGCGCTTTTTATACGCAGATAATGGTTTGTCAGCAAAAAATTTTCTTGCAAATTATTTACTGGATGATATACTAAAGCTGTTTCAAAAATGTTTCAGAGCGAGCGGAATGCAGCGTCGGTCGCCCAGAAAGCGCAGAGGGAGAAGTCTGCCCGAGGGGGATTGGGAGTTTTTTTGAATCAAAAAACGGAATAGGCCGGTTTACGGGCGGCGACGGAACCGGGAGAGGAAATGAAACCGCGCACTCAACAATGCAAAAGGGGAGAACTGTATGAAAAAGCTGTTGGCTATGTTCCTGGCGGCGCTGTGTATGGTGCTGTGCCTTGTGCCCATGACGGCTCTGGCGGAGACCGAAACTACGGTGCCGGCCGAACCTGTTGTGCCGGCCGAACCTGTTGGAAATTCGGAAACCGTGATGCCTGTGGTGACCATTGACGTGGGCGGGGCAAACACGGAAAATGAGAATTACAAAATCGACGATACGGGCATCAGTCTGCTCAAGCGGAATGTGCAGTATGTGCTGACCGGCACGACCGACAAAAGTGTCAGCGTCTGGGGCAATAACAACAGTGAAGAGGGCCTCAAAGAGGCGCATTACATTAAGCTGGACAACGCCACGATCAACGGCGGCATCGTTGTGGTAAACGGCCCCGTCAAGATGGTGGTGGAGGTTGCGGACGGCACGGTCAATACCGTCAAGAGTCTTCGCGCCAACGACCTGACCATTTCGGGCAGCGGTACGCTGAATGCGAAGGATCTGAGCACTACGCAGCAGAAGACCTCCTATATGCCCAGTAAGCTGCTCATCAGCGACACAACCGTTACGGTGACGGAACCTGCCAATTCGGGTAACAGCTGCGTGTGGAACGGCGAATGCGTGCTATCCGGCAATGCGACGGTCACTTACATCAGCCAGAACAATTATTCTCCCCTCAAAATGGGTGTAAAAAACGGCGATAATACACACTCTTTGACCCTGAAGGACAAGGCGGAGCTGCATTGCTTGCATCAGAACCCTGATGAGGAGTCGCAGTTTTTTGTCTCCGGCCTGGAACTTTTCCAGGGCGATTTGACGTTGGAGGGGAATAGTCTTCTGGAGGCTCAGGGACGTCCGGCGACAGATCCTAATCTCAACGGATCTGCCATTGTTGCCAGTGAAAACTGCGATATCCTGGTCAAGGACTCGGCAGAAATCAAGGCGGCGGCTCCCGGCGTGGCCATCAGTATGTTCGGTAACCTGACGGTTTCCGGCGGCACCATCGCGGCGGAGAGCAAGGGCAGCAACGGTATTTACGCAGGCGGCGCGATCACCATCACGAACGGCGCTGCAGTGAAGGCGAGCGGCTACTGGCCCGCGATTTTTGCGAAAGACAAGATCACGATCGACGGCAGCACTGTGGAAGCAAAGGCTGAGGCAGACGTCGGTATTTACAGCAAAAAAGGCAATATTGAGATCAAAAACAGCATTGTCAAGGCCAATGCGGCGGAAAACTACGACGGCATTCGGGCGGGCGGCAACGTGACCGTGGAAGGCTCCTGGATCGAGACTTCCGGTGATGAAACCTACGGCGAGAACATCAAGGACAGCGTGCGCTTCAACGGCAAGGACGGCACAGTCGTCGGCAACGCGAAGCTGCCCGGCGATGTGACTGTGGAGGACGGCATGACGCTGACCATCCCCAAGGATGCGTCTCTCTCCGTCGGCCAGGGCAACACGCTGACCAATAAGGGCGGCATCAAGCGCAACGGCGCGCTGACCAAGGATGGCGGCGAGATCATCTGCGTGAAGCACTTCGGCAACGCGGTCTGGACCTTTGACGACAAGACCCATACCAAGACCTGGGATTGCTGCGGCCTTGTCGAGGTGCAGGGCGAGGAGCATGAGATGAACGGCGGCGTGTGCGCCAAGTGCGGCTACAGGGTCAATCAGTCCGTCTACCCGGACTATGACGAGCCCACCGTTAAGCCCAGTCAGACCGAAGCGCCCGTGCAGAATAACCCCGCGCAGAATAACCAGAATAACCCTGCGCAGGACGACGACCTCAAGGCACCCAAGACCGGCGAGAGCAGCCTGATGATGCTGTACGCCCTGCTGCTGATGAGCGGCGCGGCTGCGGTCATTGCGGTAAAGAAGCTCGCAAAGTAATCCAATCATCTGAAAGAAAAGGGCGGCTGCCGATTCTCGGCAGCCGCCCTTTTGAATGTAAGAAGGAGAGGTCAGTCTACGTCCTCTTCTTTTTTCTCCAGCGGGGTTTCCAGCAGCGCAGGGTCGCGCAGGTATTTGCGCAGGATCTTGATGGACTTGGCGAAATACAGCCCGTCGCAGAAGCGTTCGTCCAGCGTGATGTTGAGGTTCATGATCGGGCGGATGCCGACGGAGCCATCGCGTTCGATCACGGTGGCGTCCATCTCCTTGCCCATGGAAACGAAGAGACCGTTGGTGCCGAATTCATATTGATGGTGGTAGACCGAATCAATGCCCAGGGATTTGAGGTTGGTCAAAAACACCGTCGCGTGGAAGGGGCTTGCTTCCAGCACGGCATTGGGCAGCAGATTGTATTTATCCAGCCCCATTACAAAGCCGATCATCGATCGAATGAGAAAGCCGGGAAGACGCATAAAGGCCTCGGCCAATTTATCGGTGCTGTTCTGCGTATCGTAGGAGGCGGTTTCTCTGGCGATGGCATCGTTGATGATCTGGACAATTTGGGGGAGACTCTCGGTGCCGTTGAAGGTGAGCTTGATGGTGGTGCCGCCGTCCTCGATGCGCAGCGAACGGTGGACGACAAAGCTGACAACGATGTCCTTTCGGGCATAAACCCGGCTATGGACGACAAAGCGGTTGAGCTGCGGGCGCTGGGCGACGACGCGGACGATGGCCGCGATGAGCAGATGCATGGTGCTCATGGTGCGCTGGCCGTTGACTTCGTGCGCGCAGATATAGTTGTTCAGCGGCGTGCAGTCCACATGCTCCTGAAAGAGATTGATCGATGCCGCACGGGATCTCATGATGTAAGGGATGATCTTTTGCATGGGCGGGAGCGAGCGAATCCTCCGGCCGTCACTGCGGGTCAGCAGCATGGATTCCATCTCCTTTCATGTTAAATAAATATTATATAAATTTTAACATATGATGGACGGGACGGCAAGAAAAAAATATGAACCTGTCGAATTGCATCGATAAATCATTGAAAAACGGTTGCAGGACAAAGGGGTTTCGAGTATAATGTAACCGATTACTCAAAGAAACGGAGCAGAGAACTCTATGAAGCATTTCACCAATCCGGAAGAAAAACGGAAATACCTGACGGAGGAAAAAATCCCGACCCTTGTGCTGAACATGGCGGTGCCATCGATCATTTCTATGCTGATCACCTCGTTTTACAACATGGCCGATACCTTTTTTGTCGGGCAGATCGGCACCACGGCGACGGCGGCTGTGGGCGTTATTTTCCCGCTGATGAGCATCATTCAGGCGCTGGGCTTTACCTTCGGCCACGGATCGGGCAACTATATTTCCCGAAAGCTCGGCCAGGGCGAAGTAGAGGACGCGAAGAAAATGGCCGCCACGGGCTTCGTCTCCGCACTGGTTGCGGGCGCGATTTTCGGCCTTGTGGGATTGATTTTCCTCGATGGGTTGGTCGGCATACTCGGCGCGACGCCCACCATTGCGCCCTATGCACGGCAATATGCCATGTATATCCTTATCGGCACGCCGTTTATGGCTTCGTCTCTGGTGCTGAACAACCAGCTCAGGTTCCAGGGCAGCGCGTTCTTCGGCATGATCGGCATGGGCGTGGGCGCGGTGCTCAATATCGCGCTCGACCCGCTGTTCATCTTTGTGCTGGATATGGGCGTCAGCGGCGCGGCGCTGGCCACGATTCTGAGCCAGATCGTCAGCTTCTGCCTGCTGCTGCGCGGCTGCACACGCGGCGGCAATATCGCCATTTCTCTCAAAAACTTTTCGCCCAGCTGGGCGCGCTATAAGGAAATCGCCCGCGGCGGCACGCCTTCGCTGTTCCGGCAGGGACTGGGTTCTGTTGCGACCATCTGCCTGAACTTTGCCGCCGGTATCTATGGCGACGCGGCGATTGCCGGTATGTCCATCGTCACGCGCGTACTGCAATTCGCCAACTCGGCCATCATCGGCCTGGGCCAGGGCTTCCAGCCGGTCTGCGGCTTTAACTACGGCGCGAAGCTCTACGGCCGCGTGCGCAAGGCCTTCTGGTTCACGGTGAGCTTGGCCTTCTGCGTGCTGTTGATCGGCTCCATCGTGGGCATTGCCTTTGCGCCGCAGATCATTGCGATCTTCCGGAAGGAAGACCTGGAGGTCATTAAGATCGGCGCGCTCTCGCTGCGGCTGCAATGCATTTTCCTGCCGCTGAGCGCCTTTGTCGTCGGATCGAACATGATGCTTCAGACCATCGGCAAGCCCGTTAAGGCTTCGATCAGCGCCGCTGCGCGCACGGGTCTGTTCTTCGTTCCGGCAATTTTGATTTTGCCGCAGTTCTTCGGGCTGCTCGGCGTGCAGATGAGCCAGGCGGTGGCGGATCTCTGCTCCTTCGTGCTGTGCGTGCCGCTGGCCGGAACGACGCTGCTTGAAATGAAAAGGCTGGAAAAGGAGCGGGCTGAAGTCTGAAACATCCCCTTGCAATTCCGGTGACGATCGGTTATGATCATTTATGGTATAAAAATATGAAGATCATGGAGGACGTCGGATGAAGTCTGAGGCGATGTTTCCCAACCATAACGACATTGAGCTGCCCTTTGTGATCCACGCCATCGGCACGGCGCAGCGGCAGTACCGCCGCAAGCGCGACGAAGGCTGTTGCTTTGCACAGGTGATCTACGGCGAAACGGGCGAAGGACGGCTGAGCGTGGAGGGCAAAACCTACGATATTCATCCGGGAACCTGTTTCTTTCTGCCGCGGGACATGCCGCACGACTATTGGCCGCTGACGGAGGAATGGCAGACCAACTGGCTATGCTTTGACGGAACCTGCCTGCCGGAGACTGTGCGCTGCCTGGGCATGGAGCATTCCAGCGTGGTGGAACTGCCCGACCCCACGCGCTTTGACGCGCTGTTTAAGAACGTGCTGACGGAGCTGCATGCCGATCCCATCTTCGGTCAGCTGCGCGCCAGCCCCTATGTCTACCGCATTTTGGTGGAATACCACTTGATCAAGCGGGAGCAGATCGGGCAGCAGTATCACCGCGCGCCGAAGCTCAAGCCCGTGCTGGACTACATTGAGGAGCATCTGGCGGACGTCATTACGCTGGAAGAGCTGGCGGGTTTGATGAACCTCACGCCGCAGCATTTCTGCCGCGTGTTCAAGGACTGCATCGGCGAAAGGCCGTTTCAGTATATCTTAAAGCGCCGCATTCAGGTGTCCAAACGCTATCTGGTGCGCCCGGAATACCGCGTCTCGGAGATCGGCCGCAAGGTCGGCATCGAAAACAGCAGCTATTTTTGCTATAACTTTAAGCGGTTGGAGGGCATGACCCCCACCGAATTCCGCGCGATGTATGCGGAATAAATACGCATAAAATACGACAGCCCGCGTTCCAATCAGAGGGAACGCGGGCCGTTTTATATTGGAGAAGTGAATCAGCGCATTTCGGCAATGCCGTAAATTTCGCCGGTGTCATAGTTCCGGGCGCGGAGGGTCATGTGGTCGGGAACCGTTTCCACGGCGCGCAGAGAACCGGTGATGCTGAAGTTGCCATCGGCATCTGGGAAGCCGAATTCGCTCGAACCGTTTGCGGCTAGGGGGATGGAACTGCCGCTTTCGTCCAGAAAATCAATATCAAGAAAATCGTCCGTCGCAGCATAGGCGGCCTTGTCCGTGATGGAGCAGTTCATCGTGTAGTAAAGCCCCATAGGGGAGGCGGTCAGCTGCAGGGAGCGCACCGTCACGCCCGCTTTTTCAAACACGACGGGGTTGGTCAGGGTGACGGAGCTGTTGTTCTGCTCGGTGCGGTCCAGCGTGAAGGTGAGGCGGGTCTCGCTGCGGCTGGCTTCGTCGGGCTCGTCGTTTTCGTCCACCGGATAGGCAATGCAGGCGAGATCCACCGGCAGCGTGCCGCTGCCTTCGGCGCAGGTACCGCTGGCCAGGAACACGAGCGTTCCGTCCGATTCCAATTGCCAGTTCATGCTCTCGATAAGCGTCGGGTTGCTCTCGGAAAAGAGCGAGACGCGGCAAAACTGCATGTAGCCGTGAGAGGCGGCGTATTGCGCGATGGTTTCCGTGCTGTCCAGGCCGAGATTGCCGGCAGGATCGCTCAGCAGGTTGTCCGGGCCGAGCAGCAGCGTGTGCGGATCGGTGGGCGAGACGCCGATGGCCAGAGTAACGCCGTTGCCATCGCAGACGGCTTCGCGCAGCGCAAGCGTTACGGGAGCGCCGGATACGGTTTCCTCCTGTTGGGGTACGGCGGTCTGCACAAGCTCCGTGGCTTCGGGCAGGATTTTGTCGGCATTGCTGCCGAAAAGATCGAAAAGACCCAGCTTGTTGCCCGCCGCAGCGGCCGCAACGGTGGAAAGAACCAGCACGGCGGCGGCAATCAGTACGCCGGTGCGGAATTTGGAACGTTTCATGGACAAAATCTTCCTTTCTTTCAAATCGGAACGGCCGGCTGCGGCCTGTGCGTTCAGATCGCGGAGCGTGTCCTGAACGCAGGCGCAGAAACGATCGTCCGGCCGGGGAAACGCCCGGCGAAGCTCATCCTTCATAGGTTTCATGGGACAGACCTCCGATCGTATTCTCTGGCACAAGCAGCAGCTTTTTCAGCTCCTGCCGCCCTTTGCGCAGGCGGGTTTTGACCGTTC
>Ga0129310_1002672_pt1 | contig 12771 bp, 11 predicted proteins | sample Go1ome_2_FD_94433 | JGI IMG/M metagenome (GOLD analysis project Ga0129310, IMG submission 94433) | Western lowland gorrila individual fecal microbial communities from Wisconsin, USA - Go1022A metagenome | ecosystem: Host-associated > Mammals > Digestive system > Large intestine > Fecal | place...
AGGAAAGACATTATACGGAAATACACCGGAAGGCTGTATGGTCGTACTGCAGAGCCTTGGTGCGGATATTGTCGGTATCAACTGCTCCACAGGACCGGAGAAAATGGCAGAAATGGTCCGTCAGATGAAAAAATACGCAAATGTACCGATTCTGGCAAAACCGAATGCAGGTCTGCCACAGATGGTAGACGGTGAGACTGTTTACGATATGGGACCGGAAGAATTTGCATCTTTCGGACCGATGCTGATGGAAGCCGGAGCAGCAGTACTTGGCGGATGTTGCGGAACCACACCGGAGCATATTGCACGCCTGGTAGAGACAACGAAAGATATCGCACCGGTTCCGGTGATGAAAGAGCACAAACGTGTACTTGCTTCTGAGCGTGCCCTGCAGGAAATTGACCTTGACGGACAGTTCCTTGTGATTGGTGAGCGTATCAATCCAACCGGAAAGAAAGCCCTGCAGGAATCTCTTCGCCAGGGAAGCATGGAGGTTGTCTGTGATATGGCGGAAGAGCAGGAAGAGATGGGAGCACACATTCTCGATATTAACATGGGAATGAATGGCATCGATGAGAAAGCCATGATGCTGGAAGCCATTCAGGAAGTGACCATGACCACAACCCTTCCACTGTGTATTGATTCCAGTCATGTGGATATCATTGAGGCTGCCCTGCGTCATTATCCGGGACGTGCCCTGATCAACTCCATTTCACTGGAGAAAGAAAAATTTGAAAAACTGCTTCCGATTGCAAAGAAATACGGAGCAATGTTTATTTTACTGCCGTTGTCTGATGCAGGCCTGCCGAAGAATATCAATGAAAAGAAGGAAATTATTCATAAGATCCTTGAACGTGCATTAGAACTTGGCATGTGCAAAGAAGACATCGTAGTAGACGGATTGGTGGCAACTGTAGGTGCAAACAAAAATGCGGCACTGGATACACTGGCAACCATTCGTTACTGTAAAGAAGAACTGGGACTGGCAACTGTCGGCGGATTATCCAATATTTCCTTTGGTCTGCCGAACCGCGGATATGTCAATGCGGCATTTGTAACCATGGCATTACAGAATGGACTGACCATGGCGATTGCAAATCCATCCAGCGATATTATGATGAATCTGGCAGCAGCCAGTGATTTACTGTTGAACAAAACCGGTGCGGATCTGAATTACATCAATCGCATGGCTGAGTTTGACGCGAAAAAAAAAACTGAGCTTTTAAAGAAAGCCGAAACTGCAGCTGTAGCAAAACAGGATACAAAGAAAGAAATAGATGTTCCTTCTGAGAAAAAGGCTGATGAAACTTCTATTGCGCACAGTAGCATTTATAAAGCTGTATTAAACGGTTCCATGAAAGTTATTCTGGATGAAGTCAAAGCAGGACTGGCAACCGGTATGGAACCGGGCGTGATCGTCAGCGAGGAACTGATTCCTGCCATCAATGAGGTGGGAGATCTGTTCGAAAAGCAGATCTATTTCCTGCCGCAGCTCATCGCCAGTGCGGAAACCATGAAAAAGGCCATTGAATATCTGGAGCCGATGCTGGCTTCCGGTGATGAGACTGGTCCAAAGGTGACCATTGTCATTGCGACCGTGGAAGGCGATATTCATGATATCGGAAAAAATCTGGTGGCACTGATGCTGAAAAACTATGGCTTCCGTGTGGTAGATCTTGGAAAAGATGTGGCAAAGGAAGTCATCGTGCAGGCGGCCATTGATGAAAAAGCGGATATCATTGCACTGTCAGCACTGATGACAACAACTATGATGCGCATGAAAGATGTGGTGGAGCTGGTGAGAGAGAAAAATCTCGATACAAAGGTGATCATCGGTGGTGCGGTTATCACACAGAGTTATGCGGATGAAATTGGTGCTGATGGCTATTCCAAAGATGCAGCCGATGCTGTAAGACTGGTGCAGCGTTTGATGGGGCTGGACTGAAAAATTTAATATGTTAAAGCGAAATCGAAGAATCCTTCTGCAACCGCTAGCCGTTCGCTGCCCTCGTTTTGCTTCGGTTTTATCGCGCTCACTTCCAACTCCGATAAAAGCTGGTCGTTTCCCGCTCGCGCAAAACTCGCAAAACTCAGTCGCTTACTGAATCGCTTGTCGCAGAAGGATTCTTCGATTTCGTAATTTACATAGTGAAATTAATATTGGTTCAGAAATCAAAAACGGTTTGTATTGTAATGCCGTTGTGACACATATACATACAAGAGAATCGCATAGAGAGAACAAAACTGAAAATAACTCCAACAAAGGACAGTTGTAAAATTTTCGTTGTGGCTGCTGCGTTTAGCCCGACCGCGGGAGTGTGTTTGAGCACGCCGGTTTTGCGGGCGAGTTCGCGGAAGCGGTCGGAGATAAGCGACGCAGTTGACACAGAAAATTTTTCATGTCATTGTTGGAGTTACTTTCAGTTTGTTTTTTAAAATCTAACCTAAAATTTAAAAAAGTCCGTTATTATGTACCGGCACGATATCCTGCACGTTATGCTCTACTACATCCCAGTGCTCTGCCAGTTTACCATCTTCCATACGGTAGATATCACATACTTTATTGATGGCACCATTTTCCAGTGTACATTTGAAGAATACATATACGATATCGCCATCTTCACCGATATGAATGATATCCATATGCGGTTTCAGACCAAAGAAAAATTTTGTAAACTCAACAAAACCTTCTTTTCCGTCCGGTGCAGTCGGATTGTGCTGGATGTAATCATCTTTCATGTAATTGTCAAGATTTGAAATATCCCAGTTGTTAAATACTTCATCGTAAAATTTCAATACAAGTTCTTTGTTTGTCATAGTTTTTTCCTCCAGATTTTATATCGTAGTTGCCCTTGGTATGACGCGGATTGAACACTGGTTGAACCGCTGCGTCATACAGATATGTTTGATACATCTATCATACTGAAAAGATGTCAATTTGAAAAGATTTGCCTGTCGAAAAAATTGTAAAAATAGAATCTGGATTTTCGACATTTGTTGAATCAAACAGTTCCACAAAAGCGTGTAAAACCTTATATGATGAAATGCGTTGAGTAAGGAACATAAAAAATGGTAAAGTGAACAATATAATAAAATTTTGAAATAGCATGCGTGGCACGAAGTGCAGGGTGGCGCAAAAATTTACTAATTTCACAGAGTAAATTAAGAACTCCTGGTATTTTTTCTCAGGGAGCGATTGTTAGCGCCCGAGACAAAATACCAGGAGTTTTTATTAAAACTTAGAAAGTAAATTTTAAGCCACCCGAAACGAGAGCTATTCGATGACCACAGTTCTGGTCATATTTCCTTCCAGTGGCACCGGAATATAAGCCGTTCTGGTGCAAACCGTCAGATGCACCTCATGAGAACCTTTGGAAAGTCCACCCTCCTGCAGAACACGTACTGTTCCCGGTGCGCCATACTCCCATTTAATCGTTCTGACTGTTTTCATTTCATCTAATGAGAACCAGTCGATATGATCCGGTGTGAAACGGATATTTTCAGCCGGTACTTTCACGCCGTCTACTTCAACAGCGAGGAAGTTGATCATGGAAAGTGGAATGCCTCTGTAATAGGTAATGTGTGTATCCATTTCATAGCCGATGATTTTTCCGTCTTCTTCTACATTGTGACAGGTTCCTGGTATAAATACATTATTATCAAACATGTCCGAATTCCTCCTAACCTTCGTATTTCCTGATAAGATTCTGAATCAGTTTCTGGTGAGCTGCAACCTGCTCTTTTTCCGGAATATATCCGCCCGGTTTTACCCAGCGGTTTCCTTCGTATTCGGTGGAAACATAGCCGTTGTAGTTATGCTCATGCAGATATTTGATCACTTCTTCGTAATCCATGGAGTACTCGACACCTTCATTTGTCATCTCATACAGTTTGAAGTGGAAGTGCTGGATATATTTTGCAAATGGATCCATTACGCTTAACGGTACGTTTTCATATCCGTCACAGTTTGCAGCATAGAACATATCTTTTGCAGGATCTTTGATATATTTGTCCATTTCCGGGTTCTGTCCGTTGTTTTCCAGTCTGATATGGAAGGTATCTTTTCCGCTGGCAAATACGTCGTTTACATATTTTACCAGATCCGGATTTGTACCATAAATGTCCATGCAGTACTCGTCAACAACTCTTGGTGGTCTGCGGCAGAAAATACTTGTGTCAGGAACGATACCGATGTATGGAGAGTCCAGGCGGATCATTTCCTCCAGAAATTCTTCTGTTTTTGGAACACCGAAACCAAGTCCGCCGTGGATTTCGATACAGAGGGAAACATCATATTTTTCAGCTGTTTCCAGACATGGCTCAAGGATCCATGCAGGAACCATGGAAACGAGACGGATTACTTTGAATCCGAGGCGATGTGCCATAACAATTTCCTGTTTGATCAGGTCGATACATTCGCGTTTTGTTAAAGTACGGTTTGTGTATAAGTTGGTATTCAGAAAAATATCGTCACAGGCAAGTCCCGGATGATGTTTTTCAATGATCTTATCCCATGCTGCGTATGTCTCTTCGGTAGGATTCGGTGTGCCTTTCAGCATCTGATCCGGAAGAAGTTCGATACCGTCAGCACCAAGGCTCATAATGTAGCCAACGATCTGGTCAAGATCCATGTTACCGCGTAAATACTGATATTGTAAACTGTATAAGCTTACACTTGATTTGATACCCATAATAAAATTCGTCCTTTCTTTTGCGTTTCCTCTTACTTTTGATAAGTTCATTATAAGCAAAAAGATGTCAGTAAACGATAGACAATATCAGTCAACAACATGGACAAAACGAATGTTTTTTGCTATTATAGAGAAGAAAAAAGACACTTTGTACATTAATTAACAAAGAAATAGAGGAAAAAAGGAACCTGTATGGAGTTTTGGCATAAAAAACAGATATCGGAAATGGAGTTGGATACCTGGCTTGAAATGGGGGAATATGTGTGGAGATTATAGAGATTGGCAGATCGAAAAAATTGCATTACAGTTTTCCGGAGCATAAGCACGGCTACTGGGAAATTTTGTTAAATACCCATGGAAATGGTACGTTTCTGGCAGAGGGCAAAGAATATGAGTTTCATCCGGGAACGATTTTGGTGATTCCACCTTATACGCCGCATCAGAAAAAGTCAAACGATGGGTTTCTGGATCGGTCCATTTTCCTAAAAAATTTTCGAAATATCGGCCGCAGCGGTATCAAGCAGTTTGAAGATGATGACAAACAGACGATTTCCCGGATTTTTGATCTGGTGGAGCAGTTTCAGTATGATGAGACGAATCAGAAGGGGGAGACAGAAGCCTCCATCACAAGTGTGCTTGGGGATCTGCTGTATCAGGTGCTGGTTTCCTATTATAATCAGAGTAAAAAGAAGGATATCCGTCTGGAGGGCGTTGTGGAACTCATGAATGAAAATGTGTCCAATGCAGAGTTTGAATTGTCCAAAGCAATTCAGTCCAGCGGATATTCTATGGGGTATTTTCGAAAAATTTTCAAAGAGATGACGGGGCAGTCGCCGGTGAATTATTTTAATTCATTGCGGATTAGCCAGGCGAAATCACTGTTTCAACAGTATGGAAACAGCCGAACGGTGAAAGAGATCGCCTACAGTTGCGGATTTTCCGATGCATTGTATTTCAGTCGGGTGTTTCGACAGCAGGAAGGCGTCAGCCCTCAGCAGTATATCAAGACGCTGCAGAAGGAAATGACGGAGAAAGATGTAGAAATGGTACGCATGGATACACCGGAGGAATTGATATAATACAAGAAAAGAAGTATGGAGATATTGTAAGAATATTTGTTGATTCGCTGTAGTTGCAGGGTAAAAAAATACCTCTTTACTTTAAAACTTTAGTATGTTAAAATTTTGCATAAGGAAATTGAATGCAAGTCGTAAAGTGACTGCATTCATGGACAAGTAGCAAAGGGGATTGTGAATGTCCGATTTTGTTTACAATAGCTACAGAAATGTAAATACGGGTTTTTATTATTACAGAAGGAGCATATAAAATGAGCAAGAAAATCAGAACGGAAGCTGTGGATCATTTATTTGAGGCAATTTTATGCCTGAAAGATAAGGAGGAATGCTATACTTTTTTTGAGGATGTGTGTACCATCAATGAAATCCTTTCTCTTTCCCAGAGATTTGAGGTGGCACATATGCTGCGTCAGCAGAAGACGTATCTGGACATCGCAGAGAAAACCGGGGCATCCACCGCAACCATCAGTCGTGTCAACCGTTCCCTGAATTACGGAAATGACGGATATGATATGGTATTTGCCAGAATGCAGGGCAAAGAAGAACAGTAATGAGCCTGTGAGTATAAAAAGTGATATAAAGAAATGCAAAAAAGAAACGGCGGAAAGTTCCAGTTCCCTGATTGCAGGGAATCTTAAGACCGTTTCTTTTTGTTTGCCTTGCCGTTTTTTACCGGCTGTGGTTTTTTCATAGAATCAATGATTTTTTCAATCAGCAGTTTTTTTGTATAGACGTCAAAGTTCAGCAGGCAGATGAATGTAAATTTCTGGAGAAAATCAGCGTCTTCCTCACTTAAATTTTCCAGGTCGGAAAAAGCGGATTCGCTGATAATGTATTCTTCCTGAATGATTTCTTTTATGCGTTCCACCTGATGGGCCTCCAGACGGAAAATGCCGTCGTAAATTTCTTCCAGTGTAGGAGAGGATTTTTTCCCAAAGTATTCATCCGTCAGTGGATTTAAGACACTCTGAATATCGCTGATGCTCAACACGCTCTTGAAATAGTAGATAAATACAAGAGTCAGAATGTGCTCTTTGGAATATTTTTTCTTCTCCGGTGGCGGAAGAAGGTTGTTTTTAACATAATTGTTGATCATGGTCTTGGTGAGAATCGGATCTTCCTCGTGACGCTTGGTGGGATACAGTTCCCGTTCCATAAAAGTCATGACCTGATCCATATACAGGTTGATATCCGGCAGAGATTCCAGTTTGACGTGGTCAATGCGGGAAAGGCTTTCCAGTATGCTGTTGAGTAAATCGTTGGTGTTGATGGTCATGGTGACTGCCTCCAAATTTGTAAACCTATGAAATATATACGATGATCCTATGGATACGTCATCCAAGGTGTTATGTAAAATATAACTTTGTAAAAGTATTATCTTGTGTGTTATTAAAATATGAGCTTATAAATATATGCCTCTATATGTCGTAACATTTATAGGATATTATATAGTATTAAAAACCGAATGACAAGAAGGACTTGTACTTTTCACCGTGATAAAGTTATAATAGAACTATCTTGCAGCCATCCGGAATGGATGGAACATGCATGTGGGTATCAGATAAAGTAATATAAACTTCTGAAGAAACAGAAGAAATCGAAAAAGGAGAATAGCGCACATATGTTATTTCAGGAAGAACGGACACCATTCGTGCCAAAGGAAAAAGAAAATCATGGGGAGTGGCCGGCAAACTATTTTGCAGAGTTTCAGCCGGAAGCCAGAAAAGCGATTCTGGAAGAGAGAAGAGCGCAGGAGGTGGATGAGACACTGGAACTTCTGGAAAAATTGTTTGCACTTCGTTATAAACAGGATAAAAAGGGGACGTATGCGGATCAGTTTTTGGGATATTTTCTAGAACTTCGTATCACAGCGGAACATCTGGATGCGATGTTTTCTGAGCGGAAAAACAGAAAAACAGTAAAGCAGTGTCTGGAAAAACTGCAGCTGCACGAGGAATCAGAGTTTCCGGAGGAACTGATCTACCAGGAAATGTGTCAGCTGACAGGATTGTATATTTTTTCCTGTTCCAAGGATGTAAATTATACATCCATGCTCTGGGGACTTGGAAAGAAAAGTGATGCAAAGATCAGCGAGAAGATCAATCTGGATCTGGAGCGAATTGGAGAGGCGATTCCGAAATATCTTTCCATGGAAGAGGAATACCGGGTAATGAAAAACGCCATCATAGATACAAAGAATAAATACTTATAAAATAGTTTAGCTGCGAGGCAGAAGAGGAACCTTTGGTGGGAGGTAATGACAATGGAAGAAAAGCAGCTTATGGATTTTGATGTACTGACTCCAATAGAAGGTGAAGTGTCGAATGAGAATCTGCAGATCCTTTTTGTATTGAATGGAAGTGTGTCAGTACAGCTTGCGGGAACTACGCTTGTGCTTGAAGAAAAGGATTTTCTGATATTGAATCCGTTTCAGATGTATGCAGTGAAAATGGATAAAAATGCGCTGGTGATGTGCTTTCGGGCAAATGTCAGGATTCTTTCGGATTATTACGATATCAGCAAACTGGAATTCCTTGGCAATTCTGTGGAGGAAGCGTCGGAGCGTCATACGATTTTACGGAATCTGCTGGAGAAATGTATTACATACTATTATGGAAAAAAAGGTGATAATGGCAGAATTTTACTGAAGCTGAACAGTTTGTATTATGAGATCGCAGAATTGCTGATATCATCGTTTTCTATCGTGCGAAGCCAGATTCCGGAAGAACTGGAAGGCGCGGAGGATGAGTCACTGATTCAGGAAATGACACGATATATACGGATGAATTATCAGTCGGCGTTGAAACTGGAAGATCTGGCGGATCATTTTTTTCTGTCTCCACCATATATTTCCCGGTTTTTCAAGAAAAAACTCGGGATTAATTTTGCAAAATATCTGGCGGATGTCCGACTGGAAGAAGCCATGAAAAAACTGGAACAGACGGATAATTCTCTGACCTGGATTGCCATGGACTGTGGGTTCCCGAATCTGACGGCTTTTAATAAGGCGTTTCGTGAAAAATATCAGATGAGTCCAAAGCAGTACCGTGCGGAACTGAAGCAGACAGAGAAGAAAAAAGAAAATACAGATAAGGAAAACAGGGCGCTGGCAGAATTTCAGCTGTTGGACTATTTTGAGAAAAACAATCATATTCCGGGACGGGAATTTGATGAGGTAGAACAGATACAGGCGGATGCGTCGGAGTATTCCATTCTGGAAAAAAACTGGAATAAGATGATCAATATCGGCGGAATCTACCTGTTGCTGCAGAAAGAGATTCAGGATCATACCCTGTTTTTGTGTAAATCACTGGGGTTTGAGTATGTTCGTGTTTGGGATCTGTATGAAAAACGTATGCATATCAATGCAGGAAATAAGGAGCGGCGCTACAATTTCAGCCGTCTGGATACCTGTCTGGATTTCTTGAGTCAGAATCATATCAAACCATATCTGGAACTGGGATTTAAACCGTTTATTCTGCTGCGAAACTATGAAGATTATATTTTTAATGAAGAGCGGGAAATTGTATTTGAGGAAGCGGAAGAATACGGTGCATTTATCCGGAGTCTGATGAAACATCTGATCAACCGGTACAGCAGCCAGGAATTATCGGCCTGGTATTTTGAACTCTGGTGCGATCCGAGATGGTTTCCGGGGGGCGAACCGGCGACGTATATTGATTATTTTGAGGAAGCCTATCAGGCAATCAAGGAACTGATCCCGAGGGCGCATGTGGGAGGGGCATACGACCGTTCTTATGGAATTATATCCTTTGAGCATCTTGTTGAAGTGTGGAGTACACGAAATGCACAGCCGGATTTCGTTTCTGTTTATTGCTACGCTCCGCTTTTGAGGGAAGTAATGTACAATGAACAGGGAAAACATACGTCGGAAAATGAGAGCCGTGAGCGAATGCGGATGCATCAGATTACAGAAAATGAGACAGTGGCACCAGAGCAGATTAAGGATTTCCAGATCAGCAGTTATGTGGAGAGTCGGAAAAAAATCATGCTGCAGTATGGAATGATGATGCCATTACTGTGTAGTGAATGGAATTTTACGGTGATCAATTCTAATGTGTTAAATGACAGCCGGTTTAAGGGCGCATATGTCATGAAGGAAATCATGAATATGTATCAGGAATTGGGAATGCTTGGATACTGGTTCGGAACAGATCAGTTTGCAGAGGATGATGATGCGCCAATGTTGCTGAACGGCCGATGCGGCCTGATCACCCATTAGGGAATCTGCAAACCGGCTTACTGGGCGATTCGTATGATGAACCGTCTGGAGGATTATCTGCTGAAAAAGACGGAACATACCATGATCACCAGAAATGAATTTGGCAGTTTTGTCATCGCCTGTCATAACTACAAACCGCTGGACATTCAGTATTATGTGCAGAAGGAGATGGACATCAGAATTGAAAGCATTCCGCATTTTTATGAAAATGATGTGCAGCTGATCCAGAATATTACCATCACCGGTGTAAAAAACGGAAAATATCATATCAAGACCAGGGTTGTAAATTCCCAGTATGGCGGTGTGCAGGATGAATGGCTGCGCATGGGTAAGGTGGCATTTCTGACACAGGCAGATGTGGAATATATCGATCATATGTCCAGACCGCACATCACGATTTCCGAACAGGTGGTGACGGATCAGGTGCTGCGTTTTTCCGTAAAGCTGGAAGCACAGGAGATTCAGCTGATCCATGCCTTTCGATACATGGAGGAGTGAAAACGCTTATAAGACAAAACGAAAGACCGGAGAATGTGTTTCTCGGGTCTTTCATTTTCATGAGGAGTTTAATTTATATAGTACACAGAAATCAGGTAGATTCCTGTATTACTAACTTACTTGGAAGCAGGATCGGTTTGACCTGCGCATAAGGGTTTTGAATCAGCGTGAGCAGAAGTTTTGCGCTCTGCATGCCGATTTCACGCCGGGGCTGGCTGATAGTGGAGATGGTCGGAGTGGAGAGGGACGCATACATGGTATTGTCAAAACCAAATACTTTGATGTCCTCCGGAATCCGAAATCCCAGTGCCTGTCCGGCTTTGATCACAGCGTGTGCATGTTTGTCTGATGTGGCGAAAATCGCATCAGGCGGATCTGCCAGCTGGAAAAAATGATTTGCGGCGGCCAGAATACGGCTGTAGGAAAAATCTGCAACCTGTACGACATATTCTGGTCGGACAGCCAGCCCATTACCGGTGAGCATGGACCGATACGCCCGATAGCGGCTCTGCACATGACGATAATCATATGAGGAGGAGAAGAATGCGATTTTTTTACATCCTTCGTTGATCAGATGTGCGATGGCTATCTTGGTAATGGAATAATCATCTATCGAAACATATGGTATATTTGTTAAAAACGGATTGTATTCACTGCACTGCACAACGGGATACGCTGCATTTAATTGACGCAATACATCTTCTGACAGTGCATACATGACAATAATGCCGGAAATCTGAAGATTTGCACAGTAATTCAAAAAAGAAGTGATTGTGCTGCGCTCCGGAATTTCCAGGGTTACAACCATGTGGCAGTGAGCGTGACTCAGAAAATCCTTGATACCTTCCAGAATATCGTCATAAAACGGATTGTTCCAGGTCGGGATACAAACTAATATAATAGACTCCTGAGATGCCTTTTTTATAGAAGAAGCAGTACTGCTTCTTTTTTTTGTGCCAAGATCCTCCGGGGAGATTTCATGGAACTCGAAAGCTTTCAATATTTTATCCCTGGTTTTCTTGGTAACAACTCCTGGCTGATGAATCATGCGGGAAACCGTTGCCGGAGAAACACCGGCTGTTTTCGCAATATCATAAATAGTAACTTTGCCATTCATAATAAATTACATCCTTCTTGACTACGATTATGAAACATTATTAAGAAACAACTAGTTATGTAGGATTAAATTTAACAGTTATTTGTTTGTTTCATGAACAAAACATAGCAGAAATGACATAAAAAGGAAATAGATAAATGAAAAAAACAACAAAAAGACAAGAAAAAGATATAAAATATTGCTCGTTTCAGAAACAAAATGGAAATGTGAACAAAACATGGCAAGTTTGTACAGGAAAAATGAAAAAAATAAACAATTTTCAAATAGTCGGACAATATTGTATTTGCTAGAATACATGTAACGAGAGGGGAAGAAACCAACTCGAAAGAAAAGGAGGTATTTCACAATGAAGATGTGGAAAAGATTAGTAAGCGTAGGCTTAGTAGCAGCAATGTCAGGTGCAATGCTTGCAGGATGTGGCAACACAGCAGGTAATGATGCTTCCAATGATGGAAGTGCAGCAGGTGAGAAACAGCCAGAAGCAGTTGGGGAAACAAAAGTAGAAGATACTGGCTTCAAACCGGACAAAACTTATAAAATTGGTTACAACTATTACGGACCAGGTTCTTATGCATTAACAACTCTGGCCAACAACCAGGACTACGTAGTACAGTGCTTCGGCAGCGAATCACAGTCTACATCCGATGACTTCCAGGTAGATAAAATCGTACAGGACGTTGAAAACATGATTTCTGCAGGATGTGACGGATTAGTAATCTGGCTGCCGGCTGATAACTTATATAAAACTGTAATTGATATGTGTGAAAAAGCAAAAGTTCCTTATGTATTCTCTGATAAAGTTCCATCTGATCCGGACGTTATCAAAGCATTACAGGAAAGCGAATACTTTGCAGGAGCAGTAGGACCGGCAAATGCTGAGTACGGTTCCTTAATCGCTGACTATGCACTGGAGCAGGGATATAAAACCTGTATCATTTCCACAGGAGCACAGGGTGACCCGACAGATACACCGCGTATTGAAGCTTTCACAGAAGAGTTCGAAAAAGGCGGCGGTAAAATTGAGCAGACTGTTTACACAGACTCTCAGGATAACATTCAGCCATACACAGAGAACGCGTTAGTAGCTTATCCGGATGTTGACTTCGTATATGGTACAGGATCTGATTACGGTATTGGTGCAGCAGA
>Ga0129310_1002673_pt1 | contig 12770 bp, 14 predicted proteins | sample Go1ome_2_FD_94433 | JGI IMG/M metagenome (GOLD analysis project Ga0129310, IMG submission 94433) | Western lowland gorrila individual fecal microbial communities from Wisconsin, USA - Go1022A metagenome | ecosystem: Host-associated > Mammals > Digestive system > Large intestine > Fecal | place...
TAGTAAGATTTGGAGTCATAAACGTAGGTAATCCCGGAACGTTTATCGAATTGTTTGATGATAGCCATAAAAAATACCTCCTTTGTGGTTATGAGTTTATTATATCACATAACCATGTAAAGTACAACAAAAAAATGGCAAAAAAGTGCCATTTTATGCATGTTTGAGAGGTTTTTTAAGATAAAAAATATGGTTACGAGATGGCCTTTTTGGCAGGGGTCTGAACAGTAACCAACAAATTCCTCAGTCAAGATTATGAATTGTGATTAACAGAAGAATATGCTATAATTTCTTTAAATTTAATTAGCATTTATTCTTATGACAGAAATGGAGATTTGCCATGCAATTATTCAGAATGTTTTCCACAGAAAAATATAAGGGAACCCGAAATTACTTAAAGACCCAGAAAAAGTATGAAATTATGCGCACCGTTCTATATTTTTTTATTTCCCTGTCCTTATTTGCAGCGGGGTGGCTTGCCACAAAGAGCCGTTTGAATTTGCTTACCGTAGTAGCTGTGCTTGGCTGTCTGCCTGCCTGTAAAAGCGCTGTTGGCATGATTATGTTTCTCCGATATCAGGGCTGCAGTGAGGAAGCGGCAGACAAAATCAAGCAGCACAGCCAAGGTCTTACAGGGCTTTATGACATGGTATTTACCTCCTATGATAAGAATTTTCAGGTTGCGCATATTACGGTAAAGGGAAATACTCTTTGCGGCTATACTCAGGACAACAAATTTGACGAACAGGCTTTTTACAAGCACATTGACGGCATTTTAAAGGCAGACAATTACCGTGATACCTCAGTAAAGATTTTCAATGACCTGAACAAATATACTGAGCGCTTGGAGCAGTTAAGAGACCTTGCAGCAGAGGAGAGCAATACAGAGGGTATTATCAATACCTTGAAAAGTGTGAGTTTATAAGCCTGAGTTTTATGATAAATGGAGATGTTTTCCTAACCTTTGTGCAGTTTCTGTCACTTATTAAATGAACAGCTGTTAAAAAGAAAAACTAAAGGCAGGACTTGCAAGTGAAAAATCAATTATTTGAAGAAATCGCAAAGGAATACTCTTTACAAATATTGAAATGGGCGTATAAGAAGAGTGGTGACAGACATCGGGCCGAGGAGCTTGCTCAGGAGGTAATGCTACAGATTTTTTCTAGCATACAGAAGAATTGGGAGGAAGGAAGAAGCATAGAGCAAATGGAGCATTTTATCTGGAAAATTGCCCATTATGTGTGGTGTCACAGTCTGCGTAAAAATGCAAGCTATGCTATGTATCCGATAGAGGAAATACTGGATGAATCTGATTTTGTCAGTGAGTTGGCAGAAAATGAGGAGCAAATGCTTCTGCTTGCTCAAATGCGAAAGCAGATTAGCAGGTTAAATTATCTACAAAGAGAGATTTTGATTTCTTTTTATATTGATGAACTGCCTCAGAAAACAATTGCAAATAGGCTGGGTATCAGTGAAAGTGCTGTGAAATGGCATCTCCATGATACTCGCCGGAAATTGAAAAAGGAGATGGCAGAGAATATGGAAAAGCAAAGACAACAGGAATTTTTTTACAGACCGAGAAAACTTTCAATGGCATTGAGCGGACAGGTGGTAGCACAATCGGATACCAGACTCTTGGAGGAGAGCCTTGTTAAACAGAATATCTGTATTTCATGCTACAACCAGCCAAAGAGTCTAGATGATTTGACGGAGCAGTTGGGAATACCTAAGGCATATTTGGAATTTGATTTATATTGGCTTGTGGAGCATGAATTTTTAGAGTGTATAAATGGAAAATATGCCACAGCATTTTATATTCAAAGCAGGTCGGAGAAACAGGAAGAGTATGCAGTATATTGTAAGCTGCAGGCTCAGGTGTCCGATGTGATTACGAATGGTCTGATGCAGGCAGAGGAGTGCATTCGCAAAATAGGTTTTCATGGAAGTAACCTGCCGATGAACAAGCTGCTATGGCTTCTGATTTACACCTTCTGTAATGATTATCAGGAAAAGACCCCTGACTTCTGTATAGAGGAACCTATCCGTCCTGATGGAGGAAAATATTTTCCGCTGGGTTTTATAGAGGATACGGAAGAGATTACAGAGTGGGTATTGGATAACAGAGGGTTTTCGTACAATGGTGCCCAACACTCTAATTCCATTTCATGGTTTGGTCTTTATAACTTTGGGAATTCTGTAATTGAAAACCTGATGGGTAAGTTTACGCCGGAGGGGAAGAAGCTTCATGATTTGCTTGTAGAAATTATAAAAGAGAACTTTGATATTTCCCAAATAACGGAGGAACAAAAATATGATTTGGCAAAGCTTGTGGAGCAAGGCTTTGTAAAGGTACAGTATACCAAGGCAATTCCCCAATTTGTTATTTTTACAACAGAGCAGTATGAACAGCTTAAAAGGGAAGTGTTTCAGCCCATTGCACAGAAGCTTCAGCCCGGTTATGAGATGCTTACTCAAGAATTAACAAAATTTTATCATGAAAAGCTTCCAAAGCAACTGAAGGCAATTAGTAAGCTGCCGTTAAGGCAGGCTTTGTATGATATGGCTTATGTGACAACTCTCATTGCCTTTAGGACAGGCATTTTGTATGTCCCTAAGGACAGTGCAGATGGCGAATTTTTAACCATGATGTATAAAGATTCAAATACTTAATGTTTTGGCTGAGACACGATAAGGTATCTTTCTGATTCTTAAGTACGGGATAAAACAAGCAGTAAATTGTAAATAATTTACTGCTTGTTTCATTGTCTATAAGTAATTGTGATTAAAATGGAATTGTGTTATAATTTCAATATTACAAACTGCGGAAACAAAATACCACGGATAAAATTAAATTCACTGCTGTAGGAGAAAGATATGTTTTTACCCGATAAAATCTGTAGTCTGATTGCAGATGAAAATTATAAAATAGATAATATTGGTATGTCCGAAGCGTCCGTTTTAATGTATAAAAACAAGATTTTGAAGGTTCAGGAATATAATGAAGAGGCTGAAAACGAATATCGTATGTTGCAATACCTGCAGGGTAAACTTCCGGTTCCTTCCATATATACCCATGAGATATCATATGGCAAATCATATCTTTTAATGAGTAAATGTGCGGGGGAGATGGCATGTTCTCATGAATACATGAACAACCCAAATATCCTATGTAAGCTCCTTGCAAATGGTCTGAAAAGGTTATGGAGCATAGATGTTTCAGATTGCCCATCTGACCAAGGATTGTCTTGCAAGCTTGCAAAGGCAGCATATAATATAGAGAATGGTTTGGTTGACTTAAATAATGTAGAACCTGATACCTTTAGTGAAAGAGGCTTCCACAATCCTACTGAATTGTTGCAATGGCTATATGAAAACCGCTATGTTACCGAAGCTTGTCGCATAATTTTAACGGTAGATACAAACAACATCAAAATAATACATATTCGAATTATGATGAATTACTTTTGTTTCGTGAATTGGATATCAAACCAAATTGGGAGAAGATACGATATTATATATTATTGGACGAATTGTTTTAAGACTTAGTGACATTTATTTCTCGGCGAAAGGCCTGCATTGCAGTTCTATGTAGCACTTTTAATTGTGATAGTAAGTACAGTGATAATGGCAAAGGATACCTAAACATTAATTTAACGAGGACCTGATATTACGGAAAAAATGAAACAAATATAGACAATCTACATAAATACAATATGGAGCATATTGCAAATATCAATTTTTGATTAGCAGAAAATGTTGTATATGATGCATTAATTTAGTAGAAATTTATGGAGATGTTGAGATGTTCAAAAAATACAAAATAGGTTTTGATATATGGGAGTTCCGGCACCAAATGATATTTTGAGAGTAGAGTCGAAAGTAACAGATACTATAGCGTCGATATGTCAGGTATTAATGGTTATATCTTTATGTTTATTCAAAAACCAAGACCATACAAAACTAAGTATGACACGCTATATTATATCTACAATCAGTTGTTGCCTGTTGTATTTTTTATTTTGGATATTTTATTATACTGGTATAATGAATGCCTTTGTTATATTGGGGTTGACTTTTTTTCCGTGTTTGGCATTTTATTTGTCTATTGATGGTGTAGATGGCAGAAGCTGTCAATGAAATTTACGAGGTAAAATCAAATGATATGGTTTGTGTGGTTAATAATATCTACACTCGTAAATGCTTTTATAGTTACAACGATTGTTGATATTGTTTTAATGGGTAGCTTTACACTTAAGTTTTCGAGAAAATGTAATATTTCTCAATTTATGATATATAAAGATAATTTAATCGACGTGCAAAAAGGAAATGAATGCTCAGGATATTCCACAGCATATATTTTACGTCATTATGATATAGCTGCAAATGGAGAAGAAATATATAAAAAAATACCCCAAAAAACGGCTAATGGTTGTGTATATCCTAAAGAAGTAAAAAGAATACTTGAGGACTATGGATTTTATGTAAAATATTGTGCAGGAAATTTGAATGCATTAAAAAAAGAAGTATGCAAAGGAAATCCTGTCATTGTTTTTATAAAAGTTAGAAAAGATAAAAATTGGTTACACTATGTACCAGTTGTAGGATATGATGAGAATAATATATTTTTAGCAGAGTCATTAATAGATTTTATTAACTGCGACGAAAAAATATATAATAGAAAAATAAGTAATAAAGATTTTTTGGCTTTATGGAATACGTCAATGCTAAAAATGCCATTATACGCTCATACATTCTATATGATAGAAAAGAAAATGCATTAAAAGGGAAGGCAAAGAATATAAGACCCCACTATTGCCGATTGAGAGGAGCTTTCCGGTATATTGAAGTAAAAAGGAGGCACATATATGCTATTAAAGGGAATTCATGAAGAAAATGGCTGGATGTTTGCAGATTATCAGGCAACATGGAAATATGGCTATGATTTTATGCTGGACGCTGCGCAGACTGTTATAGATATGGATTTTAAGGACAGGCTCCAGCGAGTAGCAATAGGCTTAATTCAAAAAAATATTTGAAGAGAATAGCGATAATGTTTTTACTACATATCTAAGCAGTATTGAAATAAAAGCATATTGTGCGGAAACGGAAAGAAGCGTAAAAAGCAAATAAATTTCCAGCTTCCCCGAAAAGAGGAGTATTCATTCATGCAATCAGTAATCATCGGCAAAAATCAAGCAGGGCAGCGCCTTGATAAATTTTTACATAAATATCTGCCCGAGGCAGGCACAAGCTTTCTCTACAAAATGCTTCGGAAGAAAAATATCACCTTGAATGGGAAAAAAGCAGAAGGGAAGGAGCTTCTTTCCCTTGGTGATGAAGTGAAATTCTTTTTCTCGGAGGAGACCTTCTTAAAGTTTACAGGGCAAAATACCTATGTTCGGGGAAATTCCAACGTCCGAGAGAATTCCAACAGTCCGGAAAGCTTAAATGGCTCAGGAACCCCCATAGACTTGGAAAGCTCTATAGCTTCCAATTACCTGGCAGACTACAAGCTGGCATACAAAAAACTTTCCGACATCGGCATTTTATACGAGGACGAAAATGTTTTGATTTTAAACAAGCCCATGGGTGTGCTTACCCAAAAAGCGGCGCCGAATTCCTTAAGCCTGAATGAATGGCTGATAGGCTATCTGATTTGCTCCAAAGCCATTACAGAGGAGGAGCTGCTAAGCTTTCGCCCCTCCGTCTGCAATCGTCTGGACCGCAACACCAGCGGGATTGTGCTATGCGGGAAATCCCTTGCAGGCTCTCAGGCGCTTAGTCGTGTTATTAAGGAGCGTACAGTGAGGAAATTTTACCGTACCATATGTGTAGGTATCCTTTCAGAGAGTGATGATTTAAAAGGGTATTTGATTAAGGATAACGCCTCAAATAAGGTTCGTATCACACCTAATACGGCTTCCCCACAGGATATTGGTGACTTCATTCACACCAAGTACTCCCCCTTAAGCCATAGCAGCCCAAGTAATGGCAGAAGCTTTACCCTCCTTGAGGTGGAGTTGATTACCGGAAAGACCCACCAGATTCGTGCACATTTGGCAAGCATAGGGCACCCTATCGTCGGCGATTTTAAATATGGCAGCACGAAACAAAATCAATACTTTCAGGAGAACTACAGACTTAAGAATCAGCTTTTACACGCCTATCGTGTGGAATTTCCGCATGAAAGCGGCGTTCTTGCACCCTTGAGCGGTCAGGAAATCATTGCTCCTTGTCCTACGCTTTTTATGAAGCTGCAACAGGAGCTTGGGCTTTAAATAACATCAGCAAATCACGGAGAAAATTATGGCTACATGGAACTCCAGAGGTCTTCGAGGCTCCACCCTAGAGGACATGATTAACAGAACAAATGATAAATACGCAGAGAACGGGCTTGCCCTGATTCAGAAGGTACCTACCCCCATAACTCCCATAAAAATGGACAAGGAGCATCGTCAAATTACTCTGGCCTATTTTGAACAGAAGAGTACGGTGGATTATATCGGTGCTGTTCAGGGGCTCCCCGTTTGCTTTGATGCCAAGGAATGTGCCACAGACACCTTTGCCTTACAGAATATTCATGCACATCAGGTAGATTTTATGGGCAAGTTTGAGGCGCAGGGCGGCATTGCCTTTTTCCTGATTTACTATACCCACAAGGATATTTTATATTATCTGCCCTATGAAATGCTGCTGTTTTTCTGGAATCGTGCTAAGGAGGGCGGGAGAAAAAGCTTCCGCTATGAGGAGCTTAACCCTGAGTACATTCTCCCTAAAAAGCATGGTATTCTGGTTCCCTATCTGGATATTTTAAAAAAGGATTTGGAGGACAGAGAAGATTAGCTTGACAGCCCTACATTCTTTTGGTATATTTACTAAATAGTTTAGTTTGTTAGCATGGTAGCACGCTACCTCATTAAAGTGCTTATTCTATTATGCGTACATAGCCTTGGCAGAAGGCTGGAAAGGATTTTGAACCCACACTATGAGCAAGAAATTATTACATACGCCGGAGGGCGTGAGAGATATTTACGGCAGAGAGTATGCCAAAAAATTATATGTGGAAAACAAGGTACATGAAATCATAAGCAGCTATGGCTATGAAGATATTCAGACGCCTACCTTTGAATTTTTTGATGTTTTTTCCAAGGAAATCGGCACCACACCCAGCAAGGAGCTTTATAAATTCTTTGACAAGGAGGGCAACACGCTGGTGCTTCGTCCTGATTTTACGCCTTCGGTTGCCCGCTGTGTAGGCAAATATTTTATGGAGGAGAGCGCGCCCATTCGTCTCAGCTACATGGGCAACACCTTTACCAATACCTCCAATCTGCAAGGTAAGCTTAAGGAAGTAACGCAGATGGGTGTTGAATTGATTAACGAGCCAAGCGTTGAAGCTGACGCCGAGATGATTAGTCTTGTAATCGAAGCCCTTAAGAGCATAGGTCTTACAAGATTTCAGGTAAGCATTGGCGAGGTAGAATATTTTAAGGGACTTTGCGAGGAGGCCGGGCTTGACGAGGAGACAGAGCTTGATTTACGTGCCTGCATTTCCGGCAAGAATTATTTTGCAACAGAGGAGCTTTTGAATGAGCGTCAGGTAGCAGAGCCTTACCGCAGTATTTTGTTAAAGGTTGCTGATATGTTCGGCAATATGGTTTCCTTGCCGGAGGCAAAAGCCATGGTGACAAATTCCCGTTCTCAGGCAGCTATAGAACGCCTTGAGAAGCTTTATGAGGTTTTGAAGCTCTACGGAGTTGAGGATTATATTTCTTTTGATTTAGGAATGCTGAGCAAATATAAGTATTATACCGGCATCATTTTTAAGGCATATACCTACGGAGTAGGAAATGCCGTAGTAACAGGCGGAAGATACAACACTCTGTTAAGCTATTTTGGCAAGGAAGCTCCCGCAGTAGGCTTTGTGCTTGTGATAGACGACATTTTAGAGGCGTTATCCAGACAGAAGGTTGATATCCCGCTTCCTGAGGAAAAGACCAAGCTTACCTACAGACAGGGAAATATGTCTGATTTTGCCGAAAAGCTGGCGAAGGCAAAAGCCCTTCGCAATCAGGGCATTGCCGTGGAATTATTACAAGAGGAGTCGTAAAATATGAGTGAGGAAAGATATTTAACCTTTGCTCTGGGGAAGGGCAGACTTGCCAATAAAACCCTTGAGCTTTTTGAAGAAATAGGCATTACCTGTGAGGAGATGAAGGACAAAAGCTCCCGCAAGCTGATTTTTGTGAATGAGGACTTAAAGCTGCGTTTTTTCCTTGCCAAGGGGCCTGACGTTCCCACCTATGTGGAACTTGGCGCTGCAGATATCGGTGTGGTAGGAAAGGATACTATTTTAGAGGAAAACCGCAATGTCCATGAGGTGATAGACTTAGGCTTCGGCAAATGCCGCATGTGTGTGTGCGGACCTGAATCAGCAAGGGAGCTTTTACGACACCATGAGCGTATCAGAGTTGCCAGCAAGTACCCTAACATTGCCAAGGAGTATTTCTACAACAAGAAGCATCAGACCGTGGACATTATCAAATTAAACGGCTCAGTGGAATTAGGTCCCCTTGTTGAGCTTTCCGATGTGATTGTGGATATTGTGGAGACAGGCTCAACTCTTCGCGAAAACGGGTTGACTGTGCTTGAGGAGGTATGTCCTCTGTCTGCAAGAATGATTGTAAATCCCGTGAGTATGCAGATGGAGACGGAGAGAATTAAGGATTTAGTAGTAAAAATCCGGCAGAAGCTGGCAGAGAATAATTAAGACTATAAATCACGCTTAAGAATGGAGATTAACATGAGAATTATAGAATTGTCAAAGGAAACCAAACAAAGTATTTTAGATGATTTATTAAAGAGAAGCCCTAACAATTATTCGGGATATGAGGACACGGTAAACGAGATAATCAATAACGTTAAGAAAAATGGTGATAAGGCTGTTTTTGATTATACCCAAAAATTTGACAAATACGCCTTGACTCCAGAGAATATTAAGGTTACAAGAGCAGAAATTGAGGAGGCTTACACAAAGCTTGATGCCGACCTGATAGAGGTTATCAAGGCTTCCGCAGAAAACATTCGTGCCTTTCACCAAAAGCAGCTTCGCAACAGCTGGTTTGATGCCAAGGAGGACGGTACCATTTTAGGTATGAAGATTACTCCCCTTGCCAAGGTGGGCGTTTATGTTCCCGGCGGCAAGGCAGCTTACCCCTCCAGTGTACTGATGAATGTGGTTCCCGCCAAGGTTGCGGGAGTTAAAGAGGTGATTATGACTACGCCTCCCTCCGCAGACGGTAAGGTAAATCCCGGCACTCTTGTTGCCGCTGACATAGCAGGCGTGGACACCATTTATAAGGTTGGCGGCGCACAGGCGATTGCCGCACTTGCCTTCGGTACACAGTCCATTCCCAAGGTAGATAAAATCACAGGTCCCGGCAATATTTTCGTTGCATTGGCAAAAAAAGCTGTTTACGGCTATGTAAGCATTGATTCCATTGCAGGTCCCAGCGAAATCCTTGTGCTTGCTGATGAGACGGCAACGCCCCGATATGTGGCTGCCGACTTACTTTCTCAGGCAGAGCATGACGAGCTTGCAAGCGCTATTTTAATTACTACCTCAAGGGAGCTGGCAGAACAGGTTTCCAAGGAGGTTGACAGCTTTACGGCTAAACTTTCCCGCAAGGAAATCATTCAGAAATCTCTTGACAATTATGGCTATATTCTTCTTGCGGACAGTATGGAGGAGGCTATTGATGCAGCAAACGAAATTGCCTCCGAGCACTTGGAGATTTTAACCAAGAATCCCTTTGATACCATGACACGTATCCGCAATGCAGGAGCTATTTTCTTAGGGGAATATTCCTCCGAGCCATTGGGTGATTATTTTGCAGGTCCTAATCACATTTTGCCCACCAACGGCACGGCAAAATTCTTTTCACCCGTAAATGTGGACGATTTCATCAAGAAAACCAGCATAATTTCTTACTCCAAGGAAGCGCTTGAAAGGGTTCACAATAAAATTGAACTGTTTGCAGAAAACGAAGGCTTGACCGCGCACGCGAACAGTATTAAAGTAAGATTTGAAGACAACAATTAACGGCTTAATACCCGTAGACTTAGAAAGGCATGGTTAATTATATGGAACGCATCGCTTCTATAAATCGTAAGACAAGGGAAACCGACATTTCCGTGACATTAAATCTGGACGGCACCGGCAAATATCAGATTGATACCGGCATTGGCTTTTTTAACCATATGCTGGAGGGCTTTTCCAAGCATGGTTTTTTCGATTTGGACTGTAAGGTGACAGGTGATTTGCAGGTGGACGGTCATCACACCGTGGAAGATACCGGCATTGTCCTTGGTCAGGCTATCGCTCAGGCAGTGGGAGACAAAAAGGGAATCCGTCGTTACGGCTACTTTATACTTCCCATGGACGATGCACTTGCTCTTTGTGCCATTGATTTATGCGGCAGACCATACCTAAATTTTGAGTGTGAGCTTACCGTTCCCTGTGTGGGAGACTTGGACACTGAGCTGGTACGGGAATTCTTTTATGCTGTTTCCTACAGTGCAGGCATGAATCTGCACATTAAAATGCTTGCAGGAACCAACAATCACCACATGATTGAGGCAATGTTCAAGTCGTTTGCCAAGGCGCTTGACATGGCTGTGGGAATGGACGAAAGAATCACAGATGTACTCAGCACCAAAGGCGCCTTGTAAAATTTGTTGAAGGTCAAACTAAGCCACATAAAATATATAAAAAAGGAAACTATCAAATGATAACTAAGAAATTTGTACCTTGTATTTATTTATTCCATGAACACGCCGTAAAGGGCTTAAGTGACACTACCATAGTGGAGACAGACCCTGTTCGTCTGGCTAAGCTTTACAGTGAAAACAATGCTGATGAGCTTATCGTGTTTGACATGTCCTGTGAGGACGAGGAACATGAAAAGACACTTGATATTCTCAAGGAAATATGCACCTGTGTGGAAATGGACGTTATTGGTGCGGGCAATGTAAAGCGCATGGAGGATATTAAGAAATTACTTTATGCGGGCTGTAAAAAGGCTGTGCTGGACTATGAGAAGGAGAGTAATATTGCCATTACCGAGGAGGTTTCCTTAAAATTCGGTAAAGAAAAAATTCTTGTGTCCTACAATAACCCTGATATTTTAAAGGCAAATAAGGAATTATTGGAAAAATATGTTTCCTCCATGATACTTATGAACCCTCATCAGATAAGAGAGACAATGGAGATTACAGATTTACCCTTTTTTGTGCAGATTAATCAGATTGCATTGAATAAGCTTATGGAAATTTTTGCTTATGAAAGTGTCTGCGGCGTAACCGGCAATACCATCAACGATAACATTCATGAAATCCTTGCCTTAAAGGAGCTTTGTAAGGAGAACCATATCCCTGTGGAGACCTTAAAGGCAGCCTACAAATGGTCTGATTTTAAGAAAAATAACGATGGCATGGTTCCTGTTGTGGTACAGGATTATCGCACTCTTGAGGTGCTAATGGTTGCCTATATGAATGAGGAGGCCTATGAGGAGACAATTAAAACCGGTAAAATGACCTACTACAGCCGAAGCCGCAACGAGCTTTGGCTAAAGGGCGCAACCAGCGGTCACTTCCAGTATGTAAAAAGTCTGACTGCCGACTGTGATATGGACACAATTCTTGCAAAGGTTTCACAGGTAGGCGCTGCCTGCCACACAGGTGCAAGAAGCTGTTTCTTCAACGAGATTACCAAGAAGGATTATGAGGAGAGTGCAAATCCCCTACAAGTGTTTGAGGAGGTTCTTAATGTGATTAAGGACCGTAAGAAACACCCTAAGGAGGGTTCTTACACCAATTATCTTTTTGACAAGGGTATTGATAAGATTTTAAAGAAGCTGGGAGAGGAGGCTACCGAGATTGTCATAGCAGCCAAGAATCCCAACTCTAACGAAGTGAAATATGAAATCAGCGACTTCCTCTATCATATGATGGTTCTTATGGTAGAGAAGGAGGTAAGCTGGGAGGAGATAACAACAGAGCTTGCAAACCGTTAATTGCTTGCTCACTACATGTTTGCCTCCACCCATGCATCAATTTGTTTTTCGTAATCCTGCGCAAGTATAGTAAATATCTTCCCTGTTTCAAAGCCCGCAATACTTTTTCCGGTAATATCCAAGGCAACAAGCAGGATAAACAACAATCCCGCAGCAAAAAGCCGCAGCTTAAAGGTACTTCTCACAGGCTCGGCTTCCTCTGCGGGATTTTCATATGTATAAGAATCCCTCGGCAAAGCTCTGCCATATAAAATCTGTTCCCGATTCAATAAATCATATTGATTTTTATTATATTGGGAACGTATCTGTTGTACTAATTCCAATTTTTGCTCAACAGTTGCGTCGTTCATAAGCCTCCTCCTATGACCTACAGCCCTATGTGGAAGTGGCTGTATTTACTATGCATGGACTTAATATAAAGTATGCCAAATCGATTGTTTTAGAACCGGGTTTGTTAATCGTAAAATTATTTTGTACACACTCCTATAATATGATATACTTAAGTACAATTAGGAGATAAACAGTAACACAATAGAACGGAGATTACAATGAGTAACCAGCTAGCATTATCTGATGATATTTTAATGAAAATAGAAAAGCCTGCACGTTATATCGGCAATGAATTCAACGCCGTAGTGAAGGATAAGTCCAAGGTAAAGGTGCGCTTTGCCATGTGCTTCCCTGATGTATATGAAA
>Ga0129310_1002677_pt1 | contig 12756 bp, 23 predicted proteins | sample Go1ome_2_FD_94433 | JGI IMG/M metagenome (GOLD analysis project Ga0129310, IMG submission 94433) | Western lowland gorrila individual fecal microbial communities from Wisconsin, USA - Go1022A metagenome | ecosystem: Host-associated > Mammals > Digestive system > Large intestine > Fecal | place...
AACAATGATCGCTTTAATTTCAGTACCATCCAACCACTCTTTCAGATCGTCAGCATATTCTGAATCCGTTTTCTGCTTGCCATGATCTCGACCGGAATAGTAATATTCCCTGATACAATACCAAACGCCGTCTGTGCCTTTGTTCCACAGCAGAAAGACTGTTGCGTTCTGTGTACCATAGTCACATGATACGTACCTGCTGCCGTCTATGAGCTTTGGCCGGATGACCTGAACATTCCTGACATGCTTTTCTTTCTCAAACATGTCATAGATAATGCCCTCCGCCATGGCCCACAGGCCTTTGATATATCGTTGATAGAATACACCCGTATACATAGATCGGTATCGAGCTTTGATAGCCTCTGACAGGCTCAGATTGTCGTCCATAGTGAAATGAAGGTACAGCAGATGTTTGTCTTTTGCCTTATCTATCCAGTTCAGTTTGAACCAGTGATATGGGCCGTCCGGGTTGCAGTTAAACCAATACTTTGAGCCATCGACAGAACAACGGCCTGTCGCCTGGTTGACAAAGGATTCCGGCATCAGGGCGACTTCATCAAAAAAGACCCCGGCCAGAGTGATACCCTGGATGAGGTCCTGTGAACGTTCGTCCTTACCGCCAAATATGTAAAAATTGTTTTCTGTGTTTCCTCTGGATACGGCAACTAAGTTATCGGCTCTGTGATCCGTAACCCTGTATCCTCTGGATTTCAGCATCAGTTTCAGCCAAAACAAAACATTTCGTCTGAATGAACCGATCGTCTTGCCGCACATAGCGAAATTCTGGCCGTTAAATGTCGACATAGCCCACAGCACAAATGACAGTGACATGCTGACTGTTTTACCGGAACGAATAGCACCATCTGCGATAATACCATCATAATCTTTAACCGGAGATGTCTCTGTCCACCAGTTCAGGACTTTTCGCTGTTTTTTTGAAAATGGCTGAAAACGAAAGAATTGCTTAATTCGTTTCATCCTGCACAGCCTCCTCTGACCAATCTTCAGCGGCAGTTCCCTTCAAAGCTTCAAGGAAACCATCATCCGCTGCTTCTTCTTCATCATTCAGCTGGCCTTTCGCTTTGAGAAGTTCCGTCTGGGCCTTGACCTGTTCAATTCTAGCCCGCTGCTCTTCTTCATCCAGTTTGGATTGTGTGCGGTCATTCCAACCGACAAAGTTATTTCTGAGACTGAATTGAGCGCCGCTGCTGCCGTCCTTGTCAAACAACCTCTGTTCGGTGTATTCCTCCACTTTTGACTTAGCGCGCGTTATCGTGTCAACAAACTCTTTCTTTGCCTGATAATTCAGCAATGCCTGTCGACTTGTAAAGCCCAACGCAAGCGCCAATCCGGTCACTGTAGGCGGTCTCTGGCGAACGATAACAGGCTTGCCCCACTTATTCAAAACAGGCTCATCATCATCATTTTTTAATATTTCGCCCTCACATTCCTTGAAATAGGCATTAATCTTTTCTTCAATTTCTTCTTTGCTCTTGTATTTCGGCAGCCTTCCGCCTGCTGATTTACGTGCTGCCATCCGGCCACCTCCTTGTTAATTTATTTTTTACTGCTGCCCCAGAACCACGCATCAAAATTGTTCATTCTTCGTTTTCTGGCTCTATCATAAGTCGTTGTGGTTCGAGATGTGTCGTGAATATTTACATCGCTATTGGACGGCCGCTTTGAAAACTCATGCATTTTATCTTGCATCGCCACGCTCATATATGTAATATTGCGACGTTCAATAGCCGCTCTCTGGTTCTTGTACACAGCCTCAGCACTTCCCAGTTTTGCTAACTTTCTGTTACTTTCAGCACTTCTGCCTTTCAAATAGTCAGACACTCGTCTGGCTTCTTTTTCGTTATTAATCGACTGTATAAACGATGTGTCCCCGTTTCTTATAGCCTTTTCAATTGCCTTATCCCGTTCTACAACATAATTACTCCTCAGAGCCGTACTTTTTTTGCAGAGTTATAAAATATTTTTGCTGACATTTTAGACACAGGTTTGGCATTGCTCATTCCACTGCTGCCTCCACGTCCTCCCATAACCTATTCACCTCTTTTTCATCGTTCTGTTTATAATGCGATTTCGCCGTGCTGTTTTTCTGTAAGCACTGTTATCTTTTAAACCCACACCGAGCTCATAATCTGGTATATTGTCCCGCTCTTTTCGATATGCACTCTCAGCTTTTCTGTATTCTGCATTTGAAATAGATTTTGTTGTTGCTCCGTTCGATTCCACTCTTTGTCTAAATTCTTTTGCTGACATATTCAGCGGTGTTGGTTCCAACGTTCCGCTAATTCCGCGTTGATAATAGTTTTCGCCGTTATGGCTTGTAAAATAATATCTCGTTATTTCGCCATCTTTCGTGACATCCAAACCGGTCATTCGGCTTGCACCAGAGCCACCGCCACTCATTCTACTGGATGAACCTCTACCACTCATTACACTTTGCCTCCTTGAATTTCTCTGAGAATGCCCGGATCCTGACAATATTCTCTGTGCACTCTTCCGGAACATTGCCATAAAAAATGATGGTCTCAGGCTCCAACCGTCTGACCATCTCTTTATATCCCTGTATAAACAGTTCCTTTGTTCGTTTGCTCTGCTGCGTTCCGACACTGGATACTGCTACAACTCCGTGTGCAGGTTCTCCATCAAAGCACCACTCATAACTACTTTCATCGCTCCAACCAATAGTCGGGATGACATCAATGCCATTTTCCTGAAGATATGCACCTATCCAGTGCTTCCGGTAATGGTTATAAATCTGCATCGCTTTTGGAAAATCCGTGTACATAGAAAAATCCGGCGTCATCACACACCGGAACTGCTGCAACATCGGCAGATATCTATCAGGTGTGGACCATAACCGATTGAATCTGTAATCGTCTATGAAGAAATGAACGCCTTTATCCGAGCGCTGTGCGCATCTGGCAGCCTGGCTGAATGGGATAAATTCGCAGTCACCGATTTCAATGTGTGCAGCCTCTATTTCTGGTATGTCATACTCACCTACACCATCATAGATACACTTTTCCAGATTTTCATAATTCCTCGTATTTCTGTAATTCATTCAGCCTCACCATCTTTCATTCATCGATATTTAAGCCGCCATCAGGAATCGAACCCGCGACCGTCTGCATTGCAGCTGCTCTACCACTGAGCTATGACGGCATACAAAAGGCACCCAGCAAAAACCAGGTGCCTAATGCATTATACATACAAAAAAGGAATTACACATCAAGGCTTCTTCCCGAAAACCTCAGTATAGTTATATCACACTTTTATAGTCTCTTTCTATCTCTTCTTATATTTCGATTGCTTCCAGTGCTTTGGAATGTAGCTTATGTGTCCAACTCCATGTATAGCCTAATTTGCTTGCTACATCCTCCCACCGCATCCCTTTGATATACCGACATATCAGCAGCGCTCTCTGGTTATCATCCTCTACTCTTCGGATCCTGCTTAATATATCTTCATACATCTTCGCTTTTTCCTGTTTCCATTCCTGCAGCTTTCTTATCTGTTCATCCAACTTAGCTGCATAAGAAGACAAATCACCCTGGCCAGATCCATGAGGCATTCCGCTTAATGATACAGATGGACTCATTTTTGACTCCCTGAGTTTTCTGATCTCCTCTTCGATAATCTGTTCTTCTCTGATTGCTGTACGGTACCTATTTAGCCAGCATATTTTTTTATGGTTTTCCTCTTTTTTTGATAATTCCATCATTGTGCCCTCCTGTTCTGTCTAATTAATCTCCTAATACCGTTTTTATAACCTCATTCGTATAACACAGTGGTATTGTCACCTCTCTGGCGTTTAATCCCTTTCTTTTTGAAAATCTCATTTCTACTCCTTTCCATGAGCATGTTTTACACTTTTCTTTTAATACCCCGCCCTGTTCAACGCATTCCTTCAAATCTTTCTTCATTTCCGGAGTAACGCCCACTCCCGTGTCGATTAACTCATGATTGCTGATATGTATAATCACTTTCGCACCTCCCTAGATGACTTTCATGAATCTGTCCATTATGTCCTGCTGCCATTTTGGTTTTCTCGGTCTCGCCGGCAGCTCTGATTCTTTCCATCTTGTGTTCCAACATTCTTTACAGTCTACCCTTTCATTCAATGCCCGTTTCCTGGCACATTCTGTCAGATTGAGTCCGTGCGTTCTTAAAAATGGATAATCGTCTGGGCAATTGGCTACACCGCCCATGTGTCCATATCCGACGCACTCCGGATATACCTGTGCGACTTTCTCTTTTCTAGTCAATATAATTCCTCCCGAACTTCTGCATGAATTCTTCTCTCGTATGTGTTTCTTCGAATACCTGCTGCCCATCCTGCTGTAAGAGACGCATATTTTGGATATTGTTATGCACAGCCTCCGGTCCACTGATATGGTGCCCAAGGCAGAGGTACACTTTTAGTCCCTCTGCCTCTGATAACGACCTGTTCGGTCCGCCAAAGATATGATGTTCATGCAAAGCGGTATGTATTCTTTCGTTTCCATGCAGTTTCATGCATAGATAGCATCTGCCGTCTTTCCTTTGCATCTTACTCTTCATCCGTGTTCTCCTTGCCAATCGGGATGATATCTAGCCCCTGCATTAGATTCATCACTTTTTCATTCTTTTGGTCGCGTCTGAACCCTGCTCTTAACATGCATACATTATTTTTCCACAGGATTCCGGCATTGACATTATAGAACGGTTCATCTATCAGATATTCTCCTTTTTCCTTCATGCATTCTGCATTATTTATAATGTCAATGAATACATTATTGACCGCAAATACCTGGCCTGTATCTGCATCCTGCAGGAGTCTCAGCAATGTCCCTCCTGTCCCCATCAAAAATACATCTGTGATCACAAGTGGTTCATTTCGTCTAAACGGATCAATGTCAATCTGCCGTGCCCCATCGAATTCCATCTGATTGCCTTCTTTTGTGGACGAAAATCTTTCTCCTGGCTCCGGAAGCTCTCCGATCAGAGCGATAATGTCGCCCATCGTTTCTTTCGGGATGTATTCTTTTTTGATATTTACCTCCCAGTAGGATCCAGCCATGTACAGCCATTCGTCTTCTGTCATAGCCACAATCAATCTATGTTTATACGCTTCCGTCATTAATCTTTTAAATATCCTTTTCTGTAAAAACATCTTTTATCCTCCTTAGCTGAATGGCAATTCTTCATCTATGCCATCCGGAATGTTCATAAAACCATCTTCTGCCATCTGTTGATTGAATGTGCTTTCATTTCGTTCTGCTGCCTCTTTGCTTTCAACGAACTCGTGGCGTTCCACAATAACATCCGTCGTATAAACCTTCCGGCCATCTCTGTCTGTATAGCTCCCCGTCTGCATTCTGCCCTCAATCAGGATTTTAACAGCCTTTTGCAGATACTTTTCGGCAAACTCGGCACTCTTGCCAAACGTCACACACCGGATAAAGTCTGCTTTATTATCCGCTTTGTTCACGGCCAATGTATATCTGGCCACCAATGTCCCCTCCTGAGACATTCTGACTTCCGGATCTCTTGTCAGACGTCCCATTAATATTACTTTATTCATTCTGTCCTCCCGTTTCCATCTACTCGCTCATCCAGCCATACGCTAATGATTGCAAACCGATTCGCTGCGTCTTTCCATCCATCAAACGCACCTGCTGTGTATTGCTCTGATATGTATCTGGCCAGGTCAACTGCTGACAATGTTCTCATGTATTCTGTTCTTGTCTTCGTTCTCGGCTTCTCTTTTTGGCTTTCATCTTTGACCCATTTTTCACTGGTTTTACCGTGATTTTCTTCATGTTTTTCCTCCATTTGCGCCGGCGCAATTTGTTCCACTGACTCCTCTTTTTCAATGTGCGTCTCCGTTCTTGCCGGTTCATCGGGTACAGTGCCGGCAGTGCCCATCTGGCTGTCATCTTCATTCTTTCTCTCCTCTGGTTCAATCGCTTCCGCCTGCACATGTTCAGGTTCCTGCTGCTCTTTTGGTTCTTCCTGGATTGGCTCTGGCATTTCAATTTTCATTTTTTCCGGATGTTCTTCATGTTCTTCAGCCAGTTCGGGTAGTTCTGGTTCAGCTAACTGCTGCCCGAAGATTTCCTTTGTGATTTCGAAGAATCGTGGCCACTCCATTGTCTCAGGTGTGCCCATGAATTTTTTGATTTTGATGTTCTGCTCATACATCATCAAAAAATAGATGCCCTTTTTGAACGTTCTGGTACCGGATGGATTCACGATATCCACCAACTGACTTATTTTCTCCACATCCCCTGTCAAGAACACTTCTGAGCTGTACAGTTCTTTCAGAATATCGTTGTACGTTTCAAAAAACTTCTTGACCAATTCATGGATGTCATCCGCTACCCCCTGTTCAGGGGTGGTCTTGTTGAATTTCTTTAGTTCACGAATATCATCTCGCGGTGTCTCTGGCCGGATCATGGTTCGGTCTTCTTCCGGAAGCTTCAACATCTCTTCCAGCTGACTTCGGCCCATATCCATGTATTCCAGTTTCAAATGTTCTGAATACCCATCCACCGAATATTCCCGGTTAATACTCATGAATCTTGACACTGTAGAGGATTCCAGGCCATATTCTGCTTTTGCAAATTCAGCAATGCTCTTGTATCCGTCTCTCTCATAAAGATTCTGGTCGTCCATCTGTCGCAAAGCATAGCCGATACGCACGAACGACTGTTTCACACCCTGAAGCTCCATCTTCAATTTCTGCTTCATCTCAAGCCAGTCATCCAGGGTTAATTGTACATATTCCACTTTTCTTCCTCCCTATGCTGTTTTCTTGTGTCTTCTCTTGACTACCAATCTGTATGTTCTCAATACTTTCTGTATTTCCGCTTTGTCCGGCTGTCGGTCGAACGACGAATAAAACTGAATAATTTCATCTGTGCGCATATCAATTTCCAACGTATAATATGCTTTCTCAACGTCTTCTTTTTTTCTCAAAAATACAATCCAACTGATACCATTGGCCATGTTTTCCATATAACGTGTACTCGTGCCAACACAATGGTGCAACTCTTTACTTTCATTCACCAGTTCTTTGCACTTTCCCGCTGGGATAAAAACATATTCATTGTTTTTCCAGTAAAATCTGGCTGCTGCTGAAAGATATTCTTTGATTTTCCTATCAAGTTTCCGGTGCATTGACTTTTCTCTTCTCATTCTTGCTATATCAGCTCTTTCCTGTCTGATCCGCACCAATTCATCATGTCTGCCTCGCAAATCCTTTGGAAATCTAACAATATCATCTGTGACATCCAGCCCTTCCGCTTCTGCCATTCGGATATAATCGCGCCACGTATGCAACACATTTTTTTCCTTTTGTTTTCTGAGATAATTTGCCATTCGGTTAGGGCTTCCCGACATTTCCAGAATATCCTTGCAGCTGTTTGGGGATAGTCTCTTTTTTGTAAGATAATCTAGGGTTTCCTGTGTGATTCGTTTCTTTACACCTGCTGCCTCGCACTCCTGCTCATATTGTAGCCATTCAAGTGTATTCAGATTACCATCCAGCTGTTTGAACCTGTTTGTTCGGTTTCCGTCCAGCTGCAGAAATTCCTTGACACTCCTGCCATTTCCGTTAATGCATCTCGGTGTTCCCCAATAGTAATCCTGTATCAATTCCTTCGTCAGATTAATTAATCCTGCTTTGATTAGATATTCCACCCAATTGACATCTCGCATCTGTGTCACATACCTGTTGACATTAAATTGGATGCCATTGGCAGCTAATACCTCCATTCCGTTCCGCTTCCATCCGTTGTACTCATAAATTTCTTTGAGGTTGCCCGGATACAAAAGTGATTCTTTCCACCTTCGATTGATTCTGTTCGATGTCCAAAAATCCTGTTCGGTTTCATCCGCATCGTACTCCTGACCATAATAGACTTTTCCCCACGTTCTCCCCCTTAGGACAATCGCACGGATTTCCTCAAACACTTCAATGTGTTTTTGTCCAGAACGCCACTTGCACTCTGCAACCAACTGTCGTTCTATCCATGAGTTGCCCATTATCTGCATGACGACCACAGGAACTGTTTGTTTTTCCTCCTTTTTTCGGCTTCTCACTTCCACCGCGTATCCGCATTTTGGGCAAGTGGTTTTTTCATAGTTTTTCCATCCTGCTTTCTTCCAGGATGTCGCTCCGCAAGCTGTACAGCCATAATATATCCGGCCATTCTTTTTTTCTGTAAACAGATATTCTTTCGGAAATACGTTTTCATGTACCCATTGGTCAAATTTATCCGGCAGTGCAGGTACCTTAGCCATCAGTTCTTCTATGCGTTCAACTTTCCTTCTATAGGCCCGGCCATATTTATCCTGATTGACCATATATTCATACGATTCTATTCTTCTTCCAAGATAATCCCTAGCTATGTCATTATCTTCATCACTATCCCAGCCAAAGCAGCTCGTATAGTATTCCGCTCCTTTATAGGGTTTCTTTCCCATACAGAGGCGTGCTGCATTTTCTATTAGCCCGTTGTACCATTTCCCCTGTACATTCGCCGCATAAGTTTCTCCATCCGCAAAATAACGTCCTCTCAATTCGCCCAGGTAATACAGATCGACATTCAGATATTGCTTGCCTTCATATTCGGCCACCTGGCTGATGCCATAGACTTTCGTGTCCGATGTCTGCAGATCATCCGGTTTCGGCACAGATGGAACATTTTTCAAAAGTGCTGTCCGTTTCATGCCTGTCCTCCTGTATAATACGCTTTGATGATTTTCTTCGCCCGTCCCATGCCAGGAATACCCATTGTCACCCTTCCTGCTGTAACACCTGCTGCCTTGACGATATCTTTGTCGATGCTCTGCTGATGCTTGAAACTCCAGGACAACAACGCACCAATCATTCCCTTGAGACTCTTATCCTTTCGCCTTACACATCTGGCTAGCTCTTCATTTTCCATGCACTGTGCTTTGAGGTATTCTGTCCAATCCTGCATGATTTCCTGTGGCTTCAGCTCTTTCTCTTCAATATCGATCTTACCCAAAGCGGCCGTCATATTGTCGCACAGGAAAGGGATGTCCCCTTCCTGATACGCCACGATGAATTCCGTCTGGATGCCGTTTTCTCTGGCCATTGTCTCAAGACTCTCCATATCGCCCTCATTTAACAGGTTCTCGGCCAGTTCGTTGATTTCTTCTGCCGAATTCATTTCTCCAAATTTATCAAACATGTCCATACCCTCCTACTGCATTTACTGTTCTTTCCACTCTGCGTTCCAGCAAACTTCGCAGTCTGCGTACTCCATCGTTCCTTCCCTGAACTGTTTTCCGCATTTTCTAAAATCATCTTCCGGCAGATTCAGAAACGAATACAAGAACGGGCATCCCCAGACACCTCCCTCAAATTCTTCATTTACGCATGCCGGTTCCATTTCCATTACTTTCTCTTTTCTTGTCATACTCTCACGCCATCCTCTCTGATCAAATCTGTATATGTAAAGGTTGTTCTTGTACCGCCCGGCAGTATCGCAACAACAAAATGCTTTGACAATTCGCATATTGTTGCCATCGTTACCGTTATATTCACTGCCCCTCTTGCTCTTATGCCATCACTGGCGTACTCCCGGTCATAGATGGTGATCTGCTGCCCGATCTGCAGTGAATTTTTCATCTGCCTAATCTCTTTTCTTTTGATTGCCTCTTTACGCAGGCTTTTTTCCTGCAACATCAACGGCGTTCTGATCCCCAATCTGCAATCTTCGGCATAGCAGACATTTCTGACTGCTTTTCTCGGAACGCCTATTTTTTCAACAATAGCCGTCATTGTTTCACCTTCGGCATGCATTTTCTTTATAGCGTCTCTTTGTGCTTCCGTTAACCTTTTTCGTTCCATTCCTATCCCTCCTATTTATCCGGATCATGGTATATCTCCGATATTTATAGCCTGTTACTGGATTAATCCCCTCATAGATTTTGGCTATGTAATAACCTTTTTTCGGTTTCGGTTCTTCCTTCCACCGTCGGAGCTTATCTACCTTCGGCTCTGGGAGCGGCATATTCCGACTGATGTTATAGTTGGATTCTCTGATTCTAGGCTTACCAGGTTCTCCGTCTTTCTTTTCCGGCAGTGTGTTCTCATCCTTTGTCACGTAACTGGCCAGCTGTGTGAAGTCCTCATCACAGAACTTGCTGTCTCTGATCTGGGTTGCCCAGGTACCGCCCTTGCGCCATGCCTTTTGAATGATGCTTACTGTGTCACCGATTTCCTTAATGATGAGATGAATATGCCAGGCTCCTTTTGTGCCCCGTTCAATGTTGCGGATCCAGAACACTTCATGCCCTCTTTTCCCAAATTCCTTCCGGACACGCTTCATGGCATCCTGAAAATCTTTCAAGGCCGACTTCATGTCCGGTGGCCTGTTCTTCACCTCATAAGTCCATGTGGCGAATATGTCTCCTGGTTCGAAGTATTCCAACAGCCTCCTCCGACAACGCTGCATCTTATTCCTGGCATTTACCTTCTGCATCTGTTCTTCTGTCGGCTTCGCTCTCGGTGTTCTCCCCTTCCCCGGTCCTCCATACTGTCCATCATGGAACTCTTCTACATCGATGATGTTCCCTTTTTGAAATCTATATCTCTTTCTCTTAACCATACCCTGTGTCCTAACTTTAATATCTTTATCAAGTACCAACAGGGCTCTGAATTGCCCTGTTTTCTTGACTTTTTTAGATTCACATGGTACTATAGATATAGATGTATATTCGCATGACTCCATGTGAACCGGCTGACATTTGCAGATGTCAGCCTTTTTCTTTTTTATGCCTTTTTAAACAGATGTTCATACTCTTTGTACCGCTTTGCAATTTCTTTCAGCTGATCTGGTTCCATCTGCAAAGATTCATAAGCGCCCAGACGGTCAACGATATTGCCGAATACAGCGCCATCCACCATTCGCAGCTCACCCACTCTAGTGGCAGGTACTCTGTATGTGCCAGAATTCCCGTTTGGCTGTGTCATTCCCATTTTCAATCACCTTCTTTGCTTCGTCTAAATCTTCCTCTGTAAAGCTCAGGAAAGATTCCAATTTTTCTTTGCCGTCATTGCATGATATGTAAGCCGGTGAACGGCTGTCAGCATTGCCCATCCAGAAAAAGACATGCAATTCACCTTTTATACAAGCATCCAGAACGGCATCTAACAGATCATGGATTTTCTGACGCTGGTCTTTACTGATTGGAATAATGTCTATGACCATCTTCTGCCTCCTTACATATCGTTGCCGCTCCCCGTTCCCCAAAAAGTTCCCGACGTTTCTGATCAATCGCCATGTTCAATTCACCAAGCTCATTGTATCGAGCGCCGTTCTCCATGGCCTGTTCGCGTTCCCGAAGCATATCGGCATATTTCTTTACATCATATAGGAATCCACTCATTTTTCCTTCACTCCCACACTTGCAGCAATGCCGAACATTGTTCCAGCTAACATTACAAAAGCAATGATCAACAGCAGCTGTAACCATCTCTCTGCTATATCGAGCTGTAGTGCCAAGAAAGCTGCCGCTGCCATATAAGTGGCACATACAGCCCCACAGGCTGTACTGTGAATCTCTCTTAACTTCTTCTTTTTCGGTCTATACACCGGAGATTTTCTTGTTGCTTTCATCCGGTCCAGTTCCGGAAATTTAACCTGCTGTTCCATTGAATACCTCCATTTCTTCAGCCGTAAGCTCACGGCCGATAAACTTCTCTAATTTGTATCTAAAAATGTCATAATCTGCGATACGGCGGCCTTTACCGGGTGGGATATAATCTCCCAAATCCCAGATGCCCCGCTTCATGCGCTCTCTGATTTTCTGCTGCGGGCAGCCAATAATCAAGGCCGCCTGAGGAACCTTGGTCACTTCTTTCATTCTTTATCACCTCACCTCTAGTTATCTGGTATTTTCATAAATGTAATTATGATTGCAGCTATCACATAAATGGCAATCATCAAAATTAATTCAACCATTGCTACCCTCTTTCTTGATTTTCTCAAGCAAAACTCCTATACTTTCAATACAGGCACTGCCATGCCGAGTATTATGAAAGGAGAATTTGCCTATGAGAAGATACTCTTCACCATTTAATGAAAATCGTTATGTATTAAATAAAACTACCGGTGAAATTCATGATCTGGATAACGAAACATCTTTCTGCCATATAGATGAAATGAATCCTGATAATGTCATGAATTGCACTTCCTATGAAGATGCTGCATTACGTGCAGCCTTTTTCTGTTTTGGCAAAGGAAACGGCTGTTATTATTGTCTTCGTTCAAAAGACAACGGGTAATCTGATTGGGCTATAGATTGTACTGTCTGTAGCCCACTATCAGACATTTCATCTGACAAAAATTCAGCTAATTTATCACTGGTGTCATATTCACGAATCATGTCAAAAATCATTTCGCTGAATTTCTGCTCATCTGTAATCATCTTTAATACTTCAAATTTAGTTAATGGCTTCTGGTTGTCTAATATTCTGACATCCATCGCCAGCGTCAGAGTTGCCATGTTGCCATTCTCTTTCTGACTGACACTGTATGATTTGACTCCTTTGAGGGGCATTCTATCAAGCTGCAAGCCGTTATCCAATTTTAAGATATGTAAATTTGATTTAATGTCCTCCATCTGATACACCTTCTTTCTATTGATTTCTCTCAGTGGGTCTTCCGGATATATTTGTTTCGAATTTCCAGAAGTTGTTTTTCGACCAAACGCCACGGA
>Ga0129310_1002678_pt1 | contig 12747 bp, 10 predicted proteins | sample Go1ome_2_FD_94433 | JGI IMG/M metagenome (GOLD analysis project Ga0129310, IMG submission 94433) | Western lowland gorrila individual fecal microbial communities from Wisconsin, USA - Go1022A metagenome | ecosystem: Host-associated > Mammals > Digestive system > Large intestine > Fecal | place...
CTTCACACTGTTGATCCGGCAAAGAGCTCCGATGTCCTCCAGCATTTCTTTCCTGTGCGCGTCAATATACCGGCTGATCTTCTCTTTATACATAATTTCCGCCTCCATATTTCTTTTGTTATAACCCATTTTACAGACAGACGGGACCGTCTCATCCCGGGCGTTTCCGAGATCGTAAAGCCAGCCCCGCTTATACCATACTTATTCTGTGCGCCAGTTATTGGCTGCGTGCCTGCTCACAAACCCGCACTTACGCGCTTTATTGTCTGCTTCGCAGGCGTTTCGTTCATTTACCTTATTTCATGAATCCAGCTAAGATCTCGTTTACGATCTTGCCGTCTGCCTTCCCCTTTACGAGCGGCATCAGAGATTTCATGATCTTTCCTTTATCCTTTGCTGTCGGAGCTTCGATTCCAAGCTCTGCGAGAACCTTCTCGATCGTCTCCCTGATCTGGTCTTCGGTCATATCCGCCGGAGCGAACTCCTGATATACAGCAAGTCTCTTCTTTGCCTCTTCGATGATATCAGCGCGGTCTGCCGGAGCGGTATCGATCGTCTCTTTGACCTGCTTGATCTCTTTCTTTACGATCGCGTTCTCCTCATCCTCGGTGAGCGGAGCTTCGCGCTTGTCGATCTGCGCGTTCTTTAACGCAGAGAGAAGCATGGAAAGGGAATCTTTTCTCTCTTTATCTTTTGCTTTCATCGCCTCAACCATAGCTGCTCTTACAACATCGATCTTACTCATCTTATATTCCTCCTGTCTATGCGGTATTCCCAGTCGAAACAACTGGTTCCGCATGTTCCTGTGATGATATATTTTGTAAACTTGATTAGTTCTTTCCGAACTCACTGAGTTTTAAGTTCGGATTTCTCTCCTCGACCATGCCGACACTCCAGCTGTTGATGAATAACAATAACGGATTGCCCTTGAGGTCACAGATGCGTTTCATATCGGATGTGCCCTGGATCTTCGCCACATCCACTTCCTCCGGATTCTCAACCCAGCGGATGTACTCAAACGGAAGCTGTTCCAGTCTTACGTCTACATTATACTCATTCTTTAAGCGGTAGGTCAGGACCTCAAACTGCAGAACACCGACAACGCCGACGATGATCTCCTCCATACCGGTATTGAACTCCTGGAAGATCTGGATCGCACCTTCCTGAGCGATCTGGTTGACACCCTTTAAGAACTGTTTTCTCTTCATGGTATCGATCTGGCGGACTCTCGCGAAATGCTCCGGCGCAAAGGTCGGGATACCCTCAAACTGGAACTTCTCGTTGGACGTACAGAGCGTGTCACCGATGGAGAAAATACCCGGATCGAAAACGCCGATGATATCTCCGGCATAAGCCTCCTCAATGATTTTACGGCTCTCAGCCATCAGCTGCTGCGGCTGGGTCAGACGGATCTTTTTGCCTCCCTGGACATGGTTGACTTCCATTCCGGCCTCAAATTTACCGGAGCAGATGCGCATGAACGCGATACGGTCACGGTGCGCCTTATTCATATTTGCCTGGATCTTAAATACGAACGCAGAGAAATCTTCCCGGAACGGGTCGATCACGCCTGTCGTTGTCTTTCTCGGAAGCGGAGAAGTCGTCATATTTAAGAAATGCTCCAGGAATGTCTCGACACCGAAGTTTGTGAGTGCGGATCCGAAGAATACCGGGGAGAGTTTTCCGGCGCTGACAAGCTCCTGATCAAACTCATCGCTTGCCCCGTCGAGAAGCTCAATATCGTCCCTTAACTGAGCGTGGAAATCGGAACCGATAACAGAATCAACATCTGTTCCCTCAACATCGAAGGTCTCTGTGGCAACTTCCTTCTGTCCGCCCATGGCAGCCGTGAAGGTCGTGATCTTCTTTGTCTGACGGTCATATACGCCCTTGAAGCTCTTTCCGCAGCCGATCGGCCAGTTGATCGGACAGGTATGGATTCCGAGAACCTCCTCGATCTCGCTCATGAGCTCGAACGGATCTCTCGCCTCGCGGTCCATCTTGTTTACAAAGGTAAAGATCGGGATATGGCGCATCACACAGACTTTGAACAGTTTGATGGTCTGCGCCTCGACACCCTTTGATCCGTCGATGACCATGACAGCGGAGTCCGCTGCCATCAAAGTACGGTAAGTATCCTCGGAGAAGTCCTGGTGTCCGGGGGTATCAAGAATATTGATGCAATATCCCTCATAATTGAACTGGAGTACGGAAGATGTTACAGAGATACCTCTCTCCTTCTCGATCTCCATCCAGTCGGAGACTGCGTGCTTTGTCGCTTTGCGTCCCTTTACGGTTCCGGCAAGGTTGATCGCGCCTCCGTATAACAGGAATTTCTCAGTCAGTGTCGTTTTACCGGCATCCGGGTGGGAAATAATCGCGAATGTCCGTCGTCTCTTTATTTCATCATTTAATGAAGCCAAAAAATTTTCCTCCAAATCTATCTTGTGTTTCGTCTAACAATATTTTCCTGCTGACAGCACAAAAGAACCGCGGTCCTTCATTGACTGCCGTTTTTTTCTGCTGCTCTTATTCCAATTAATTTTTACCAGTATTTAAGAGTTTCGTCAAGAAGAAAGCCCTAAAATTCGTTATATTTATAGCAATCTTCACCACTCTGTGCCTGCTTTGCGTTTTTCACCTGTAAAGGCACCTGAGTAGTCGAATCTTCTATTTTCTGGTAAAGATTGGAATTTTCTATCTTTTAATTTCAAAGATCTCGTCTAAGATCGCCCCTGCAACCTCTTCCTTCGACATAATCGGAAGCTCGGTCTCCTTATTCTCGCGGATCATCGTCACTACATTCGTGTCCGTTCCGAAACCGGCACCGGCAACCTTCAGATTGTTGGCAACGATCATATCGAGGTTCTTCTTCTTTAATTTTGCCCTGGAATTCTCCAGCATATGTTCCGTTTCCATGGAAAATCCGCAAAGAAACTGGCTTTCTTTTTTATGTTCTCCGAGCCATTTTAAGATATCGTCGGTGCGCTCCAGTTCGATCGCCATATCTCCGTCTTTCTTCTTTGTCTTCTCGGTATTCACGAACTTCGGGCGGTAGTCAGCGACAGCCGCGGCCTTGATCACCGCGTCCATCTCATCACTGCGGCCTGTCACGGCCTCAAACATATCTTTGGCGGTAACCACCGGAACAAAATTTACGAACATCGGCGGCTCCACCTCTGCCGGTCCTGAAACAAGAGTCACGTCAGCGCCGCGGAGAGCTGCCGTCTTCGCGATGGCATATCCCATTTTTCCGGTACTGTGGTTTGTAATATAGCGGACCGGGTCGATGGCCTCCCTCGTCGGGCCTGCGGTCACGAGGATCTTCTTTCCTTTTAAGTCTTTCTCGTACTGGACTTCCTTTAAGATATACTGGAGCAGCACCTCCGGCTCCGGCATCTTTCCGACTCCGGTATCGCCGCAGGCGAGGTATCCGCTTGCCGGGCTGATCACTTCCATTCCGTAGTGTTCGCAGATCTTTAAGTTGTCCTGTGTGATCGGATTCTCGAACATTCTCGTATTCATCGCAGGGCTGATGATCTTCCTGCAGGTACAGGCGAGAACTGTGGTCGTCAGCATATCGTCCGCAAGGCCATGGGCCAGCTTCGCGATCACATTCGCGGAAGCCGGGGCAACGAGGACAACATCCGCTGCCTTCGCAAGGGAAACATGTTCAACGGAAAATTCAAAGTTCCGGTCAAATGTATCCACCAGGCATTTATTTCCGGTCAGTGTCTCGAATGTAATCGGGTTGATGAAATTTGTCGCATTCCGGGTCATAAGCACATGGACATCTGCCTTCAGTTTTTTCAGTGCGCTGGCGAGATATGCGATTTTATATGCAGCGATACTGCCGCTCACGCATAAAAGTACGGTTTTTCCTGCTAACATTTGGAATCCTCCGTTGTAATTTTAGTCAATTTATGGTAAGATAATTCGAACTTTAAAATTATGAGGAACCTGTCTCACACGTTTCTCATATTCACAGTGACGGTTGACAAATCCCGCAAATACGGAACCTTTGATCAACTGCACACGTAAAAACAGTATAACACGTTACTTAGATTTGTGGAAGGAGTTTTCTCAATGATTTTAGCAATCGACATGGGAAACAGCAATATCGTTGTCGGAGGTCTTGACGACAATAAAACATATTTTGAGGAGCGCATCACCACCGATGACCGAAAAACGAGTCTCGAATACGCAATCCTATTAAAGAATATTCTGGAGATCCATAAAGTAAAGAAAAATGATATCGAAGGTTCCATTATGGCGTCCGTTGTCCCGCCGTTAAATGCGCCGATCTCTTCCGCCGTAAAAAAGATCACCGGAAAGAAACCGCTTCTTGTCGGTTCCGGAATGAAGACGGGCTTAAACATCAAAATGGATAACCCTAAGACCGTCGGCGGTGACCGGATCGTGGCCGCTGTCGCTGCAAATGCCAAATACAAAGGACCGATCATCATCGCGGACATGGGAACCGCGACAACGCTCGATGTGGTGGACCACGATGGAAATTACATCGGCGGTGTGATTCTCCCCGGTGTAAAGGTTGCCTTAAACTCCCTCGTTTCCAATACAGCCCAGCTTCCGAGGATCAGCTTCGATGTTCCGAAACGTACGATTGGAAAGAACACCATCGAATGTATGAGAAACGGCATCATGCTCGGCAATGCCGCAATGCTTGACGGTCTTATCGACCGCATGACCGCAGAGCTCGGCGAACCGGCAACTCTCATCGCTACCGGCGGTATGGCAAGATTTATCACCCCGCTCTGTACGCATAAGATTACATATGATCCGGATCTTCTGCTCCGCGGACTGATGATCCTTTACCGACAGAATACGGAAGGTAAGGACGCGTAAATAAATGATGTTTTGGAATGACCGGATGGAAGAAAATTTCATCCGGCTATTTTTTTGTCTGACAGGAAAGTCCAATGGAACGTCCCTGGCAAACAAAAAGGCATATTCTTTTTATCAGTTTATTCAGAAAATGGAGGTTTATCTTGAAAAAACAGGTTATTTCTCTCGTCTCCGGTCGGCAGACAACCGATGCCCTGATCGCCAATCTCACGAGGGATCTTCGTCTCGTCTTCGGCGATACCGTTAAGATCGAGATCATAGCGATCACAGACCTCAAAGCAGAGGAACAGGTCTTAGGAGATGTGATTCTTGCAACATACCCCGGAATTGTCCGGCAGTTGAAAGACCATGTTTCCGATATGAACAAAGTGATCATTATCACACGAACGGTTACAGAAGAGATGATCTACCAGCTATATGATTTTCCGCAAGGAACCAATGTTCTCGTTGTAAATGATACCAGGGAGACAACGGAGGATACCGTCTCCATGCTGTATCAACTCGGCATCCGTCATCTAAATCTTCTTCCCTACTATCCTGGGGAAACTGACCTTTCCGGGATCCACATCGCTGTCACTCCTGGAGAAGCCCACCTCGTTCCTTCCACGATCTCAACGATCGTTGATATTGGAGACCGCCGTCTGGACATGCAGACTTTCCTTGACATTTTTACTTTGTTAAATGTCTCCTCTGACTCTGTCAAGCAGTCCCTGATCCGCTACGCAAACACAACACTGGAGCTTCACGCCGGAGTCAAAACGAGATATATCCGTGATTACAAGCTTGGTGAGTCCTTAAAACAGATCCTGAATCTTCAAAAAACCGGCATCATCGTGACGGACGATCATTTCACCACAAATTTCTGGAACTCCGCGGTGGAGCGGATCGTGACGAACCGCCTGGAAGAAGGGCTTGAACTGAATGGTCTCTTCTCTGAAAGTACAGGGAAACGACTCACCGGCTCCGGCTTCGACAGTGAACTCATGGCAGTCAATCATCAGCAGTATCTTGTCACGCGGACTCCGATCTTTACCATGAAACAGATCACCGGATATTATTATGAGTTTGAATCTGCCATACAGATCCGCAAAACAGGGAATACCTTAAGCCAGAACTGGAAACGCCAGGGATTGTTCGCAAAGTACACTTTCGATGATATCATTCATCAGAGTCCCCTGATGGAGCAGAGCATCGCACTTGCAAAAAAAGCAGCAGCCAGCGATGTCACCATCCTCTTCACCGGGGAAAGCGGTACCGGAAAAGAAATGTTCGCACAGTCGGTCCACAATGCATCAAAGCGCCGCTCAAAACCTTTTGTTGCCGTCAACTGTGCGGCTCTCCCGGAGAACCTTCTGGAAAGTGAGCTGTTCGGATATGAAGAGGGAGCCTTTACCGGTGCCAGACGGGGTGGAAAAGTCGGTCTTTTTGAGCGAGCTGACGGCGGAACGATATTCCTGGATGAGATCGGGGATGTTCCCTATCCGCTTCAGGTCAAGCTTCTCCGTGTTCTCCAGGAGCAGCAGGTCGTCCGGCTTGGCGGCGAAAATGTCATCAATATTGATGTCCGCGTACTCGCCGCAACCAATGCCGATCTGAAGGAACTGATCCGGGAGAAAAAATTCCGTGAAGATCTTTATTACCGTCTGAATGTCGTTCCTGTAAAACTTCCTCCGCTCCGGAAGCGGAAAGAGGATATCCTGCCGCTCTTCTCCTCCATGAGCCGGATCCCTGCTGATGACCTTCCCGAAGATGTCCGGCTCCGCCTTATGACCTGCTCCTGGCCCGGCAATGTGCGCGAGCTCCACAATGCAGCAGAATATTATTCCCTGCTCGGAACCCTGGATTGCCTGGAAGATACGGAACCGGATAAGGAAAAACAGGTCGTTTTGTCCGGAGCTCCGAACCATGCCCATGGCATCCGCGAAGAAATTCTTTCTATCATAAAAGCGCGGGCTGACAACGGCAAAAACACCGGACGGGAAAGTCTTAAGGAAGAGCTCGCCCAGAGGGGCATCGAGATCGGATACACCCGCATGGAAAAAGTCCTGAATTCCATGTGTGCAGAAAAGATCCTGATCCGCAAAAAGGGGCCTGGCGGGATCCAGATCCTCTGACAGAGGGTCTGACTTCCTGCATACCTGCAATATGTCAGCTATTCATTTATCATACAGTTATCATTCAATTATTGTTTGATTTATAATTCATTATTTTTCTGCAGCTGGTGATTTTTCTTTTTTACGAACCCGTTTTTCAAAAAAATAAATTTTTTTCTGCCTATCATGTTGACCTGAAAAAGCCTGTAAAATAAGGGATTTCGCGTATTTTTCGATCGATCCCTTTCTGCAGGCTTTTTCTTTTTTTGTGTTTTTGGCACAGTCGTTGCTTTTTACCAGGGCAAACACAATTATTGGAGGTATGTATATCATGGCAGCACACAAAACAAAGAAACCTGTCATCGGTCTTTCCGCATCGAGGATGCGTCTGGAAGGTTCCTATCTGACAGGGATGAAAAAATCACTTGTAAATTCCGACTATGTCGACGCAGTTGTCCGCGCAGGCGGACTTCCGATCATTATCCCACCGACCTGCACTCCGGATGAGATTGAAGATTATCTTCCTATGTGCGATGGAATCCTCATGACCGGCGGTATGGATGTTGCTCCGGTCCTGTACGGGGAGATGCCGAGTCCCCGTTGCGGCAATTTCGACCTCGAAAATGACCGTTCCAATCTCGCTCTCTTAAAAGCAGCTCTCAAAGCAGACATGCCGGTCCTTGGAATTTGCCGCGGAATGCAGCTTTTAAACGTTGCGCTCGGTGGAACCCTCTATCAGGATATCCCGTCCCAGTGCCCGGACAGTGCCGGACATTCCTGGGGCTACATCAAAACCGACATTGTCCATCCGGTCTCTGTTTCTCCGGACAGCCCACTCTATGATATTTTCCAGAAACGGGAGCTTTTCGTAAACAGTGTTCACCACCAGGCTGTCAAGGACATCGGAAAAGGTGCTGCTATCTGTGCAAAGGCACCGGACGGGATCGTTGAAGGAATCCATATTCCGGGAAAGAAAGTGCTCGCCGTTCAGTGGCACCCGGAAATGCTGTTGGAGAAGAGTGACGAGATGCTCTGCCTGTTCCAGCACTTTATTGAAGAATGCCGTTAGGAGGAATCGATCATGGAAGAAACAAAAGTATATAAGAAACCGACTCTCGCCTATTCCGTTTTTGTCCTGCTCTGCCTTGCATGCTCGACCTTTGTCGGAATGAAGGTTTTTGGTGCATCCTTAAATGTCATCATGTTTTTAAACTGGCTTCTGATGACGGCTCTTGCCGTTCCGTTGGGCTTTTCCTATCAGGATCTTGAAAAGAAAGCGGCGCAGAATATCTCCGGAATCATGACGACCCTGTTCATCATTTACGCGATCGGCGCACTTGCCGGAACCTGGATGTCATCCGGAACCGTACCGGCCATTATCTACTACGGCATGGACATCATGAGTGCGAAATTCTTCCTTCCGGCAGCCCTTATCCTCTGCTCGATCGTCTCCATCGCCACTGGAACTTCCTGGGGAACACTTGGCACCATGGGTGTCGCTCTTCTCGGAATCGGTTCCGGTCTTGGAATCCCGGCAGGTATGACTGCAGGCGCAGCGATCTGCGGTTCCTGGTTCGGCGATAAGACTTCCCCGTTATCCGACACGACAAACTTTACATCATCCCTGGTGGGCGTAAATCTGTTCCGCCACATCCGCCACACAATGTATACGAACGCCCCTGCCTATGTGATCACGCTGATCGCCTTTACCTTCCTTGGACTTCATATATCAGAGAGCACTGTTCTCGACAAAACTTTGATCGAAGCGACCCAGACCGGTATTTCCAACTACTTCCACCTTGGATTCCCGGTTGCGATTCCGGCTCTTGTGGTTCTTATCCTGCTCTTAATGCGCAAAAATGCCACCATGTCTCTCTTATGCGGCGCACTTGCAGGCATCATCGTCGCGATCGTTTACCAGGGACAGGATCCGTCCGCTGCATTCAACAGCCTTTACAACGGTTTCAAGGGAACTTTTGATGATCCGTTCCTCACAACCCTTTTAAACCGCGGCGGTATCACCAGCATGCTCGGAACAAGCATGACCATGATCTTCTGCGTCGGTATCGGCGGAATGATGAAAGAGATGGGTGTCATCCATGTTGTTGTCGGCAAGCTTTCCCAGCTGATCCGCTCCACTTTCAGCCTGATCTTTATTTCCGAGATCATCGCCTATGTTGCCCAGATGCTTTCCGGCTCCCACTATTTCTCCGATGTCATGCTCCAGTCCACCATGTTAGAGGTCTATAAAAAGAAAGGTCTCCGTCCGGAAAACCTCTCCCGTGTCATGGAAGACTGCAACACCATCGGCGGAACCCTGATCCCATGGAGTTCCACCGGACTTTATATCACAGCTACACTCGGAATCGCATTTACTGACTACGTGCCGTTTGCTTTTCTCTGCTTCCTCACACCGATCATGGAGATCTTCTGTGCCGTTACCGGCTGGGGAATCACAAAATATAAGGAAGGAGAGAACGTCGAAGTTTAACTCCGGCGCCGCCTGCAGCCATATTCCGGCTGCAGGCGGAATATCAAATGATCATGAAACCAATGGAACATCACAAAGCTATCCTTGTAACATGTATCACGGCTCTCCTCTGGAGTATCTGCGGCCTTAACATCAAGCTGATCAACTGGGTTCCCTACGCGATCGCCGGAGGCCGCAGCATCGTCGCCGCACTGATCCTGACTCCGTTCATCCTGAAAAGTAAAAATCACAGGATCAACCGCTATGTCATCGGGGGTGCCGTCTGCTACGCGGCATTCAACTACTGCTTCAATATTTCAACAAAACTTGCCACATCCGCGATCGCCGTTATGATGCAGTACACAGCACCTGTATATGTATCGGTTCTCGCCTGGATCTTTTTAAAAGAAAAGATCACAAAAGCTGATATCGTCAGCATCATCTGCGTGATCGTCGGAATGCTGCTCTTCGTTTTCGACGGAGCGGCAGGAGGCAGCGCACTCGGAAAAGGGATCGCCGTCTTAAACGGAATCTTCTTTGCCGGAATGTCCATCTTCCTGAGATTCCAGAAAGACGGAAACCCGGTTATGTCCATGTACCTCGGGAACGTGATCTCCGGCATCATCGGAATTCCGCTGATCGCTTCCGCCGGCATGCCGGATACAAAGAGCTTTCTGCTTCTCATCCTGGCAGGAGTTCTCTGCGGCTCCACCTATGCCGTATATGCCATCGCAAGCACCGGACTTTCCGCATTGGAGACCGTGCTTCTTCCGATCATCGATCCGGTCATGAATCCGGTCTGGGTCTTCCTCTTTCTCGGGGAAATACCGGGAATCCTTTCCATTATCGGTTCCGTGATCGTCCTGATTTCCGTTACCGCACGAGTGATCTACGGGTTAAAAACGGAACATACATAGATATTTTCCAGATAATCTTCTGTAAATTTTATAACCCCATTACCTTTTACAAAGAACAGGACTGCCGTCTGGCAAATTTTTTTGCCGGGCGACAGTCCTGTTCTTTCATAAAATCAATGGAGTTTCCAGTCTCACCCCAGTCTTCTCACAAATTCCTCATACCCAAAGGTTTTCACCACACTGCACTCCCCATTCTCATCCATTCGCGCGATGGACGGCAGGCACATGCCGTTGAAGGTGTTGTTTTTTACCATGGAGTAGATCGCCATATCCTCGAAATAGAGTTTATCGCCGATCTGAATCTCGTGGTCAAAGGAATAGTCGCCGATCACGTCACCCGCAAGGCAGGTCATTGATGAGAGACGGTAGGTGTACTGCTTTTCGTCCGCTTCTCCGGAGTCTTTTAACGGCGGACGGTAGGGCATCTCCAGAACGTCCGGCATGTGGCAGGCAGCGGAAGCGTCCAAGATCAGTGTCCTGATGCCGTTATCCACAATGTCCATGACTTCCGTCACGAGATATCCCGCGTTTAACGCCACAGCTTCCCCCGGTTCCACATAGACGGTGACATCATATGTCTCCTGCATATGGCGGATGCAGCGCTCTAAGCGGTCGATGTCGTAATCTTTTCTCGTGATATGGTGTCCGCCGCCCATATTGAGCCATTTGATATTTGGAAGCTTCAGGTATTTCCCGAATTTTTCTTCCACAGCCTTTAAGGTTGTCTCCAGATCATCTGAGTTCTGCTCGCAGAGGGTATGGAAATGGATCCCGTCAAGCTTTTCCACGAGATCTTCCCGGAAATTCGCCAGTGTCACGCCGAGTCTGGATCCCGGTGCGCAGGGATCGTAGATCGCGTGGTCGCCCTGGGTGGAACACTCCGGGTTTACGCGGATGCCGATACTGACGCCCTTTTCCTTACAGAAGTCCGCATATTTTTCAAGCTGGGAAAAGGAGTTGAATACCAGATGTTCGCAGATATCGGTGATCTCGCCGATCTCCGATTCCTTGAAGGCCGGGGCAAATACATGGTTCTCCTTTCCCATTTTTTCATATCCAAGCTTTGCCTCGAAGAGTCCGCTGGCTGTGGTTCCGTCCAGATACTGCCCGATCAGCGGGTACTCAAAGAAGTTCGAGAATGCCTTCTGGGCAAGGAGGATCTTGCAGCCGGTGTCATCCTTGACTTTCTTTAAGATTTCCAGATTCTTCCGAAGCTTTTTTTCATCAATTACATAACATGGAGTGGGTAATTCATTAATCTTCATCTTGTTCTCCAATTGCTGACTCGTTCCCGATACACATTTCAGTCCTACCAGAAAACGAAGTTCATTTTTACTGCCGTATCACAATACAGCAACACCCCTGACAACTCGTTCCTGCCAGAGGTGTTTTCTGTACTTGAAACTGTTCCACATTCCGTATTTTTCCCACGGACAGCACGAATCTGCCGAACAGTCATTCATTTTCAATTTTTTATTTCACAATCTCCGGATTCTCATCCACAACCCACGGAAGTCCCCACTTGTTCAACGCTTCCATATACGGATCCGGATCGAACTCCTCGACGTTGAATACGCCTGCGCCCTTCCAGGTTCCGTCAACGACCATCATGGAACCGATCATAGCCGGTACGCCTGTCGTGTAGGAGATGGCCTGGGAGCCGACTTCCTTGTAACACTCCTGATGGTCACATACGTTATAAATATAGATCGTCTTCTCTTTTCCGTCCTTCACACCGGTAAAGATACAGCCGATATTTGTCTTTCCGACGGTTCTCGGACCTAAGGATGCCGGATCCGGAAGAAGGGCCTTTAAGAACTGGATCGGAACGATCTCCTGTCCGTTAAAGTTTACCGGGGAGGTGGAAAGCATTCCAACGTTCTCTAAGCATTTCATGTGGGTCAGGTAGCTCTGTCCGAAGGTCATAAAGAAGCGGATGCGCTTTACGCCCGGAATGTTCTTTGCAAGGGATTCGATCTCCTCATGATGTAAAAGGTACATGTCCTTCTCGCCGACCTGCGGGAAGTTGTACTCACGTTTGATCTCCATCGGCTTTGTCTCTACCCAGTGGCCGTTCTCCCAGTAGGAGCCGTTTGCGGATACCTCACGGAGGTTGATCTCCGGGTTGAAGTTTGTAGCGAACGGATAACCATGGTCGCCGCCGTTGCAGTCTAAGATGTCGATGGTGTGGATCTCATCGAAATAGTGCTTTAACGCATACGCGGAGAAGACGCTTGTGACGCCCGGGTCAAAACCTGTTCCTAAGAGTGCCATAAGTCCAGCCTCTTTGAATTTCTCCTGATATGCCCACTGCCAGGAATAATCGAAGTATGCGGTGAAGCCCTCTTCCTTGCAGCGTTTCTCATAGATCGCGCGCCATGTCGGATCGTCGGTGTCCTCC
>Ga0129310_1002680_pt1 | contig 12740 bp, 13 predicted proteins | sample Go1ome_2_FD_94433 | JGI IMG/M metagenome (GOLD analysis project Ga0129310, IMG submission 94433) | Western lowland gorrila individual fecal microbial communities from Wisconsin, USA - Go1022A metagenome | ecosystem: Host-associated > Mammals > Digestive system > Large intestine > Fecal | place...
AGCCCGCCGGAAACGGCGCAGCCCACGGCCTTCCCCGCGATATACCGCGGCACGGTGGTGCGGGGCAGGTATTCCTTTATGAAGCCGCTCTTAACATCGTCAATGAAGGAGGCGGTATAGGGCAGCGCGGCGAGTATGGGCAGGGCCAGCGCCATGGCCTCGGACGACAGCGCGCCCATGACAAGGTCGCTGTGGTAGCCGCACGCAAGCAACCCTTCCGCGCGAAACCCCGCCAGTATGCCTTGAACGGAGGAAAGGAGGAGGACGAGGGCGGTGCCGGCTGCGCTGATGATAAACCCACGGCTGAATATGGCCTGCCGCAGGCCGGCGAAAATGGCTCGTTTCATGGGTTCGCTCGCTCCTTTCCGTGATTTTGGGTAATAGGAAAGCAGGCATGACGGGGATTTGCGCCATGCGTTGCTTTTTATGTTAGAATTATTATCAGTAGCCCCTTGCCAAATCGATTATGCTGCCGTCGATGGCGTTGACGGCAAGAAGAATCATTTCGTTTGTGGATGATTTGGAGCCATCCTCGTATTCCAAATGACGCGTACCATAGAAATTCCAGACCGGAATCAACAAGCCGCTTTTCTTGGCACCTTGCTCCACAACGCGTAAGGTTTCCAGCTTTATGTCAGAGACATTAAGCTTAAGGCTTTTTACGCCATGTGTTTGAAAATCATAGGTAACAAACAGCATTTTTTCGGCTATGGCTTGTATATCAGAAAAGACCATAACAGAGCTGTTTTCAACAATACGTTCTGAAATCTCGATTGGCGATGACCACGCCAAGCTGCGAATACCGACATTATCTACAGTTACGGACATGGTTTCATAATCCCAAGTTTGTGCGAAAGCTGCGATACCATCGTCATAATATGATTCGCCAAATACAAACGCACAAGGTATATCATCTACAAGCCTTGTACAAAGAAAACGATAATACCATGTATCCCCGCTCTTATTTAGAGTCGCAGATGAGACGGTAAACGGTACATTTGCGTTATCGAATAACTGCCGTACCTGTGCGGCAGCAACCGCCGGTGCAATATTAAGCACCGATGCATTCTCGGGTATGGTTTTGCTGTTTATATCAACATAATAACTTTCAACAGACGGTGCGATATTATCTGCAAACGCGTATTCTTCCCTGTTATATTCCAAGGCGGCAAAGTGAGATGCGCCATTGCTTTCAAAGTAGTTGTTTACAGTGAACCGAACAGCGCCATCTTTACTTGCGGCGTTTATTCCGGAATATGCCGTTTTAGTATCACTGCCATATTGATATAAAAACAGTTCCCGTAATACTCCGTAGTCCCTTTCTAACTCTTTTTCATCGGGAGCGCTGTCATAAATGCCGGTGAAATAGGCAAGCTGAGCTTCATACCGCAGCTTGTCATCCTCATTGACCGCCTGCGCTATATTATTTTTTGTGAAAACAATAGCTGCCTCTATTTCGGGTTTTGTCATCTCGGCAGAGGTATAAAACATTTCTGTATTCCCGATTAGCTCCGACCAAATTGCTGATATTTGTTCCTGAGAAAAACTTCCCGGAACAACGCGAGAAATGCCTATCCCATTTGTGTCTGGTATACATATAGGAGCATTAACGCTTAATATCATGTTATCCTTAGACAATTCATAAACCAAGGCGTCTTTTGCTTGTGTTTTCGCTTTTAATGTTTTTCCGTTATCTAAATCTAAAGTCGGCATTTCTTGGGCCTTCTCTATCATAGCTGTATTGTTTTTGCCAACCACAATCGGGCTCTCGGGCGTTTTCTGGCAGGCGGCAGCGCCAAATGCCATAATCGTGATAAGCAATATTGCGATTCTCTTTTTCATATCCGTAACACCTCGCTTTGTTATCGTTGTCACCATGATACGGTAAGCGCCGATGCAAAATCCATCATCAAGCTGTAATTAAAATGTAATTATTGAAAGCGCACCCGCACGGTCGTGCCCTTCCCAACGCCGCTCTTTACCGTAAGCTCCGCATCATGGGCATCCGCGATCCTTTTTACAAGCGCAAGGCCAAGGCCGCTGCCGCCGGCCTTTTTGCTGCGGGATTTATCCGCCATGTAAAAGGGCTCGAATATGCGCTCCATCGCTTCCTTCGGAATGCCACGGCCAAAGTCCTTAACCTGTATCGTGTTGTTTGAGAAGGTGAGTAAAACCCGCTTGTCCGCCGCGTCCGCATCGTATGCCTTTGCCGCGTTGTCCACAAGGTTGATGAGCAGGGACTGGATAAGGTCCGCGTTGCAGTCCAGCGTCCCGCCGCCGGAATTGGTGATGAGCGTCACGCCACGGTCGGCAAGGCTTTTCTGCGTGTTTTGCCGCACCCTGTCAAAGAGCGCGTCAACCTCGCAGGGCCTGCGCTCTATGTCGCGCTCCAGCGTGATAAGCTTCAAAAGCGTCTGCACCAGCCGCTCCAGCCATTCGCATTGACTCTCGATATGCTCTAAGGATGCGTCCTTTTCCTCGTCCGTCATGTTTGCCCGCCGCAGCATACGGGAGTGGAGCAGCAGCGCCGTAAGCGGCGTCTTGAATTCATGGGTCACGCCGCCGATGAAAAGCCGCTGCCGCTCGGCGGTTTCCATAAGCTCCGCTATGCGCGCTTCCACAGCCTCCGCCATCAGGTTGAAATCCCCCGCAAGCGCGCCTATCTCGTCTTGCGTATACACATCGGCCCGCATGGAATAATCGCCGCCCGCGATCTGCCGCGCCGTTTTTGCAAGGGAGGTGAGCGGCCTTGTGCTCCTGTGCATGATGAGCGCGATGCAGCCCGCGCCCAAAAGGATGCCCGCGAGGCTTACGGCGGCAAATGTCCACGCTAAGCTTACAATGCTGTTGTAGGTCGTGGAGATGTCCTCCACCACATATACGGCGTAGGGCGTGCTCTTCACTATAACAAGGCTTCCCACAATGAGCACATTGCGCCCCTCTATCTCCCTCTCCGTAAGCCGGGCGCCGTATTCCCCATCGGACAGCGGCATAAGCGCACGCGGGTCAATCGAAACGCCGGAACAGAGGGTTTCTTCCCCGCGCATCAAAACGGAGGAGGCGTCCGCAAAGCGGGAAAAGCAGTAGTTGACGAGAGAGGTCTCCACCGTTTTTGAATCGCCCTCCGCAAGATAATAGCCCGCCATCTCGGAAAAAGAGGAAGCAAGGCTTTTCTGCTTGTCCCTTGCATAGCTGTAAGTAAGCTCCAGTATGCTGTTTTTGGAATGGATAAGGAGCACGGCGGAGCAGGCAGAAACGATGAAAAGCAGCACGGCGATGCAGATGAGGGAGGTCTTTTGCCACAGCTTCATATTCAGCGTTCCTCCAATCGGTAGCCCAGTTTAGGTATGGCCCGTATCGCATCCCCAAGATTCAGCTTTTTGCGCAGACTGGATATCTTTACATCCACCGCACGGGTCTCGCCCGCATACTCGTAGCCCCAAACCTCGCTAAGGAGCTGCTCCCTTGATACGGTCAGGTTTTTGTTTTTTAAGAGCGTCAGCAACACGTCAAATTCCAGCGGCTGAAGTTCCACCTCCTCGCCGGCCTTTGTAACGACGCGCGTTTCGCTGTTTACCTCAATGTCCCGAACACGGTAGACTGTGTTCAGCCTGCCGGTGCGCCTGAGCACCTTTTCAATGCGCACCATCAGCGTCAGCATATCGAAGGGCTTTACTATATAATCCTCCGCGCCGTCCATAAGGCCCTTGATTTCTGATGCGGAGTCCGTCTTTGCGGTCATGTATATCACGGGAATATTGTATTTCTCCATGTAGGAAAACAGCTCAAAGCCGTCTATGCCGGGGAGCATGATGTCCAAAAGTGCAAGGTCGTAGGCGTGATCGCCGGCAAGGCTGTCAGCGACTTTTTTCCCATTGTCAAACACGGCGTATTCATAGCCTACAAACTGCATATTGAGCGCTACGGCGTCGGATATGGCGTGGTCGTCTTCAACGATGAGTATCCTGTTTTTCACATATCTGCCCCCTTACATAAAATGTATGACATTATTGTACCATAGCTGGGAAAATCAGAAAGGGTACACAGAATCCGAAGCTGTAATCTTTTTGTAATTCCTTATGAAAGCTAGTCTTCTGCCGTGAAACTATTTTTGTATTACTCATACCAATGAACCATCTACAGCATTTATAATTATTTGACCGGTTGAAACATTGTATACATTTTTCCATATGGAATCCTGCCCATAGAACACCCAACATGGAACAAGCCAAAACTCGTTATGAGCGTTCTTTACAGGCAAAAACTGGTATCCAAATTCAATTCGATTGATTTCAACCTTCAAATTCCGACTATCGTATTCACCTATGCTTGCATTCGCTACGAGGAATTCCATGTTTGTTAAGAAAACCGCTTGGACCTCTGATAGCGTCATGACTTTCACGTTTTTGCATGTGACATCCGCTATATCAATAGGGTTGTGCCATTGGAATGAAACGATCCCAGAATCATTAACTTCAATTAAGATATACTCTGGCGTCCAAGGATTGCGAAAATTATCAGAAGAATCCAGACGAGATAAATTTCGCTTCCATGGAGAAAACTGCACGAATGGCGTTTTAATGCTATTTATAGAACGAGTAAAATATAAAGCGTAACATTGATTTGTATTATCGATAATACCGGAAACATTTTCATATTTTACTCCAACCATTGTGCATGCATGATTCATGTAATCAATCTTTATGTCAGACAAAAACTTTTTAGCTTTATCAATGGCTCCAGATTCAGATATAGCTAAATTGGGGAGCAACTCCGGTTTAATTTGATAGTTTGTATAAGCACCATTAAAACCGTAATTATAAAACCTAAAACTACATCTGTTTGAATTATTCCTTTCATCAATGATTTGGATCGTTGCCCATGTATCTTTTTCGGCATCAAACATAATATCAGCTTCGTGGTCTATGCTGTGAACATCAACTGCTGATAGTTGTATGTCTTGTTCATTTGGTGTAGCATCATATATACTCAGATAATACAAGATACTGTTCTCGAGAGAGCTAATGACTGATGCTGAATCACCGCCATACTGCTGTTGTAGTTCGTCTATTTTTCGCCTCGCCTCTATGATATAGTGATCAATCCATTCTTTTGTAGTAATACTACTTACATTCTCATATAAAGTACTATCATTTGCTATGTAAGAAATAATTTGCTCAATCTCTTGATTTGAAAAAGAGCGGGGGACTGTTCGCATGACAGGAATCGCTTGCAGTGATGGAGTAACAATTGCCGCATTTACCTCAACGGGAACGTTTGTGTTTGTAGTATAACTTATATTCCATGTGTCTTGGTTAATGTCATTAACATTTTGGAGAGAGTGATATTCTTGACTTACTGCAGCATCAAATATACCATCGTTTTTACCTACTATTAACGGCTCTGCAGGTGTAGGTTGGCATCCAACAAGTAATATAACCATGCAAATCGAGACTATAAATATCTTCATTTCGTATCACTCCTTTTTTCCATTTGCAATTTTAGATAAAAAATCAATACAATAATTGGCAATATGATCAAAAGGCTTATTACATGTTCTCCAAGAGGCCTAGTCTTACTTGCAATGTCATATGTGTCCATGGGTAAAAGATTTATCATCCATTCAAAGGGACAATATAATCTAAAAACGTAGTATAACTGCGGAATAATGAACGTCTCTAACGGGTAGATGTTATTAATTGATATGGAAAACGCAAATGCTGTATAGACAAATCCAACTAAAAAGGAATTAAATGCAAAACACAATAAATACAGATATACATTTCTGCTAAGGAATGAGAAAGTCCCACTAACAAGAATGTTAAATGATGTTGATATTGGAAATATAATTGATAACAGGAGGATGTAGACTAACTCAAAGACGATAAATACTAAACCGCCTTTTGTAGCAGCCTTCGAAGCAAGGACTACGGTGTCCGTTAAATTAAGCGCAGCATCGCTGTTTTGGCTAACACAGAATATCCTATCTTTTGCTGATAGAATCGCTATAATTGGGGCTAAAGTATTAATTAAAATATTAAAAGACATAGCTGAATAATAGAACGCGTTTATATTAGTTGGGTTAACCTGATTAACCGTATCAATGCGTCTTAAGCATAGGTAATTGATAAGTGAATATACAAGCATGATGACTACCGAGGCAATGAACGAATTATTATTGTAGGCAAAAACATCTTTAGCTTTTTTCTTTTTCTTTGTGATAGCTATTCCTACCGATATAGCAGTTATGAGAATAGCCCAGTAACATAATGAAATAATTATACTTGGCCGGTTCGTCGGAGTAGCGAACAGCGTATCATAGAGTAACAAGGTATGCTCCAATGGAGTAATGTAAAGCAAGTTTAAATTGGTTATATAATAAAAATTATAATCTATAACTGATAAGAAAACAATCGCAATAGCACCCATGGGGTTATTGCTAATGAGGTCAATTAGATACATAGCTAAAAATGTTGTTATGCATCTTAAAAATAAAAGGCTAATTGATACTAAGCAAGGAAAAACCGCTCTAGTAGTGGCAAAGAAAACTGTCTGTGAAAAGTCTATGTTAGATGCAAAAAATAAATAGGCGCAAAGGTTGGACAGAACAAAAGCACCCATCGCTAATAATGTAACGGCACTGATTGACAGAAGTATAAGTCCCGGCTTTTCTGCTTTTAATGTTTTTGATAAATCTCCGGCTAAAAAAACCAGAATAAAAAGGAGCGCAAAACATAGTACATTACTATCAGCAGTTTGTAGAAACAGTAAATCCCAAAATGACAATGAAGGAATAATTGATTCGCCAAATTGGAGACGATTAAGAGAAAGCAGAAAGAATAAGATAGAACTTATAATCCATCTGTAAACGGGAATTCTTATTTTTCTGATCCATTTCATTCAAATAACCTCCTACGGAAGAATAAATAGGGGGGAAGTCCCCCCTATTGTTTTAGTTCCAATAATTGGACCAGTCGGTAATAGTGCGAGTAGTCGAGCCGTTATAAATATACATACGCCCTCTTATGTATGTAGTACCCGCAGCTTGATTTTCGACGCGCAGACTGAAAGTACCTTTCTTATCACCTGTCCAAGTGTGAGAACCACCATCACCAACAATGCTAGATGATACGGTGCTACCAGCAACGCGCAAAATAGACAGATAGTTTGTAGTAGTGTTGCTCGTATAAGAACCCACACGGGAGCTCTGGTTTTCATCTTCAATGGTTTTATCATTGATCTTATTAAAAGTCTGGCTTGCATTAAAGCCGGAACTCATGCTGCCATAATAAAAACCTCCATCAGCAAAGGCAATACTACAAATAGAAAGTAGCATAGCCATCGTAAGCACAGCGCAAAGAATCTTCTTCATATGTTTTCTCCTTTCAAATACCGTAGTTGTTTTTTCGTAGAACATAAGATACAATTTAGTCATACCCTTGCAAATTGGCATCGCATTTCAGCGATGTGAGCCGCTCGCTCGCAATATGCAGGGGTATTTTCATATATGGACAATCATAAGCATCCCTCCCTCTCGGATAATGAGACCGAACTATTTAGTTCTATACATATAAGACAGTTGATAGCTACGGATTCTGACGATTTTTGGCGAAAAAAATAATTAAAAATTCTCCGTTTTCGCGTCAGATTTTGGAGGGGTTAATTGTCTTATAGGTACGGGGCAGGACAAGGCCCGATTATTTCAGATTGAGAAAGGACAAAACAAATGAAAAAGAAAACCATTATTTCGCTCTGCCTTATTGCGGTAGTCTGCTTTGCTTGTTTCGCACAGGCGCTGGCAGCAGGGAACAACGTGACACGCGGGACGGTAGCCTTTTCCAGCGGTATGCCTAAAGTTGCTGGCACAACGAATCAATATAATCCATATGCAATTGCCAGCGTAGGGCTTCCTGAACAGATATCAGTGGGATTTACATTGTATAAAGTTGTCAACGGGAAAGAAGTCTATGTTACTTCTGGCTCTGATGGTGGTTATGGTAACTATTTTGAAGCTGAAGCGGTTGTTACCCTGTCAAACGGAACTTATAAATTATATGCTTACTACACGGGTGAAACTAATTCCGATGGCAGCACAACGACATATATAATCAAATAGTTAGAGTAACATCATCAATTGAATTATTAGTGTACACCAGCTCTAAAATTGGTTATCAGCTTGTTTTGAGATGAGCTGAATATCGTGGGTGTTCAATCGCGACTAGCATGATGCTATGGATAGCACTCAAATCCTTTAGATAAAGCACTTGATAGTCAATAGGCAGAATAAAACAGAACCGACCTTTTAAAAATAAAAGGTCGGTTCTACTTGTATAAATTGTATTACTTGAATATCTGCAAAACTCTTTCTAAAGGCACAACACTGTCAGCACTAACCATAAGAATTGAATCGTTTAGTTGTGTCAACGCACAAGTACTGCCATCTATTTTATCCGTGCTATAATAAACCTCACTGCCTGTACCAGTTGTATACAGTTGATATGAGTCATTAGTTAAAGCATTAATGCCCGAAGCGATATTCCAAATCTGTGTCGTGACAATTAAGCCATCCTCATAGGCATAATATGTATATAGCCACTCCTCATTTCGCCGGTTCTTCTGGTATTTCGATGTCTCATAAGTAATATCTGAAGCATTCAGGCGATATGGTATATGTCCGGTTGCCTTTTCAAACTCTTGTAAGCTGGCAAACGTTTGCATTTCCTGCTTTTGAGGGTGCTCTTGTTCCAGCTCGGATGCAAAGTCGTCTGCAATTTGGCTGTCATACTCACGCGATGTATTGGTTTGCGTAGGCTGCTGAATTCCCACCCTGTTATCAAATAGCCGCACTACGGAATAATACATCTGAACAGCAAAAGCTCTGCTTTCGGGTATGAAGACAAGCAGCGCAGCAAGTATGAGTATCAACGAACTTGCCGCTGCAACCCATCTGTTGCAATGCCGTATATGGGCAAAAAATGTTTTGCGGTTGGTTTCTAAAGCATTCTGCTTTTCAGCTGAGGCTGCAATACGCCGTATTTCATCCAAGCGCTCGTCAGGCCAATCCGTCTTTGCCTTAGCACGCTGGATGATTTGCTCCAAACTTGGATACCCTTCTATTTTTAACCTTCGCTTTGCTTCGGTATGGGAGAGTATAAACTCTTCCCCCGTGGAAGCAACTTTCGTTTTTTTACCAGTCATTTTTAACCGCACCTCTTTTACGCACTAAAGTTTCATTAATACGTACAACATCATCTCTAATACCCAAGCAAAGTCATGCTTCATTTTCTTCCGCATACGGCGAAATTGTTGAGACAACGCGTTTTCACTCATATTGAGCTCCGTAGCAAGTTCCTTTACCGAGTAGCCATCCATGTAGCATCTGAGAAACGCATCGGCGATTTCGGGTGAATATGATATCAGAAGTCTGTTTAGCCACTCCTGCCGTGTGCGCATATCCTCGTGTTCCCGCTCTGTATCGTCATATAGCTTTGGCTCTGTTCCCGACAGCATGTCCGGGTCATGCGGAATCATTCGGCTGTTCCTCTTTTTAATGTTGTATGCCTTATTGCGCAGCGTGGTTTTGAAGTAAGGAATCGGCTCTATGGCGTCTTGCATCTTTGGATTTTCATAGATTTCAATCAGCAAATCACTTAGCAAGTCTAAAGCGTCATTCCTATTCCCCATCAGCATATAGGAGTAGATCGAAAGTTCCTTTCGGTTTTCTTCATTCCAAAATACGCTTATCAATTCATGCACATTCATAACGAACTATCAGGTACCCGCTTTCTGCTAACACTTTATGATTATCATATCATGCCGGCATACAATCTACAACTTGTGCAATGCACGTCTGCTCCGATGCCGCTATATAGGCCACATATACCCATCCTTTCAACTATAAAGATAGACAATTTTGTATGAGTAAATATGACGGGCAAATTCAAATTTTTTCCTGCTCCTTTATAATGCCCTCAAGTTCCTTGAGTTGCGCTTCGGTAAAAGCATATTTTTGTTGCGCCCTGCATAGAATCTCTCGGGCCGAGATGGGCGAACGCGGATAGACTTTCTCGGCCTCATGTACTGATATTAGAAAGGTTTTATTGTTCTGGGGCACGTCTGTAGATTTACTGAAATCAGCTGGTGTTCTCATGGAATAAACCTCCTTTTCATTATGTAGCATATTCTCTTATGAATAGCTTAATGCACCACGAATGATTAGCTATAAGAGATATTTTAAGATACTCTGAGCTAATTTTCAACCCAATATGGGTACGCTAAGCTAATAAATATAGGAGCAGGAATATGAAGTGTGAACAGGAACTGGCGCTGCTGCGGGAAGCCATCCGCAACGAGCGCAAGGACAAGAGAATTACTCAGGAAGAACTGGCAGAAATGCTGGAGGTTTCTCCAACTCATATAAAGCATATAGAAAGCGGCCATCGTAAGCCATCGATTGAAATACTGTTCGAGATTGCCAAAATCTTGAACATATCCTTGGATAGCGTCGTTTTCAGCGAGAATGAAAGCGCACATACTGATACTCGCGAAAAGATAGACCGTTTGCTGGATATATCCGATGAAGCATCCTTGCGTTTCATCTTGAGCGTACTGGAAGCGCTGCGCGAAAAGGAACAGACCGGCATCAAATAATTGTCATCTTGCCATGTGAATTGCAAAGGAGTCGCAAATCAGCGCTCCTTTTTTGTATTGTGCGTATTTCTTCTTCAGTGGGAATGTGGCAATCCGTGACGAGCATGAGTTGCAGATATCCTTCATACGCCGAGAGGATTGCTTCACGCAATGCCTCGGGAGTATCGCAATGCGTTACGTTGAACCATTTGCGTTCTTCCTCATCCCATTCCATAGCCACGTACCCATGGCGAGTTAGCAGCACTTCACAGATTCCGGCCTGAATAATCGGCGCAAAACAATCCAGTACGTTTTCAAAAGACAGCATTGTAATCTTCCTTTCCAAATGCCTTATGTACAACACTGTAATCATTTCCTGGCGAAGTTGCAAAGGTGCAAACTTGAGGTTCCACGCTTTTCACCCAACAAGCTGCGCGGTAACCATATACTTGCCCGGCGCATGTCCCGAGTATCGAAACGGATAGCAGGTCACAAGCACAAGCGTACTTCCGTCCAGCGTAGGGAGCCGCCAGTCCGATGTGCTTTCGTATATGGCAACATCTGAAACGGCATAGGTATAGACTATGCTGTCTTTTGTTGCTGTAATGGTGTCGCCTACGGTGACCTTTTCGAGTATCTTCAAATGATTACGGTTGCGATGGCCGTAGACAACGCACATACCATTCTCGCCGGGCAATACGGAGGTCGTAAGCCAGCCGGGAGTTTTCTTGAGCGTTGATTCTTCCACGCCGTACGCCACGGATATGGTATCGTTAAGAATACTGAGCGTGAAGAAAGCCTTGCCGTCCTGCACGGGAGTGAGAGTCGCTGCGGATGGGCAAGACGGCTGCAATGTTGCTTCCGGCATTGCTGGCGGCAACGCAGCAGGGGAGGGCAGGAGCGTTGATGAAATCATATTGGTTGCTTTTGGCGTAGGTATGGGCTTGATTTCAACAAAAGCATCGCCGTTCTCATGCTGCATAGATAAGGCAATGCCTATTATGGCAGCTAAAATAGAAAGGGCGGCAATGAGCGCCGCCCTCTTGGTAGTTTGACTTTTCATTATGATTCCTTTCTTTCAGCTTGTTGGCCTGCCGAAGCAGACCCATTCCCACTCGGTGCCGCTTCTTCCCCAATGCCTGCGTATCTGTACGGAGTTGTTGCCGCCGGTGCTGTCAATCAGAAACTCGCCGTTGATGTATATGGCAACATGGTGTATCTGCATCCAGCGTTTGCATTTGCCCGTTCCGCAACGTTGGGTGTCAGTGCAATAACCTTCGCCGCGGGAAGCGTCCTTGCGGGCAAAAAAGATGAGGTCGCCTGCCTGAAGCTTGGAAGCGTCAGTAAACAGCACATTCATGTCGCGGCACTTTTGCGCCATGCCTGTGGATGTCAACCCGTTCATGGAGGATAAGCCGCAGTCGCGGTATGCGGCTCTTACAAGGCCGGAACAATCCATGCTGGAATAACTGCGGCCTATGTACTTCTTGGCAGCCGCAACGATTTGCGCGCCAAGCTCGGTCGATGGAAGATCCGGATTGATGTCTAAACCCAAGCCGTATGTTCCGCCGTCGCCCACGGCATCGCCAAGCAGTTCTGCAAAAAGCGGGTAGTAGTCGGGCTGCATAAGCTCGGTAAGCATTTCGTTCTGGTCAGCGTTGAATCGGTACATATCCGCGCCGTCGCGGTAATCCATGCTCAACACATTGACGTATATGAACAGCGTTGTCTTGCGCTCAGTAATCGGCTTCCCGTTCTTATCAAGAACAATAGCGCCGTATTCATCGGTTACTATGACAGTTTCGGTTTCGGATTCTGTGCGGTATAAAACCTTGTTCATATCAAGAAACACCCTACGGAGTTTTTCTGCGTTCTCAGGCGACATTTCCGTTACGTCGGATGGGGTTTCTGCATCCGCACCAACTTTTATGGCGTATACGCCCACCACGTCGGCCCAATTCGGTACGGTGCTTTCGATGCTCTCCATATCGCCCTCATAAATAATCTCTACAACATCAGCAGCACCTTGTGCAGTCAGCTCGGCAATTTTGCTTTCTATTTCATCCTCAAACTCGGTGTTGATGGCTTCTATGGCCTCGGTCATGGGCTTA
>Ga0129310_1002683_pt1 | contig 12710 bp, 14 predicted proteins | sample Go1ome_2_FD_94433 | JGI IMG/M metagenome (GOLD analysis project Ga0129310, IMG submission 94433) | Western lowland gorrila individual fecal microbial communities from Wisconsin, USA - Go1022A metagenome | ecosystem: Host-associated > Mammals > Digestive system > Large intestine > Fecal | place...
CTGAGTACCTTGTCCACCACATCCTCACGCATGATCTGCTGGGCCATCAGATCATTGGAGGCCACAGAGCCAACTCCGGAAAACCGCCCACCTGAAGGTAGCGGTTAAAGTGATTTTGAAGCGGCTCCAGTTTCAGCATAACCTTTGTGCGCTCTGTATGAGCCATGCGGGAAGAGGCGGTAGGCCGAATGTCCGGGCCCAACTCGGGAACCTCCACACCAATGAGTGCGCAGTACTCAAAAAAGAAAGCGTAGGCACAGGTATACCGCTCCACCGGCCTGCTCCGCTCTCCGTACTTCCTTTCATCAGAGCGGGGCTGGCCGAACCAGTGGCTACGATTCGGGGATCCGGCTGCATATCATAAAGGGTCTTGAGCCATTTATCCCAGTCGCTGGCATATTGAATTTCGTCAAAAAAATAAAAGGCACCCTGATTGGGCCAGATATTTTCATGGTAACATTCCAGAATGTCATTTAAGCTACTGAGCTTCAGCATGGGATGATCCATAGAAATAAAAGCGATGCGCTGTGGGTTAACCCCCCTTTTGAGAAGCGTTTCGATCATCTGGTACTGGATTGTGGTCTTCCCTACCCGCCGAGTGCCGGTAAGCACCACTGTTCACCGCAGGTCGGTTTGATCCAGGCGCTTCATCGCCTCATAGTAGGCAAACCGGCGATATGTCTTTGTAAAGCTGGGATGGACCGTTCCGGTGGCCCACCAGGGATTAAAGGCTTTCAGCACCTTTAGGATTTGTGATTTGCTTGCAATTGCCATACTGCTCGCCTCCCTATAGAATTTATGCTTTATTTTCTATTTTTTCAACATATAATATAATATACTTATATTATATGCGAAAAATAATTTAAAGAGGGATCTGTTCTTAAACGCAGAACAGATCCCTCTTTATACGTTCCATATTACCTCAGCCCTATCGTCAATCAGGTTTATTTCTTTCACAAATTGGGCTGCCACCATCTTTTTTTCTTCGAAATCCAGCGGGGTAAATTGCACCCGCTGCAAGTGGATACTCGGCTTTGATTGACGCCTTGCCCGCTCATCTAAGAGGGCTTGCTTCTGCCCTTCCAGCTTCTGAATGGCCCGGTTAACATAGGCCATAGTGATATCACTGCTCCCTGTGAGGGCATCAATCAGACGGTTGATCTTCTGGTCGATTTCTGCGAGAGCGCTTGTATACGCCTGGTCTTCGTATGTATCTGCTTCTATATCCGGACATTCAGCAAGCAGACGCTCCAATTCTGCGGCAACTGATTCCTCCAGGGTCCGAAGATCTACTCGAATCGCCTGCTTACACAGCCCCAAATTAGATCGTCCACTGCACACTAAGTAGTACTTGTTCCCATCTTTATTGACCTTTACGCTATACCCACAACAGCCGCATTTTAAAAGGCCTGAAAGCCACGTGTGTTTCCCGCTGCCTTTTCTTCCTAGTTGTCTGTTGCCATCCAGCTTATTTTGACACTGAATCCAGACTTTAGAGGAGATAACGCCGCAGTGATTGGCGATGGAAAGGTGCTGATCTTTTAAGGACTGATATTTCCCAACGCTGCGATCCCGCTTTCCGATAATCATTCCGGCATGGACGCCATCAAACGCTTCAAATTTGCTTGCAAACTGGATGCCTTTTGCCTTATAATGCAGATAAATCTCCTCGTCAGCCATGACATAAAGCGGGCTGTGCAAGATGCGGGACAGAGTCACATTATCCCAGGTGGCTCGTTTAGGGGCGGGAATTCCGTCTGCGTTGAGCATATGGGCTACACTGCCCAGAGACGCCTCTGCTGAAACATACGCATCAAAGATGCGCTTCACAACCTCCATGTTCTCGTTTGGAATCAAAGCGGGAGAGAGTTTTCCCATCGCGTCTGGTATGCGGCCAATGGAAAAGCCGTAGGGTGCAGGCCCGCCCGGCCAAGAACCGAGCTTCACCCGCTGATAGTAGTTGTCCCGTACCCGCTCGGCGGTAGTCTCCCGCTCCAGCTGGGCAAAGACCATGATAATACTGAGCATGGCCCGGCCCATTGGAGTGGAGGTATCGAACCGCTCATTAACAGAGACGAACTCTACCCCGTGCCTTTGCAGCACCTCCCACAGCCGACTGAAATCGGCCAGCGAGCGGGAGAAGCGATCCAGGCGGTAGACCACGATTTTCTGAACAATTCCCTTTTCCACATCGGCCATCATCCTCTGGAAATCCGGCCGATTGGTATTCTTACCTGAGAAGCCCTTGTCTTGAAAAACCTGAACCTCTCTGCCGACCTCTCGTCTGCACAGGTCAATTTGCCCCTGGATAGAGAGACTGTCCGCCTTGTCCACGGACTGCCGGGCGTAGATCGCGTCCAAGGCGGACACCTCCTTTCGCTCAATTGGATCAATCTAGCGCCGCAGCTGAGGTGGCTGTACCGGGGCTCGAGACAAGCGGGCTGATTCCCCTAAACAGGTTAGTCCACTGATGCAATTCTGATAGAGAGCCCGTAAAACTTCCAGACGGCTCCCTGAGTTGACTTGCTGTGGATGCATATGTGTGATTCGCATAATATGTATTCCTCCTTTCTTCAAACTATCTTGACCTATATATAATAGATACATAAAATTTCCATTTATTTGTGTCTGTGAATGGGCAGCCCCAGAGCCGCCGCCTACGCATCTACGGCAGCAAAATCCTCAGATGATTGGTAAGCGCACAGATCTTCAAGGCAGATAAACAGCGCTCGCACCTGGTGGAGCTTTTTGCTGCTCTTCTGGCTCTTGTCCATATTGAACAGGCGGTTGCGGCGAAGTTCCGAGGTGATGGCCTTGACCGTGATGCCGGAGTCTCTGAAGTGCCTCTGCATTAGTTGGAGCAGATACTCCGGTCTTAAGCAGAGGCAACCTTTATACTCCACTGCCGCTTCACCGGTTTGAAACTTTCTCCCGGTTTTTTGGGTAATGACAATCCCGCAGCGGGATAGATACAAATCAGCTAGACACCCGGAAAAGCGATTGGTGTCGCTGTGCTCTCGCTCACGGGCGAGAAGCTCCTTTTGACGATGAATCGCTTGGAAGACTGCATCTTGCATCATACCCTTTATACCTATGCGAACTTTTTTGCCAAATGAGGGAAAGCTGTCGGCAAAAAATCTAAGAAAAATATTCATTTCCACCATAAAAGACTCGTAATCTCACGCAGACGCTCCTCTTGAACAGAAGTGGTTCCCTTGGCATCCCTCAACTTCTCCATTCCTTGGCGAAATTTAGTTTCGACCTCGTAATAGTGGGCAGATATCCAGCGCAGGAATCGATAAATGATGGTTGGCCATGCCAAGGGTTGCTGTTGGAGCGCGGTCAATTGCCTAGAAGGAAGCGGTCGGTCAAGCTGAAAAATGAGGCAGCGCACCAGTGTGGAGAATCCCTCTGGCAAATACTCACCAGTGAACACGATGCCGCAAGCTAGCGAATCGGTCGCGCCAAATCGCCCCCACCCTCGAACAGCGCTATTGCCTACCAAGCGAATGATTTGATTTGCCTTTTCATCCCGCGTTCGCTTTGCGGTGCGCGATGCGCCGGGATATAGGTCGTCAACCAGCCGGGTACAGTCTTTCCAGGGGCGCAGATCCTCAAAAATGGCGGTGGAGGAGGAGAGCAAAGAGATTCCATCTGGCTGGGAGCGAGGAGCATCCCGATTGAAAATTGCGGGGAACCACTCCGCCAAAGCGGTCTTCCTGGTTTGTGACGGGCCAACCAAATAGCTGATAAAGCGCCGTTCCCATCCGGCATCTTGAAGGGGCTGTTGTAAAAAACTTAAATGGCAGCAGTATCCGTTGAGAGGTCGCGGCAACGGTAATCGAGCGTGGTGAAGTCCAGACAGTCGAGCTGCTTAAGTGTTATGGGCCGACAGGAGATCCGTGTTCCTCCCGTCAGGATCACTTCGAACTGCACCAGGAGATTTGCCGGACTCAGGCTGTCTCCTGGACGGGCAACATCCGGCAAATGGGGAATATAGTTCACCAAGGAACCGTTGAAAGGATTTGTGTTTTTCATAGTTAGACCTCCGAATTTATTTAGGAGGCGCATGGGTCAACCTAAGCTCTTGCCTCCCATGTCCCTAGGCTACCGGGTCTCACCATGCAGGTATAGAACGAAAACTAGGAAAAAGCAAAGAATCACCGCATTCCTATCGTGGAACACGGTGATCCTTTGCTCATTCGCGGAGAAAAAGGAGGATTTACAGCATGGACTTGCAAGCGTTTTGAATGGAATCTTTAGCGGTGCGTATTATTCCCCGCATGATTCGAACTTTTTCTTTTGTCCATTCTTTTTTCTCTGTGATGACATCCCAAATCGGATATTGATTCTCGATAAACCACTCAAAGTCGTCCTGTGCATCCTTAAACATAAGGAGCGGCTCATCTAAGATTTGGTTCTTTATTGTGTGAGAAAGCACGGAGCATGCCTCATATCTGCGGCACAGAGCAAGGTAGGAGGGTCTCCTATCCGTGGATGCGAGAATTCTAGTGCGCATAAGGATATCATGATAGGTGGTTAAAAACAAGACAGGGCGTGTACGCGGCGGCAGATACCTTAGAAGGCGCAGCTTTAATGCATTTATACACTTGGCCTGGAATAGGCCACTTTTGAAAAAAGATCTTGTGCGCAACATCGTTTGCGCGATCTCGGTTCCCATCAAGCAAAAATTGATTGTGCGCAAAGGTTGCTGCACTATAGATTCCCTCTACCATCAAATGGTTTTCAAAAGTTTGAAAATCGAGAGCGGCCTGAATCTGATCCAGTGGAGTTACTGCATGAGCCCGCACGGAGAGCCACTCTATGGAATATTGATTGTATTTTTCGCAGAAGTCACTATAGCTGACATTCTTACTGTCAGCAAACATGAAAAAGTTCTTGGCTTTTCTTAGGCCTTGTTTGAAAAAAGATGAAGCAAGTATGTAAATAGATCCATTTACACGTAAGAATACCGGCGATGGGACCGAACTCCGTCGCCGTATTCTTGTGGTCACTCGTACCGCCGTTTCACCTATAGCCATGTACAAGGCGTTTTTCAGATCTGAAATGTGATATGCTCCAACTGCTTGAATCTGTTTGGGATACATCCACATCCCATTGAATGGGCTCCATTCCAATGGAGCGGATCGCGGAAATGACATTGTCATCATACTCTCCATAGGGCGGCCGGATCAGGGTGGGCCGCACCCCGGTGACCGCCTCCACCTTGTCGTTGCAGGCATTGACGTCGGCGATGATCTCATCCCGGGAAAGCTGAGACATATGGGCATGGGTGTTGGAGTGGTTCATGACCTCATGTCCGGCATCAGCCAGGGCCTTGACCGATTCCGGATATTTGTCCACCCAGGCGCCCACGACAAAGAATGTGGCTTTGACATTGTATTTTCCCAGAATGTCAATGAGCATCTGGGTATCCTCATTCCCCCACGCCGCATCAAAGGAAATAGAGATCATCTTCTGATCCCGCTGAACACAGTAGATGGGCAGCTGTCTGGTGGTGGCAGCGGCCCCGGCGGCAACGGGGTGGTTTACCGCCAAAAACATGGCGGCCGCCACCAGCAGGCAGACCAGAACGGTCACTCTCTTTCGTTTGAACAGGATCATTTTCATAAAAGTCCCTCCTTCTTTTAGTGCATCTATATGTGGGGAAGGGGGACGACATGTGGCGGGACAAGCGGAAAGACTGTTTCGGAGATGTCAGACCCGCATGGACATCCAGTTGCCCTTCCAGAGCGTCAGGGCAAAGAGAATGGAGCTGATGCTCCAGGTGATGGGATAGGCGGTAAAGACCACCGTAATGTCCTGAAAGTGCGGCACCATGAATGTAATGTAGGAAATACGAAACACACACCACACCGCCAGCATGACTGCCATGGGGATCACCGCCCGCCCGGCGCCCCGCAAAATAGAGGCCGCGGAGTGGGAAAACGCCAGCATACAGTAAAAAAGAGCCTCCACCCGCGCCTGCCGGACGCCGAAGGCGATCACCGCGGGATCGGGGGTAAACAGCCCGATGAGAAAGGGGGCCAGAAGAAACACGGCAACGCCCACCGCCTCGGAAAGTCCCACCGTCATGAGCGTACCCAGCCGGGCACCCTCTTTCACCCGGTCATACCGCTGCGCCCCCAGATTCTGACTGACAAAGGTAGTCATGGCCAGCGTCAGGCAGGTGATGGGGAGAAAGACAAAGCCCTCCACCTTAAAATAGCTCCCGCATCCGGCCATGGCGTTGTCCCCAAAGGCGTTGATGTGGGACTGCACCACCACGTTGGCGATGGCGATGACGCTGTTTTGCACACCGCTGGGCAGGCCCAGGCGAAAGATGAGGCCCAGCACGGTGGGATCGGCCCGGAGACGCCGAAGAGAGACGCGGACAAGAAAACGCCCACTCATTAGATGTAAAAAGCCCAGCAGAGCGCTGAGGCACTGGCCGATGACGGTGGCCAGGGCCGCACCCGCCACCCCCATGTCCCAAACGGCCACAAACAGAAGGTCCAGCACCACGTTGACCACAGAGGAGACGATGAGATAGTACAGGGGATGGCGGCTGTCGCCCAGGGCCTGAAAAATGCCGTTGGCCGTGTTGTAGAGGACCAGCCCCAGCAGTCCGGAACAATAGATGCGGAAATAAAGGACGGAATCAGGCATGACATTTTCCGGCGTGCCGATCCAGCGCAGAATGGCCGGGGTGAATCCCACGCCCAGCACCGTCAGCAGAAGTCCGGCCGCGAGAGAAAAAATAACCGTGGCGTGGACGGCCCGATCGACGCCCTCCCCGTCCCGAGCGCCGTAACGGCGGGAGATGACCACGCTGGCACCCGCGAAAACGCCCTGGAAAAAGCCAATGATCAGAAAACACAGGCTCCCGGAGGAGCTGACGGCGGCCAGGGCCTCATTGCCGCTGAAATTGCCCACCACCAGGGAATCCACCGTGTTGTAAAGCTGCTGGAACAGATTGCCCAAAAACAGGGGAAGCGCGAACCGCAGCAGAATCCGGCCAATGGGGCCCTGGGTCATCAGTGTTTTTTCCTGCTCCACCACAGTCCACCTCTTTCTCTCTCATGGAAGGTAACCTCACGGGAAGCCCATCCGCTAACAAGACGTAAAATTGCCTTTTAAAATTTATCACGCAAAGGGATTCTTGTCAATCTATGCAGCGGTCATGTCCCTGCAGCGTAAGGGAACCCCCCAAGGCCGCCTTTTCCCCGCGCGGCTTTGGAGACTGCTTTACCGGATTCCTTCTCGGGTCTTTCCAGATCGGGCATAGGGGGTAAAGCCTGTCGTCAAAAAGCAGAAGCGCAAGCGCAAGACGATTTCGCTGCTTGCGGAGATCGAAAGCGGCATCAAGGCGCAGCAATCGGCGGGGCTGGAACGCTGGAATCAGATTGAGTATTTGAAAGCCGATATGATGAACTTTGTCATGGAACACGGGCTTGACGATTACAGGGAATGGTCATAAAACACAAAAAGGCAAAATAACAGCCGCAAAAAGAAAGATCCAGTTGACAACATGGTCAAAATGGAATTATACTACTGTAAATTGATAAAGTGCATAGAGAATGAAAAATATACAATGTGGAGGAATTTGGAATGAAATTTTATCGTGCAGCAGCTCTGGCCCTGGGCCTGAGCCTGGCGCTGACCGCCTGCGGCAGCGGCCCCAACTCCGGCAGCGGCTCCGGCGACAGCGCCGGCAGTGACAGCACAGCAGACAACTCTCTGCTCACCATTGCCATCCAGGACGAGATCGAGGGGTGCGACATCCAGCAGATCGGCTGGGAAAATATCGTCCACGGCCTCATCTATGAGCCCCTGGTGGTGTTCAGCGAGGATCTGTCCGAGATTCAGCCCGCCTTTGCCGAGTCCTACACCGTGGCGGAGGACGGTTCCTACATCGAGTTCGTCCTGCCCAAGGACGCCAAATTTTCCAACGGCGACGTGTGCGATGCCGCGGCGGTAAAGGCCTCCGAGGAGCGGTTCCTGGAGATCAGCGAGTACGCCGGAGATCTGGACGCCGTGTCCGACATCGAAGTCGTGGACGAGCAGACCATCCGCTACAATCTCTCCGGCCCCGCCCCCTACATGTGGGCCTCCCTCACCAGCACCTACGGCGGCATCAACGACGTGGCCGTGGCAGACACCATGGAGGCCGACGCCTTCAACCGCTGCCCCGTGACCAACGGCCCCTACTATGTGGACGAGTGGACTCAAGGCTCTCAGATCACCCTCAAGCGCAACGAGAATTTTAAGACCAACAACCCCAACATGACCAACCGTGGCATCTTCGCCTTCGACACCATCGTGGTACGGTTCATCCCCGACGAGTTCACCCGGGTCAGTGAGCTGGAGAGCGGCAGCGTGGACGTGATCTTCGACGTGCCCTCCGCCAGCATTGCCGATCTGGAGAGCAACCCCGATGTGACCACCTACGGCTATAAGCAGGCCGGCGTGTCCTATCTGAACATGCAGGCCGGCAAGGGCGTCACTGCGGATGTGAAGGTGCGCGAGGCTCTGTCTCTGGCGGTGAACCGGGACGAAGTGGCCGACGCCCTGGACGGCGTGGTCACCCCCACCTACGGCTTTATCTCCGAGGCCCAGGCCGGTTACAGCGCTGCCAAAGAGACCGAGCTGTCCCAGAAGCTGGCCTTTGATCCCGAGACCGCCAAGAGCCTGCTGGCCGAGGCCGGCTGGGCCGACACCAATGGGGACGGCATTGTGGAGAAGGGCGGCCAGGCCCTGTCCTTTGAAATGCTGATCGCCTCGGACCGCGCTTCCGTCAAGGCGGCCGCACCCGTGCTCCAGGCTCAGTTTGCCGCTGTGGGCGTGGACGCCCAGATCCGGGAGTATGAGGGCGCCTACATCAAGCAGCTCATGCGGGACGACAACTTCGTCATGGGCGGCCGCAACTACGTTTGGAACGACGCCGACATCCTTTATTACGTCTTTACCTCCGAGTCCGGCTATCCCTGGGACGACCCCGCCGTCACCGACGCGCTGGTCAAGGCCCGCACCGAGAACGATCCTGAGGCCCGTGTGAAGGCCTACGAGGCCGCCCAGGATCTTCTGGTGGCCGACTACAAGGCCATCTCCCTCTTTGCCGACAACTACTGCATTGCCACCAAAAAGGACATCACCGGTGTGAAGGTCACCAACGACGGCCGCGTCTGGTTCCACGACACCGTGCGGGAGTGAGCCGGATGGAGACACTGGAACAGGCGGCGGACCGGATCGCCGGGAAAGCGGCCGGGCCGGACACCCCGGGCTTTGCCCTCCTGCTGGCCAAGGACGGCGAGGTGCTTCTCCGCAAGGGCTACGGCATGGCCGACCTGGAACGGGGAAGGCCCGTCACACCTGAGGACAATTTCGTCATCGCCTCCAACACCAAGCAGTTCACCTGCATGGCTGTCCTCATGCTCCGGGACCGGGGCCTGCTGGATCTGGATGAGCCCATCGAGCGTTTTTTCCCGGATTTCCCCGACTACCGGAAAGCCGTCACCGTGCGGATGCTCATGGCCCACACCTCTGGCATCCGGGAATACTTTGAGGAGGGCTTCCGGGAGAATGAGGAGGCCCTCCGCACCGCCGACACCGCCAGGCTTCTGGAGATCGCCCGGGGCTTCGGCCCCCAGCTGGACTTTGAGCCGGACACCCGCTGGTCCTACTGCAACACCGCCTATGTGATGCTGGGGGATATCGTCCGCCAGCTCTCCGGGCTTCCCTTCGGTCAGTTCCTGGAGCGCGAGATCTTCGCCCCTCTGGGGATGACCCGCACCGTGGCCCCGGACTACATGGATCAGACCGACCCCCGGCAGGCTACGGGCTATGTGGAACCCAACGACCGGCCCGGCGTCTATGTGCCCCAGCCCTATGACATGCTGCTGGTGGGCTACGCCGACGGAAACATCTCCTCCAATGTGGACGATCTCCTCAAATGGCATCACTACCTCTATGAGAGCAGCAGCGAGGCGCTGGTGAAGCGCTCTACGGTGGAAGAGCTGTTCGTCCCCCACGTACTGAAGGACGGAACGCCCACCCACTACGGCATGGGCCTGTTCCTGGGTGACATCGAGGGCAAGTCCAAGCACTACTCCGGCCACGAAGAGATCTGGCACACCGGCGGTACCATGGGCTTTATCTCCCGGGTGTCCCGCTTCCCCCGGGACGGCGTCACCGCAGCCATGCTCACCAACTGGGAGGGGCAGGGCCTGGTACGGGACGAGGTCTTTTTCCCCATTCTGGACGAGCTGTTTCAGCGCATTTAAAGCCCGCTCGAACGGCGGGAATCCCGCGGATTTGGTTCCTTCCAGGGGAGCAGCGGCCAAACACAGAGCCGCTGCTCCCTTTGGGCTATTTCAAATGAGGAGGAAACCCCTTTGAGCGACGTAGTCAAATATATCATCAAACGATTGCTGACCGGGGTGCTGGTGGTCCTGTGCGTGACCGTCATCATCTTCGGCATCATGCAGGCCATGCCCGGAACCCCCATTGAGCTGATGACCGACACCCGGGTCTCCGAGGAAAAGGTCGCCCAGCTGGAGGAGAAGTGGGGGCTGGACAAGCCTCCCGTGGTCCAGTACTTCTACTGGCTGGGAAATATCTGCAAGGGGGACTTCGGCACCTCCATCACCACCGGACAGGATGTAGCCTATCTCATTGGGCAGCGGCTCCCCTATACCCTGATGCTGACGGGCGCGGCCATTCTCGTTGAGTATCTGCTGGCCATTCCCCTGGGCCTGGTCGCCGCCGTACGGCGGGACGGGATCCTGGACAAATTCCTCACCATCGTGATGGTGGTGCTCTGGTCCATGCCCGCCTTCTGGCTGGGCGTACTGTTCATCCGGGAGTTTGCCGTGAACAAGAGCTGGTTCCCCATTTCGGGGTACAGCGGCTTCCGCTCCCTGGTCCTTCCCGCCCTGACCCTGGCCCTCCCCGCCCTGGCCCAGATCTTCCGCCTGACCCGGAGCGAGGTGCTGGACGTGATGGAGGAAAAGCATGTGGAGACCGCCTATGCCAAGGGCATCTCCGACAGGAAGGTGCTGGTGCGCCACGTGCTGCGCAACGCTCTTATCCCCGTGACGGTCACCTTCTTCCTCTCTCTGCCCTGGCTGATCGGCGGATCAGTGGTAGTGGAGAACGTCTTTGCCTGGCCCGGCATGGGGCAGCTCCTCTGGAAGGGCATCGCCAAGCAGGACTTTCCCATCGTGCAGGGCATCGTGTTCGTCATTGCGGTGCTCACCGTCATCTGTAATCTTATCGGGGATATCGTGTCCGGTATTTTGGACCCCCGGATCCGTATGGAATAAGGGGGCGGACGTATGAAATGGAAAAAGAGCAAGCTCCGGCAGGTGGTCAAAAAGCCCCTGTTCTTCATTGGATTTTTCATGATGCTGGTGGTGGTCCTGGCCGCCGTTTTCGCCCCCCAGCTGGCCCCCCACGGCTTTGCCGATCAGGCCCTCAATATGAAACTGGCGCCCCCCTGCGCGCAGTTCCCTCTGGGCACCGACCGCTACGGCCGCTGCATCCTCAGCCGGATCCTTTTCGGCAGCCGCATCGCCCTGAAGGTGGGGCTGGTGGCGGTGGTCATCGAGACGGTGATCGGCGTGACCCTGGGCATTCTGGCGGGCTACTACGGGAAAAAGACCGACCGGGTCATCATGTTCGTCACCGACATGATCTGGTCCATCCCTCCCATCATCCTGGCCATGGCCATCGTGCTGCTGCTGGGCCCCAGCGCAGAGAACGTGGCGATCTCGGTGGCGCTGGTGACCTGGGCACAGTTTACCAAGATCGTCCGGGCCAAGGTCCAGTCCATCAAATCCCTGTCCTACATCGAGGCTGCCAAGGTCTACGGCGAGAGCGATCTGCAGATCATCCTGCGCTACATTCTCCCCAACCTGACCTCCACCATCGTGATCCTGGCCTCCCTGGCGCTGCCCTCGGCCATCCTGTCCACCACCTCCATGGGTTTCCTGGGGCTGGGGGCACAGGAGCCGCTGCCCGACTGGGGCATGATTTTGTCCAACGGCATTCAATTTATCAAAAAGGCCCCCTGGGTCACCTTCTGGCCCGGTCTTGCCATTGTGTGGACGGTTTTGGGCTTTAATCTGGCCGCGGAGGGTCTCAAGGAACTGCTGGACCCGCGGATGAAGGTGTGACGGCATGGAAAAGAAAATTTTAGAGGTAAACGACCTGTCGGTCTCCTTCTCCGGCGGGGTGCAGGCGGTCTCCGACGTCAGCTTCGACCTGCGCCGGGGCGAAACCTTCGCCCTGGTGGGGGAATCCGGCTGCGGAAAATCCACCACCGCCCGGGCCATTCTGCGGCTCATCCGTTCTCCGGGGCGCATCACCGGCGGGCAGGTTCGCTTTGAGGGCCGGGATCTGCTGGAGCTGAGCTCCAAAGAGATGAGCCAGGTGCGGGGCCGGGAGATCGGCATGATCTTCCAAAATCCCCTGGACTCCCTTAACCCGGTCTACACCATCGGAGGCCAGGTCACCGAGGGTCTGGTGGTGGATCGGATGGAAAAGCGGGAGGCATGGCGTCTGGCCGCCGACATGTTCCGGGACGTGAAGATCCCCGACGCGGAGAAGCGGATGAAATCCTATCCCCATGAGATCTCCGGCGGTATGCGGCAGCGGGTGATGATCGGCATGATGCTCTGCCGCCACCCCAAGCTCCTCATCGCCGACGA
>Ga0129310_1002685_pt1 | contig 12704 bp, 8 predicted proteins | sample Go1ome_2_FD_94433 | JGI IMG/M metagenome (GOLD analysis project Ga0129310, IMG submission 94433) | Western lowland gorrila individual fecal microbial communities from Wisconsin, USA - Go1022A metagenome | ecosystem: Host-associated > Mammals > Digestive system > Large intestine > Fecal | place...
GCCGCCGCTGAGCACAAGGCCCACAGCTTGTCGCGAAGCATCGGCAGGTTTCGCAGACACGTCCTGAGTTGGTACGGACGCACCTTGTACGGCAGTCCAGAGGCCTACAAAGCACGCAGCGACACTTATACGTATCGCATTATGTTTCAACGATATGTATCTTTTTGTTTTTTGCATCTTCGGTCGAATGTTTGTATTCGGATGCAAAGATACGTTTTTCCGCCGTAAAGGGCAACACCCCCGACGCATCGATGTATTGTACAAATTTTTATTAGGTCTTTATGCCGCAGATAGAAAGCCGCAATGCAGAACTCAGCGTTCGGACTTCGGCATAGCATCCACGTGCATACGGCATGCGGCACAGTCAAAGGTCAGGCGTAGCAGTCCAACCGAAGCGGAGACCGTCTCGGAAATCGGACGTAGATACAGCCGGTTGGGTAATTGTGCTCCCTGCGGCGTGCGCAGACATGCGCCCATTTCGCGGCGTAAGCAGTAACGACAAGTCATTACTCGTACCGGACGTGTGCCGTCAGGCATATCTACCTCCATGGCAGATGCTATTTTAGCGGCACCATGAGCCATGTAGAAATCACGTGCCTGAGCATTGGCCACATTATCATGAAACGTCAAGTCTCTACCCGCCAAAGCATCGGCAGCTGCCGTATCGGCATGGCGTGGCTCGATGGTACGAACAACGGCCGCATCGCGGTCCAACATCTCGAGGGCTTGACGACGTAATGTCGTGAGGGTTTTGGCCGGCACAAATTCATCGGGTTTTATGGTATCTTCCAAGCCCACAAGTGTGTATATCGTATCGCCAAGACGTGTAAGAATCGAAGCACGAACAGCATCTTGCGGCGTGCGAGCCTGCCGACTCGGCACTCCGTCAAGGACTGCGGTAATTGATGCCGACCTTCCGCTGTCATTCACGTCCAGGGCAATACGATTGTCATCGATGCGGCGCAGTGACATGGTGATAGGTATGCGTCGCTCGGCACCGCGAGCAAGTGCGTCTTCAAAGGCTTTGTCGTAATTGCGATATAGCACCGTGCCTACACGTAGCGGTTCGACGGCTCCGGCGGGAAAAATCGTCGACAAATCTGCACTGACACGATTGACACGGAAACCGCGGTATTCGCGGTTGCTGTCAAAGTATCCAAGTCCGTCACCGTTGGCAAGGGCTGCATCTGAATGCACACGTATGCCTGGGCCGCGTCCTCCGACAACACGTGCCACGGGCACACCCACAGATTTAGGAGTGTCCCACGAGGCCATCTCGCCTTTGCCGGGCATGGTGCCGTCGATAAAGTATCGCGTAAACCCACGATTGAATGTACGTGCCACATCGGGATTGAAAGTCGGCACTGAAATTCCGGCCGAAGCGCGACGATAGCGGCCGCATGAGGAGGCTATAACAGCGTCTAAGGCCCGTGAATAGGCGGCCGTCACATTGGCCACGTAAGATGCGCTCTTGAGTCGCCCCTCGATTTTGAACGATGAGATGCCGGCATCGGCCATGGCAGCGAGGTCGCCCATGCGGTTTAAGTCGCGCAGCGACAACAGGTGTCGCCCATGTACAAGGACATCGCCCTCGGCGTCTACCAAGTCATAAGGCAGGCGACACATCTGGGCGCAGCAACCTCGGTTGGCACTACGCCCACCGGCAACGAGACTGGCACGACAGTCTCCGCTGTAGCACACACACAACGCTCCGTGTACAAAGGCCTCGAGGGAAGTACCGCGCGGCACTTCCTCGGCATAGCGGCGAATGTCATCCAAAGACAATTCGCGCGGTAGCACTATCTGCCCGAATCCGGCTCGGGCCAGGAAGCGTGCCTTCTGCGGCGTGCGTATGTCGCACTGTGTACTGGCGTGCAGGGCTATGGGGGGCAAATCCATGCGCAATAACGACATATCTTGCACTATGAGAGCGTCTACGCCGGCATGGTATAAATCCCACACCATGCGGCGTACATCGTCAAGTTCATCGTCATAGATTATGGTGTTGACTGTCACATAGATGCAGGCAGCATATCGGTGCGCATATTGACAGGCGCGATGAATGTCTTCTATGCTGTTGGCCGCCGCAGCTCTTGCACCATGCGAAGGTGCCCCCATATACACGGCATCGGCACCATGGTCTATGGCAACAATAGCGGTATCGGCATCACGTGCCGGAGCCAAAAGCTGTAACGGCCGCATTTCTGCATTTTTAACCTTAGAGGATGTGGAATTGTCCTTAGCCGTCACGACGTTAGAAAGACGCCGTGCACTGTCCTCCACTTTGGCTTGTGGCGACTGTGTACGTGGTGATTGTGTGCGACTCATTTTTTCTTTTTGACCGAAAAGCCGAAGAAACCAAGATTACGGCCCATGGCATAGTACTTGCCGTGGCAGTAGACAAGCATTTCGAGGCGCTCCAAATCCAAAGCCCCGGTGGCTGGGTCGATATAGGCGTCATCGGCCAAAACGTCCAGCACCTCGGCAATGAACAAGTCGTGCGTACCAAGATGCATGATGTCGCGCACACGACATTCTATACTCACGGGACTCTCGGCCACGCAGGGACATGCCACAGCCACGCCCGGAGCTCGTGTGAGCAAGCACGCCGCCCATTTGTCCCGGTCGCGCCCGGAACGCACGCCGCAGTAGTCCGTGGCTCTTGCCATATCGGCAGTGGTCAGATTGACTGTAAATTCCATACTCTCCTTAATAAGGTCATAGGAGTAACGACTGGGGCGCACCGAAATGGAAAGCATCGCCGGATCGGAACATATCGTCCCGGTCCAAGCTACGGTAAAGAGATTGTCTCGGTCGGCACCGCCACAGCTGACAAGTACCACGGGCACGGGATTGAGCATAGTCCCGGCTCGCCAAACCTGTTTCACAGTATATGTGCGTCCTTGCCTGCGACGCTACAGGTGCAATAGTGGCAACTGATGACTACCGGGTCGCGCGATACCACATGGAAATGGGTGTCCATGGGCTCGTTGTTGGTGATACATTTGGGGTTGGCGCAGCGTACAATACCCACAATATCGTCCGAAAGAGTGACCGGACGTTTTTCTACCACCTCGTAGTCGCGTATAATATTTACTACTGCCGTGGGCGCAAACAGCGCTATACGGTCCAATTCATCCTGAGAAAATTCGACGTCAGCAACTTTGATGATGCCTTTACGACCGAGCTTGCTGCTTTGCAAGTTGTAGCCTATGGTGACGTATTTGTCCATAGACTCAACGCCGAGCACGCGCACGGCCTTGAAGAGTGCGGCCGACGGTATATGGTCGATGACAGTGCCGTTGCGCAGTGCGGCTACGGCGAGTTCTTTTTTATCACAAGTCATAATATGTTCTGTGTATGAGAGTCGATATTCAGATGTCGGCGGGATTTATGCCGAGAGCCCGGCAAATGATAGCCTGGCGAGCATATAGGCCATTGCGGGCCTGCTCAAAGTAATAGGCATGGGGATTGTCGTCGACGTCGCGGTCTATCTCGCCCACTCGCGGCAGCGGGTGCAGTATGCGCATGTTCGGACGCGCCCCTTCAAGCATTGAGGCTTTGAGCGTGTAGCAGTTCTTGACGCGCTCGTATTCCATGATGTCGGTGAAGCGTTCGCGCTGGACGCGTGTCATATAGATAATATCACTGCCCTGTATCACCGAGGGAGAGAATTCGACATGTTCGCTATAGCGTATGCCGTTGGTGCGGCAGAATTCGATATACTGCGGCGGCATCTGCAATTCTGGACAAGCTACAAAGCGAAAACGGCTGCCAAACCACCGCATAGCTTGGAGTAACGAATGGACGGTACGTCCGTATTTGAGGTCACCCACAAGTGTTATGTCGAGGTTGTCAAGACGTCCTTGGGTCTTGTATATGGAATAGAGGTCGAGCATGGTCTGCGAAGGATGCTGGTTGGCACCGTCACCGGCATTGATGACGGGGACATCCGTGACTTCGGAAGCATAACGCGCCGCCCCTTCGAGGTGATGGCGCATAATGATCAGGTCGACATAATTGGACACCATCTTGATGGTATCCTTGAGAGTCTCACCCTTGGAGGTGGAGGTGTTGGCTGCATCGCTGAACCCGATGACACGTCCGCCAAGACGATTGACGGCGGTCTCGAAGCTAAGACGCGTGCGCGTGGAAGGCTCAAAAAACAACGTGGCCACGACACGACCTTCCAGCAGTCGCCGATTAGGATTACGTTCAAAGCACGCGGCCTGTTCCAGCAATGTCAAAATCTCGTCTCGGCCGATGTCGGAGATTGATACAAGACTACGCTTATTCATTGGTGTATTATGAGATTGATGGTGTATTCGTTGGTGTCGCCGGAATTAGGGCCTTTTAAGGACTCTATGCACTTAGTGCATTCGAACTATGCGTCTCTTAAAAGTCCGCATCGGGCATAGGTCCGCCAAGAGGGTCATTTCCTCCTATGGCCGGACCGGACGGAGAGGTGGGCGATGACATCACCCCGGCGGATGGAGCCGAACCCACAGGCACGGCTGCACCACCGTTCAGCGATGATCCCACGGAAGCGAGGCTGGTAACGGGCTGGTCTTCGTGCATGTTTTCGAAACGCGCAAAACGTTTGCGAAAACGAAGCTCAATGTCATCCACCGAGCCGCTACGGTGCTTAGCCACAATAAATTCGGCCAAATCACGAATATCGCGACCATTGGCATCAGTGTCGCTATGCAAATAGTATTCGGGGCGGTGTATGAAGCATACAATGTCGGCATCCTGTTCGATGGCGCCGGACTCTCGAAGGTCGCTCAACTGGGGGCGCTTGCCGTCCGTGCGGTTTTCAACGCTACGGTTAAGCTGCGACAGCGCCACTATTGGGATGTCAAGTTCCTTGGCCAGCTGCTTGAGCGAGCGCGAAATCATACTGACTTCCTGCTCGCGCGAGCCGAATTTCATGCCGGAGGCATTCATCAGTTGCAAGTAGTCGATGATAATCATCTTAACTTGGTGTTCGCGCACAAGGCGACGAGCCTTGGTGCGCAATTCAAAGATACTTAGTGACGGAGTATCGTCAATATAAAGGGGTGCTCCATTGAGGTTCTTGATCCGTGCCAGCAGTTGTTCCCATTCCATAGGAGTGAGTTGTCCGCTCTTGATTTTTGTACCATCAATTTCGCAGACATTGGATATAAGACGGTTGACCAACTGCAGGTTGGACATTTCAAGCGAAAATACGGCAATGGGTGTATTGTAGTTGATGGCCATGTTCTTGGCCATAGAGAGGACAAAGGCGGTCTTACCCATGGCCGGACGTGCGGCAATGATGATAAGATCGGAATTTTGCCATCCGGAAGTAAGCTTATCCAGGTCATGAAATCCGCTTTCGAGGCCGGAGAGACCGGAAGCACGATTAGCGGCATTCTGTATCTGATGGATGGCTTGAGAAATGACCGGATCTATCTGTGTAACATCTTTCTTGACGTTGCGTTGCGAAATCTCGAAGAGACGTCCCTCGGCTTCCTGCAATAGGTCGTCCACATCGTTGGTCTCGTCGTATGCCTTGCCTTCGATATTGGCTGCAAAGTTGATAAGCTCGCGTGCCAGGTATTTCTGTGCTACTATGCGTGCATGGTACTCGACGTGTGCGGCCGAGGTGATGCACGCCGTCAGTTCGGCAATATAGGCCGGGCCGCCCACCTTGTCGAGGGTATCGTTGGCTCGCAGTTGCTCGATGACGGTAAGCATGTCTATGGGCTTCTGTGCCGCGGCCAAAGTCTGTATAGCTTCGTAGACCATCTGGTGCTCGGGCTCGTAGAAACTCTCGGGCTTGAGGAGGTCGCAGACGGTGATATAAGCATCCTTTTCGAGCATCATGGCGCCCAATACGGCCTGTTCGAGTTCTTTGTCTCGCGGCACTATGCGTCCTGCCGTGTCTTTGGGGCGGCCGTCGTCACGATTGCTGCGGTATCCACCCTTGCCATATCTTTTTTCGTTGTTGTCCATTGTGTTTGCTTTGCTTAGAGAAATCCCGGTATCGGGGTCGTAGGTTCGGCGCTGCAGTGCGCGTTTATAGACGATACAAAGTTAACGCTAAGTCTGCGGACGTGTCGCATGTCCGGGCGACTTTTTATGGACATTTTTTCAACATCCACGGTTAACAGTCGTGTATAAGTTCCAGGGCACGCCCCAGCCACGGCTGGGCCATGTCCGCGGGTTTGAGGACGTCTTCGCCGTAAGTCACTATGTCTATGTCTATGGCGACGTCACCATGTAAATCGGGGCGATGGCGTCCATGTGTATCTTCGTAGTGACGCAGTTCTCGGTGCAACGCTTCGCTGGAGCAGGAACAGGTACCGGTGACGGCAATATTGATGTAATCAGCCCCCACGCCGGTGTAAGACGGCGCACAAATAGCATCGCTGAAGTGTATGCCGGCGATGATACCACGCAGGTAGTCGCACGCTTCATTGACGCGACGCCTGGCATCACAAGCATTGGAGCCTATGGTAAGCAGCACCGGAATATCTTGCGTAGTCGAGTTCATCGTAGGTTAGAGGTGGCGCGAGCGCAAGGTTAGCAGTGTGATTTCGGGCGTGGCGCCTATGCGTGCGGGGAAGCCAACGGTGCCGACACCTATATTGACATACAGCATGTGCGCGGGATCCTCATCGTAGAGACCTCCCCAATGGCGGTATCGGAAGACAGCCGGAGACAGGCCCAGCACTTCGATTTGCATGGCGTGGGTGTGACCGCTCAAAGTGAGAGCGAATTTTTGCTCATCGTGACGGAGGATGTCACGCTCCCAATGCGCGGGATTATGCGTCAGCAATATCTTGGCCGCACTGTCACTCGGCGTGGGATATGCGGCAGTCAAGTCTCCATAAGTCGCAAAGGGCGGATCACCCACATTTTCGACGCCGACCAGCATAAGGCTGTCACCTTGGATATTGCGCAAGACGTCATATTCGTTGTTGAGCATCTTCCACCCCATGCGTTTCTGCATGTCCTTGAGTGCCGAGACATCGGCTGCCTTGGCTGCAGCATCGGGCCAATCTTCGTAGTCTCCATAGTCATGGTTGCCCATGATGGAATAGACGCCATAAGAGGCATGCAAATGGGCGAGCACCGGCATAAAGGATTGCAACTCGGCGCTATGGCGATTGACAATATCTCCGGTGAACACTATCAGGTCGGGGCGCAAAGCGTTGACTTGGCTTACAATACGTGACACCATGGTGGTATCATCGCCCCATGTGCCGACATGAAGGTCGCTAATTTGGGCAATGCGCAACCCGTCGAAGCTTTTAGGCAGCCCCTGCATCGGCACTTCGATATGGCGAACATCTGTCTGCCAACGGCCCCAAAGAGCTCCATACCACATACCCAGGAATACAATTACTGCGAGGACTGTGCCGACACCCGTGCATACACGGCTGCGACTTCGATGCCACAACATAGGCAGACGCGACAAGGCGTCTATTATCACAAAAAGATATTTGGATACGTACACGCTGATATATGCATAAAGCATCCACATCGTGACTCGTAAAACATCATCGCTGCCTGTACGTACCGGCATCAATATTATGGACACAAGCAACAATGCCATAAGTACGGACACAACCAAATGCACATTGGCAAAAACTCGGCGGCGAAGATATGAGCGCAACGCCATCCATATATAGGCATCGGCCAACATCCCCAATATAAGGGCGGTCACGAGTGTAATCAGTACCAATCGCATATTCTATTATGTCATTATGGCGTACTGTGAGGCTATTTCATAGCCACATTAGTGTTCGTGGTCATTATCGAGGCGGATTAACACCTCGCAGCCAATCGATTGCGCACAGGATTGGCGTACATAGTCAGCAGCATCTCCCGAGCGTAATCTTTTTCGTCCCCGACAAGACCGCCGGGAACATTGACACGGCCAAGTTGACGCTCTACATAATCGTCAAAAGCTTTGACATCGTCAGCGCTATAATTCCCGGCCATAGCATCGGTACCGCTAAGCCGGTCGTAGGCGATATAGTTAATCGGATACAAACGATAGCCTTGGTGTATCTCGCGGTCTATCAAAGCACAAGCCTGATGTACAGCCTGAATACGCGGCGTACCTTCGATGGCACGCAAATCATCGTTTATAGGCTTGCCAAAATGGAAGTGTATGCGACCCTTGGGCGACAGCAACCCGGTCTCCATACTCAGCAGATCATCATGCTGGCTCTTCTTGAATTCGGGGTCGCGACGTCGCAGTACAAATTCATCAACTTTCAAGTAATCATTAGGATCGTACTCGTAGGTGATGGATACCGGCAAGAGGTTGATTTCTTCGAGGTTGGAGGCAAAGTCCTTGGTCGTTCCGGCCAAGGCAAGCATCTTGGCAAGGCTTTCCTGAGTCACATCATTCGAATCCTTGGCACGACCTTGACGCTGAGCAATCCACACGCTCTCGTGACGCTTGGAAATGACATAGCGAATATACGAAGACAGCTGCTGAGCAGCACGCACAGCGTCCATCTTAGACACATCACGCTTGACGATAAAACTGCGGTTCAGTTTCACCAAGTCCGTAATCCAATCGTAGATAAGCAGGTTGTTGCCGATGGCAATCTGGGTTATAGGACGATGGGCGCGTATCATGCACACATTGAGGAACGAAGCGTCCAGCACGATGTCGCGGTGATTGCTGATGAAGGTGTACGACTGCCCCTCGACAATATTCTCCACGCCGGACATCGAAATACCATCCGAGGTCTTGCGTGCCAAATCCTCGAGGAAACCGCCTACAATACGGCTTTGGAAGTCCTGCTGATTGCGTACAGCCAACAGATGCTGTACAAACTGCGGATAATCAACGTCCGGCATCACGAAGCGAATGGCATGTTCGAAGCCCTCTTCGCCCACTAATTTCTCCAGCTTCTCACGGAAGCACCCGTCATCATACGGTGCAATGTCCGCCAATTCGGCCGGCACCGGCGGCACACTTGCCGCACCACCTTGATGTGCCGATGTCCCCGGACATTGACACTTCTGATTGTGTAAAGATATATCTTGGCCGTTAGGCGCATGGCCTTCGGGCATACTATTGTCTATTGTGTTGTCTTGTGACATTTCCTTGGTTTTGCGTCTTTCGATACTTTCTGCAAAGTTAGCAAATATCCCTCAACCCACAAAATCCGCCGAAAATCACCGCACGCCCACGCCCATGCCGCCCCCCATAACCGCCGCAACAGTTACGGCGGTTACGAAGAAAGCGGCCTTTCACTTCCGAACCGATTAGCGCAACTTCAAATCGGGAGTGCCCTCACGGAGCATCGTTTCCGAAACATATATCGATCTATCCTCGGCAAGTTGAGCGAGATAGCCCTTAACAATCGGATTAATCGTTGAAAACCTGAGAATTGATTTATCAACAATAATTATTGTATGCTCGCGAGCACGACTCGTGGCCACATTGAACAGATGCTGTTCTGCAGTGTGTATGTATGATGTATTCGGGATTACGAATATTGTAATATCAGTCGTAAGCCCCTGTACCCTTGCGACAGTGTCAACCAGTACATTATCGCGACATTCTACGTACTGGTTGATAGTTCGCTGTAACGCCCTTACGGTATTTTTCATACACGACAGCACAGCCACTTCCTTCTTCGGATTTGCCGCCAAGATACTTTTTAGAATACATGCAGCGAGCACATTTGCAAACTCCGGAACATTATTCCCGGGCGGCATATCAGTCATCACCAATGTCGGACCGCCCTTAGGACTTAGGACATTGTCCAATAACGGTATCCGTTCAAAGGCGAAATTATCCTTTGCCTTCAACGTTTTGTTGTAGAATAGGCCGGTATAATCAGCCGCTCGCTGTCCGAAACGATAGGTTGTCGTCATCTGGTATACCGGAGCAATACCGACATCGGCCGCAGTCTTCAAGCCATCGACAAGTGGTTGGTAGCCGCATATACGAATACGATCCTTATTCAAAGCAACGATTGGCGACAACTGACATATATCTCCGACCCAAAGGTTTTTGGCGCCCAATTTTTTCGTCGCAGCAAACATCGGCAACAATGCCTGACTGGCTTCGTCCATGATTACATAGTCGAATGACTGCTCTGCATATACACTTAATGCAGATCCGCTGGCAATATAGAAAGTGGACAGCATCAGGCAAGAAGGCATTGACACAGGATGCTTGGCCGGTTGCAGTTTGTCCAACGACTCAAATTCGTCAGTAGTCACATTGGTCTTAAATATCTTCTTTTTCTGCAACAAGTCCTTTAGCGGTTCTTTTGACGCAAGCTCCATCAACGCTCGATTGGTCATCGCCGTAACCAAGACGGATTTACCCTCGGCACACAGACGAGCGCACAACTCCGCTATAACGAATGTTTTGCCAGTCCCCGGAGGACCTTGCAGTATCATTGTATCTGTCAGTTGCAACTGCTTATATACGTAATCCGAGACATTGTTCTGCCTTATATACAACGGATTCCAATTGCGATTTTCAAAATCTACGTCCAATACACTTGATACGGCATCGCCCCCCTCGTTTTCAACCAAAGATTGAAGATTAAGCATATAGTCTATCGGCGGACGCTGCGGCGCAAAGGTGAGGATTAGCCCCGGCACACCCCGTATTTTATCCGCGAAATTCAAGTCGATGCGGCTGAAGCCGACAAGCGAAAAGCGCTCATCATCGGCTTTTCCATGCCATACGCACACAGCCTCGGTAGAACAGAGCTGCTTGCGGTACAGATCCTGATAGGTCATATCTCCCCAATTGCGATAGTTCTGCAATTCGGGCGGTAAAGCCATACACTGCAGGAACTCGCCCTTGCGGGGCAAGGCACGGGTATTCGGGAATTTCATCACCATTTGCCCGGCCCTGAACCCCACATATTGAGCTACGAACATCTCGTCATTCTTGAGTAACGATATTGCCGAAGTCAGAAACTTCTTCTTATACGATTCCGTCTCAGCCCTCAGTTCGTCCTCCAAGAACTGCACCTGCGTCCTCCTATCAATCCACATAGTTAAAGCAATGCATTCTCATTAGCGCCGGCAACAGGCTTATTTTCACTCTGTTCCGGTTTGCCGAACATTTTTCGCATCGATTCGACAACAGGCTTGGATTTGTCAGTCGAAGAATTAAACAACTGCGGCCTGGAATCTCGTATAATGTTTGACCCTAGCTGGAACTGCAAACCTTTGAAGTATCGTAACGTCTCAGCAAGCACAACACAGCGATCTTTGTACTGCATATTCTCCGCACTAAACGTGATGCATATTGTAGAGTCATTACTCGGCAACGCGAAGAATGGCACACATTGCGGACCATCACCAGTAACGACCCATAGCATAGCTCCATCTTTAGAGAGCTGTTCCCAGTCAGATGCATTCAAGGCAAATAGACGTGTTCGGTCTTTGTAGCTGTGTACTACCAGCGGAGTTTCCTTCCCTTCCGGTGAAATTACACCATAGATATTGCACCATGCGTCCTCGCATATTCCCTGTGTGAACCTATAGCCTTTAGCTTCAAGATGCTGCCGCACGGCCTCCTTAGCTGTAATCAAAGCATCATGCATTTCTTGCTCTGATAGTCCGCCATATTGCGGCTCTTGAATAGATATCTCAACCATAGAACCTTCACAAGTCTTCATCAACACATTATGCAGACAGACATCATTAGTATTGCTCTCTTCTGCATCGGAAGCTTTTGTATTAACCATAGATGGAGACACTTCTTCTGGGACATAATCCACCATATACTCTTTCATCTCCATATAGGACCTGATTTCTGACAAATCGTTCATCTGAAGTATCGCGAATAATATAGTCCTGTCAGGAATGATCTTGAGCATTTTCGCCAAATCATAAAGTATCATCTCCTTTATTGCAAGAGTTATCGCGCCTATATAATAGAAGTTTTTGTCATCTACAAACACCTGCTTCTTTATTCGCGTTCCACCAAAATTTAAGTAAATCGCATCCTGCCGATAGAATTTTATATCGCTTAGCACATCTTTTACCTCAGAAAATGTATCTTCATATGTACCACGACCGGCTTCTTTCCCAGCACACAACAACGCTATATATGGCATCTTATACTGCAACGATTGTTCAAAACTTGCATCTTCTGTCCGAGTACCCTCAAACACAGGCTCATATTTATCTATGAATTTCACGCCAACAGCTTTGAGGAATGCAACGAATCGATCGTTTCTGTTCCCGACATACTTACCTTTATAAATCTGATTCGCGACATCTTCTATCGTGCCTAAATCCTCTGAAACAAAAACTAATTCAGATGGTGCTATAAATCGGTCATCCTTCGATAGCATTTTGTGTACTCTACCCCACCGTGCGAGCAAAGCACAATCCTCAAACGTCATATGATTGCAAAAGTTATCTGCAATATATGCATACAACCGACTTATCCTTTCCTTGTTCGCGGCTATTGTCTCTGCCTCTTCATCATACGATATCTTCTCTAGTATTGTAAGACATTCCGATAAGGATAAACTCGGTTTGAATGTCATATATTTTTCCCACGAAGGATCGATTGGCGTTTCTACATCAAGAACAGGGTAATACGAGCCACACATATCCTTGTTCTCATCTGTATTCTCCAGTATTTCTTGAACCTTATGTAAACGACCATCGCTACCGGGCAATAGAGGATAATTCTTCAACGCCCATGGGAGAAAATTCTCTCCCAA
>Ga0129310_1002686_pt1 | contig 12696 bp, 12 predicted proteins | sample Go1ome_2_FD_94433 | JGI IMG/M metagenome (GOLD analysis project Ga0129310, IMG submission 94433) | Western lowland gorrila individual fecal microbial communities from Wisconsin, USA - Go1022A metagenome | ecosystem: Host-associated > Mammals > Digestive system > Large intestine > Fecal | place...
CTCCCGGGCCTCGCCCTGGATCTCTTCGATTTGTTCGCGTGTAAGCATGTCAGTTAGTATTAGTGGTGCAAAGTTATATACCACTTAATCAAACTGACAGTCGTACTTTATCGAATGCTTACTCTCACCGAAGTTGCTCCTGTGGCACTCATCAAAGATTATCACCACCCTCTGCTGAAATACAGGATGGTTCTTGTTCTTCTGCACAAAGATGGAGAGCTTCTGGATGGTGGTGATTATAATCCTGTAATCGTGATAACCACCATTCTTATCCTTATTCTCCAATTGTCTTTGAAGCACTGCAGTGGAAGTATTTCCATCAGCAGCCCCTTCCTCAAAGCGGTTATACTCCTTCATGGTCTGGTAGTCAAGGTCTTTCCTGTCCACGACGAAAAGAACCTTGTCTATATAAGGGAGCCTGGAAGCCAGTTGGGCTGTCTTGAATGATGTCAATGTCTTTCCGGAACCTGTTGTGTGCCAGATGTATCCACCACCCTTGATGCTGCCATAAAACTTGTAGTTGTTGGCAACATTTATCCGCTGGATTATCCTTTCCGTGGCTGCAATCTGGTATGGTCTCATCACCATAAGCATCTTCTCACTGGTGAAGACGCAGTATTTGGTAAGGATACTCAGTAGGGTGTGTTTTGAGAAGAATGTCTTGGTGAAGTCCAGAAGGTCTGTGATGACCTTGTTGTTGCTGTCAGCCCAGAAAGAAGAGAACTCAAAGGAATTGCTTGTCTTCTTGGACTTGTTTCTGCCACCAGTTTCCTGCTCTTTGAGGTGATTTGCCCTTGTGGTATTTGAGTAGTATTTGGTATTTGTTCCATTTGAAATGACAAATATCTGCACATACTCATACAATCCACATCCTGCCCAGAAACTGTCCCTCTGATAGCGGTTTATCTGGTTAAAGGCCTCTTTCAACTGTACGCCCCTGCGTTTCAGCTCAATGTGTACGAGGGGGAGTCCGTTGACAAGTACTGTCACGTCGTACCTCGTGTCGTAGTTTCCGCCTTCTTCCACATACTGGTTTATGACCTGGACGAAGTTATTGTGGATATTATCCTTGTCAATGAGTTTGATGTTCTGGCTTTCGCCGGTGTCCCTTTTAAGGACCTGGATATAGTCATCCTGAATCTTCTGTGTCTTGGCTACAATATCATCGTTCTTGTTGGCTATGTACTCATTGAAAAACTGCTCCCACTCACTATCCGTGAAATGGTAGTGGTTCAGTTTCTCCAGCTGGGTCCTGAGGTTGGAGATAAGGTCAGTTTCTGTATGGATAGGGAGATATTCATACCCCTGTTCACCAAGGAGCCTGATGAACTCTTTCTCCAAATCAGCCTCACTCTGGTAGGCATCTGCAGGAGTTGCCACGTGGTCATACTCTGCAACCACAGTGTATTCCTGGCTTTCAGCTATGATATTGTATTGTGCCATTATTATGTTTCTCGTGTTTTGTTATGCTCCTTTTCTTTTGAAGGTCAGGAGTTTATCTCTATAATATTCGTATTGTTGTCTGCGCTTTTCAATTTCGGCCGGGAGACCAGCATTCAAGTCATTTGTCAGGCGGTCGAAGCGGTCGAGGATGGCGACAATTCTTTGCTGGTTTGCTAAAGAGGGAACTGGAATAGTTGCTTCAAGAATATTATCATTGTATAATCTGGCTATTGTCCCTCCTGTTGATACCACCCACGGGTTCAACGCATAGCAATATCTCAAATAAGAGTTTAGCACGATGCTTTCATCGTGTTTCAACCATACTATATTGCTATCCTGAAAATATGAAGGTGTGCCATCAAATACAATAGTTCTACCAATAGTGCCCGCCGCAGAAATAAGAACTTCTCCTTTTTGTGGGTATGAATATTTGGCCTTATACTCATTGAATAAAGCCTGTGATATATACGCATCCGCATTGCCACCAAAAGTCCCGATTTTGAAGAATGGGACATCACCAGATGATGACGTTTGACTTTTCAGTATTCTTTTACACATACATACTTTACCTATGTCCTTCAACATCATCCATCTTACTTCTGCTTGATACCCCCCCTATTTATATTCTTGAAATTCAATAAGTTATCAAGATAATAGTTGTATTGTTGCTTTCTTTTTTGCAGTTCTGCTTGCAGTTCTGCTTGCAGTTCTGCTTGCAGTTCTGCTTGCAGTTCTGTAAACGCATCCAGAATCCTCACAATCTCTTCCTGCACAGGAAGCGGAATAATTGGTATTTCAATTTTAGCAAACTCCTTTTTTGATATATTATATCGAGTTACACCATTCGCTGTTTTACAGATTGTTTTTCGTATGTTAGTACTTCTGAATAGGTACTTCATGAACGAAGGACATTTGTCGGAGAGATCAAAGAATCTAAAGCCGAAACAAAAACTATTAAGATACAGTTTTTCTTCTATCGTATGAGTTAATACGGAACTCATGCCGCATTCATCTGGAGTTTCGGACGAACCGGTAAATAGAATATCTCCGTATTGGATTGTGTTTTGTTTTTCTCCTTCTGCAATTTTCACTCTCTCAGGCACATCAGTTTTGAGAGATGGGTTATTGAATACGTTTACATATGTGATAAACTTTTCGTTGCCACCTGTAAAATCTGATTTCGTTTTTCCTGTAAGACCAGAATAGAAATCACCTAATTCCCCAAGCATTTTCCACTCCACCCCATCCGGACAGTACTGCTGTATTAACTTTTCTAACTTGCTCATATTTCCTTCTGTCAAGTATTGCTTTTCCCTTTTAATTGCTTACCTTTGTGTCGGAGATTTTCATGTGAATGGTTGAGGGGCTCGTCAAACTTATTTTAAAAAGCATTCGCCCACGGGTGAGTGCTTTTTGCTTTTAAGAGATGTACTGACGGAAGTACTCTCAAAGGCCGCTCTCAGCTCTCAAACTTACAAATCATTTATGCAACATGAAAATATCCATTATCATTAAGTTTGACGAGCGCCCTGACACAGAGTGCGGAGCAGCTCACAAACCTATTTTTGTCAGAGGCCATTTCAGATTGGTCGGCGGCAAAAAGGTTTACGTGAAGGCCCACTACCGTAGGCGGTAGGCCCAAGGCCTTGTCTGCATACCCGTCTGTATCGGAGCCGCTCCTAACCCGAGCGGCTTCGTCATTACCTTCCACTCCGAAATGGCACAATGACATCATATTTTAATTTCTTCAATAATCTTGTCAATCTTAGCCCTCAGCACATTCTCCCTCTCCACAATCTCCGCAAGTTCAGCATTGAGTTTCACGATATCCACTTTCTCTCTGGTATCCTCCTGCTCGACATAGGTGGAGACAGACAGGTTATAATCAGCCTTGGCTATGTCATCATTGACCACAAGTTTGCTGACATATTGCACGTCTTTCCTGTCAGTGAAGATGTCCAGAATATGCTGGATGTTCTCCTCTGTGAGTTTGTTGGAATTGGTGACCTTGACACATTCCTTGGTAGCATCTATGAACAGAGTGCAGTTATCCTTCTTGGCCTTCTTCAGCACCATGATGCAGGTGGCAATGCTGGTCCCAAAGAAAAGATTGTCAGGGAGTTGGATAATGCAATCTACATAGTTGTTGTCGATCAAGTATTGTCTTATCTTCTTCTCCGACCCACCCCTATACATCACGCCGGGGAAACATACTATGGCAGCTGTGCCATTGCCTGCAAGCCAAGAAAGAGAGTGCATAATGAATGCAAGGTCAGCCTTGGACTTCGGTGCAAGCACACCAGCAGGTGCAAATCTCGGATCATTGATAAGGGTTATATCATCATCCCCTTTCCACTTGGTTGAATAAGGCGGGTTTGAGACAATTACTTCAAAAGGCTCGTCATCCCAATGCTGTGGAGAAAGAAGTGTATCTTCACAGGCTATGTCAAACTTGTCATAGTCAATGTCGTGAAGGAACATATTGATCCTGCACAGGTTATATGTGGTGAGGTTGATTTCCTGTCCGAAGAAGCCCTGGCGGACATTGTCCTTTCCCAATATCTTCGCGGCTTTCAGCAGCAAGGAGCCAGAACCGCAGGCAGGGTCATATACTTTATTGACCTCACTCTTGCCCACTGTGGCAAGTTTTGTCAAAAGTTCACTTACTTCCTGCGGAGTGTAATATTCGCCACCGCTCTTTCCTGCATTTGAAGCATACATTCCCATCAGGTATTCGTATGCATCACCGAATGCGTCAATGGTATTATCCTGATAATCACCCAATTTCATTGACTGGATACCCCTCAGGAGTTTTACCAGTTTTTCATTCCTCTTGATGACAGTGGCGCCCAGTTTGTTGCTGTTCACATCAAGGTCTGCAAACAACCCCTTGAAATCATCCTCACTTGCAGTTCCCTTTGCGGAGTTTTCAATGGCGGAGAAGATTCCTTCAAGTGTCATATTCAGGTTGGGGTCAGCATCACAAGTTTTGCAGATGTTCTCAAACAGTTGTGAAGGAAGTATGAAGAACCCCTTGACATTCACCATCTCTTCCCTTATGCCTTCTGCCTGTGCATCATTAAGGTCAGCATAATTGAAGTCCTTGTTGTCTGTCTCCCATTCACCCTTGTTTATGTATGTTGTGATGTTTTCAGAGATGTATCTGTAAAAGAGCATCCCCAAGATGTAGGATTTGAAATCCCATCCATCCACGGAGCCTCTCATCTCATCTGCTATTGCCCAGATGGTTCGGTGGAGTTCTGCACGCTCCACTTCCTTTTTATTGTCTGTCATAAAGTTGATTATCTTGCCTTTGCAGAGTAAAGGTATGAAATAATCACCAAATAGGCAAAATAGTGGCCCTTTATAAGTTCAAATATAAGTTTAAATATCATTTGGACTGCAGGAGGCACTCCAGGTCACGCTGAAAGCTATGCCACAAGTGAAGGATGCCGGATTGGGTATCAAAAAGAAACCTTGACATCACGGCGGAGCATCCTTTTGCCGGCGGCAGTTACACAAATGGGGAATATGAAGTCTGCGGCGTCATTCCTTATCTCCCTGCTGTCCGTCCTCGGCCAGACCTACGCCGCCGCAACCCGCAACCCCGTCAAGACCCTCGGTCAGGATTGAGTTAGCAGTTCATCGCACCGCAGCAGTGGATAACCTGCCCGGAGACATAGCCCGAAAGGTCGCTGGCAAGGAACACCGCCACATTGGCAACGTCCTCAGGTGTGCCTCCGCGGCGAAGCGGAATCTGCTTTACCCAAGCGTCGCGCACTTCCTCTGAAAGGGCGTTGGTCATGTCCGAGACGATGAATCCAGGGGCGATGCAGTTGGCTCTGATTCCGCGCGGGCCCATCTCCTTGGCAATGGATTTGGCCAGACCGATGAGACCGGCTTTGGATGCGGAGTAGTTGCACTGGCCGGCATTGCCTGAGACTCCCACGACAGAGGACATGTTGATGATGCTTCCTCCTCTCTGGCGGGCCATGATCGGAGTGATGGCGTGGATGAAGTTGAACGCTGACTTAAGGTTCACGTTGAGGACAGCGTCCCACTGCGCCTCGGTCATCCTGAGCATGAGTCCGTCCTTGGTGATGCCGGCGTTGTTCACAAGGATGTCAATCCTTCCGAAATCCGCAAGAATCTGGTTCACGACGTTGTGAGTCTCCTCGAAATTGGCTGCGTTGGAGGCGTAGGCCTTTACCTTGTGGCCGAAAGCCTCGATGTCCTTAACGGTCTGCTCTCCGGCTTCATTGATCACAAGATCAGTGAAAGCCACGTCAGCTCCCTCGGAAGCGAACTTCATGGCGATTGCCTTACCGATTCCTCTTGCGGCGCCCGTGATGAGGGCTACCTTTCCGTCTAAAAGTCCCATAATATTCAGTTAAATAAATTAAAATCTCCAGTCGGCGCTCCGCCATGTTCAGATGGCTTTGGCGCAGGGTGTATGCCGCAAACTTTAGACCACAGACGAAGCCTCGGTCATATTCATTTTCCGGCAAACAACCGCAAAAGTAAGCTATCTTCCCACGATGAGCAAATCTTTAGGCCGCAATTTGGTGAAAGAAAGGAAGAAGTGGCGAAAGCCACGAATAAAATGGCTATCTTTGCCGGGACGGAACAATGAATGTTCCTAAAACTGAATAGAATGTATGTCCATCAGATAAAGATGGATGCTGAACAATAGATTTTTGACACCGATGAGTGAGATACGCAACCCTCAGCTCTGGGAAAGCGGAGAGCTGAAAATAGAATGGGTAAGGCATCACATGCCACTGCTTGAAGGTCTGGAGAAGGAATTTAAGGAGACAATGCCGTTCAAAGGGCTGAAAGTAGCCCTATCCGTACACCTGGAGGCCAAGACGGCCCATCTCTGCGAGGTTCTCTCCGAAGGCGGCGCCGAGATGTACGTCACGGGAAGCAACCCTCTATCCACCCAGGATGACGTCGCGGCGGCGCTCGCGCACGAAGGTCTGAACGTCTTCGCGGTCCACGGAGCGACTCCCGAGGAATATGAACACGGCATCAGACGGGTTCTCGAATGCGGCCCGAACATCATCATCGACGATGGCGGAGACCTTGTGACAATGATCCACGAGGACTACCCACATCTCATTCCGAACATCATCGGCGGCTGCGAGGAGACCACCACCGGGATCCTCCGGCTTGAGACGATGAACCGTGAAAAGAGGCTGAGATTCCCGATGATGCTTGTCAACAACGCGGCCTGCAAACATTTCTTCGACAACCGCTACGGCACGGGCCAGTCTGTTTGGGACGGCATCAACAGGACAACCAACCTGATCGTGGCCGGGAAATATGTCGTGGTCGCAGGCTACGGATGGTGCGGCAAGGGCGTGGCGATGAGAGCCAAGGGACTCGGTGCGAAAGTGATTGTCACAGAGGTGGATCCTATCAAGGCGATGGAGGCCGTGATGGACGGTTTCCAGGTTATGGGCATGGCCCGGGCCGCCGCTGAAGGCGACATATTCGTGACTGTTACCGGCTGCGACGATGTCATCACCAAGGAGCATTTCCTCGCGATGAAGGACGGAGCGATCTGCTGCAACGCCGGGCATTTCGACTGCGAGGTGAACGTCGCCCAGCTTAAGGAACTCGCTGTGGGAGAGAAACCTGCGAGGCAGAATATTCAGGAGTACACCCTCCCTGGCGGTCGCAGGATCTACATCATCGCCGAAGGAAGGCTTGTGAACCTCGCCGCGGGAGACGGCCATCCTGCCGAGATCATGGATATGTCGTTCGCCATCCAGGCTCTCAGCGCCAAGTACTTGGCCGACAACAGGATGGTACTGGCGAGGGTACCGGGTGAGATGCTTCACAGCGTCCCTGAGTCAATCGACCGCGAGGTGGCCTTCAGGAAGCTGAAGGACTGGGGCATAACGATCGACACCCTGACCCCGGAGCAGCACAGGTACCTTTACGGAGAATAACCGCTGAGGAATATTCCCGAAAAATCATTGATTATCCTTAATGCTTTAATAATTAGAGTAACACACTATGAGACTTATTCCGATCTACACCTGGACAAAAGGCATCCGGAACTTTGACCATAGAAGGAAACAGTTTTCCAAGCAGCCTTGGGCGCAGGGAGTGCTTCTGCTCTGCTGCGTGGTGGTGGCGATGCTTCTGGCCAACCTTCCATTCACCAAAGAGTTCTACCACAACGTTCTGGAGACCGACATCTCCCTAAGGTTCCAAAGCCCTGGCGGAGAGAGCATTCTGTTCCCTAACGGAATGACCGTCGAGAAGTTCATCAACGACATCCTGATGACGGTCTTCTTCTTCACTGTCGGCCTTGAGATCAGGCGGGAGATGAAGAACGGAGAACTGTCCAGTGTGAAGAAAGCGATGATGCCGGTGATCGCCGCGTTCGGTGGCGTCGTGGCTCCGGCCTTGATCTTCGCAGCCGTCAACCACGGTTCCGCCGCCGCTTCAGGTTGGGGAATCCCTACCGCCACGGACATCGCCTTCGCGGTCGGCATCCTGTCCATTCTGGGCGACCGTGTGCCGGTGTCGCTGAAAGTGTTCCTGACGGCGCTCGCCATCGCCGACGACTTGATAGCCATTCTTGTCGTGGCCTTGTTCTACGGCGGCACCATCAACTTCGGACTGCTGGGCATCGCATTTGTACTGATAGCAGGAGTGCTGCTGATGAACAAGTTAGGCGAGAAGCGCGGCTGGTTCTACCTTGTCCCGGCCATCGCGATCTGGTCATTGTTCTACTATGCCGGCATTCATTCCACGATGTCCGGTGTCGTGATGGCGTTCCTTGTGCCGATGACCCCGAGATTCAGCGAGGCCTACTTCAACAGAAAGCGCCGCCAGTACATCCGAAGGCTCAATGAATATAACAGCATAGAATCCACCTCCTCCGAGTTCCCTAACGGCCCGCAGAGGCATTGCCTGAGACGCCTGTCGGCCATCTCAAGGGACTCAATTGGCATGAGCTACCGCCTTGAGCACGCCCTCGGCCCTTGGGTAAACTTCCTGATCATGCCGATCTTCGCACTTGCCAACGCCGGTGTTGAGATTCCTGACGTGTCCTACTTCAACGTGTTCCATTTCGATCAGGCTCTTGGCAGCGTGAGCATGGGAATATTCCTTGGCCTTGTCCTCGGAAAGCCGCTCGGCATCTCTCTCGCCAGCTTCATCGCCGTCAAGCTTCGCTTCGGCGAGATGCCTGCCAAAGCCACTTGGACGATGCTGATCGCCGTGGCCTGTCTCGGTGGTATCGGCTTCACGATGTCGATCTTCGTGGACACCCTCTCATTCGGTGACCAGACTCCTGAGGTCATGGCCCGACTGCGTGACATGGGTAAGGTCGCCGTGCTGATGGGATCCCTGTTCGCAGGCATCCTGGGCAGCGTCCTTATCAATGTTGTCCATGCGATCCAATCCCGCAAATCATAGCGGAACCTCTTGTTGACAAACAGATCAGACAAAAGTGAAAAGTTTGGGAAGCTGCCTTGGGGCTCTGAAGCGGATGTCCATCCCGGCAAGGAGATGGATGTTGATCCGCGTGCTTCTCGGGATTATCCGCATCGCGGCCTCCCTGTCGTTTGTCTGGATCTGCAAGGAGATCGTGGATGTCGTCACCGGCGCGTCAGAAGCCGCTCTGACCGGCAGGATAGCCTTGATGATGGGCATCATGGCCGTTCAGCTGCTTTGCAACGTTTTCTCTTCCTATTGTGAGAAATTGGGGCTGCTCAAAGTCAACAACACCCTGCGCGCCGAATTGTTCTCAAAGGTCATTTCAAGTGAATGGACAGGTCGCGAAAGATTCAACAGCGGAGATGCGGTCAACCGCCTGGAAGAAGACATAAGGGTTGTGACCGACTTGCTGTGCAGCCATATTCCCGGATCAATTGTGACGGTGTGCCAACTTGCCGCCGCGTCAGTCTACATGCTGATGATGGCACCCGGTCTGCTGTGGGTACTGGTGTTCCTGATGGTGCTGGCCGTAATAGGCTCAAGGCTTTTCTTCTTCAAACTCAGGTCTTTGACATCCGACATCCGAGCATTGGACAGTGATGTGCAGCAATTGATTCAGGAGAATCTCCAGAACCGTGTGATAGCTTTGACCCTGATAGGTGTCACAAGGGTTGTCGGCGCCTTGGACACTCTTCAGAACCGCTTGAAAGACAAGACTGTACGTCGGCTCAACTACAATGCCGTGGCCCGCGGGTTCATGTCGCTTGGATTCATGGGAGGCTATGCGGCGGCGTTCCTGTGGGGAGCCTTGGGCATCAAGAACGGGACTGTCAGTTTCGGTATGATGACAGCCTTTCTCCAGTTGGTCGGTCAGGTTCAGAGACCGGTGGCCGATCTCGCCAGGGAATTGCCGGCGTTCATCCATGCGTTGACTTCCATCGAGAGGCTGATGGAACTGGAGAGCCTTCCGGCTGAAACGGATGGTCCGAAATGGATGGCGCGCGGAGCGGCGGGAGTCAGATTTGAAGGAGTGAGCTTTGAATATCCCGGCTCACACGGCACCCGCGTCCTGGACGCTTTCTCCTATGATTTCCGGCCTGGAACCCTTACCGTCGTGGCAGGTCCCACAGGAGTCGGGAAGAGTACACTCATTCGTCTCATGCTCGGACTATTGAAGCCTGACAGCGGGACAGTGACAGTCTACGATGCCGGTTCTTCCTGCGCGGCAGGAAAGCCGGCGCGCGGCAATTTCCGCTATGTGCCTCAGGGTAACTCCTTGATGAGCGGTACCATACGGGACAACCTCCTGCTTGCTGACGCCTCTGCTTCAGAGGAGGGCATGCGTTCCGCCCTGCACACCGCCGTGGCTGATTTTGTGTTTGATCTTCCGGACGGTCTGGACACTGTCTGCGGAGAAGCCGGTGGAGGCCTGAGCGAGGGACAGTGCCAGCGCATAGCCATCGCCAGAGCACTGCTTCACCGTGGCGGGATCTTGCTTCTGGACGAGTCCACCTCATCCCTGGATCCCGAGACCGAGACAAGGCTTCTCGCCAATCTTCGCTCCTATGTCCGGAACGCACCAGCCTCCGCTGACAACCCGCAGGCCATCACCGTGGTCTTCATCTCCCATCGCGAGGCCGTGATGGCCTCCGCCGATGAGCTTCTGCGTCTGGAATAAGATTCCTCTACTAAAATAAACACATAACGAAGTAGCAAAAAAGAGTAAAGCGTAGCGAACAGACTGATAAAGCGTTCGTTACGCTATATTTTTCTTTTGGCTGAAAGCCAGGAAAAGGTAGAATATAGACTAATGGGGCAAAAGTTCAGTTACTTTATCATTACCTGAGTAATGGTGAGAATTTCTTGGAAAACCGATGTATTTCACCGTTTGGCATAATGTGTCATAACTGTCGGTAACTCACTATAAATTAATTTTGTAACCAATAAGAAGAGAGTTATGAGAAGTACATTTAAGGTCTTATTCTACGTGAAGAAAGGCAGTGTGAAACCCAACGGCAATCTGCCTTTGATGTGCCATATTACGGTGGACGGAGAGATCAAACAATTCAGTTGCAAAATGGATATTCCCTTACGTCTGTGGGACGTGAAGAACAACCGTGCTTCCGGCAAGAGTGTCGAGGCACAGAGAATCAACCATGCCGTTGACAAAATCCGTGTGGAAGAGAACCGCTGTTATTGGGAACTGATGCAGACGGACGGATATGTCACTGCTGCAAAATTGAAAGATGTCTATCTCGGTATCGGTGTCAAGCAGAAAACCCTCTTGAAACTCTTCGAGCAGCACAACAGCGAGTTTGCCAAGAAAGTCGGACACAGCAGGGCAAAGGGGACATTCCAACGCTATGTGACCGTCTGCAAACATATCCGTGAGTTCCTGCCACATACCTACAAGCGTGAGGATATTCCGCTGAAAGAGTTGAATCTCTCGTTCATCAACGACTTCGAGTATTTTCTCCGCACGGAGAAGAAATGCCGTACCAACACCATTTGGGGCTACATGATTGTGTTGAAACACATTATCTCCATAGCGAGGAATGACGGTCGCCTACCGTTCAATCCCTTTGCAGGATATATCAACTCGCCCGAAAGCGTGGACAGAGGATATATCACGAGAGAAGAGATACACACGATGATGAATACAGAAATGCCTGACAAGACACACGAACTTGTCAGGGACTTGTTCCTGTTCTCTACTTTTACAGGCTTGGCATACTCTGATGTCAAGAACCTTACAGAAGACAACCTGCAAACATTCTTTGACGGCAACCTGTGGATTATCACCCGAAGAAAGAAAACCAACACGGAATCTAATATCAGACTGTTGGACGTTCCCCGAAAGATAATAGAGAAGTACAAAGGCATGACAAGGGACAACAAGATATTCCCCATGCCGAGCAACACGACTTGCAACAAGAAGTTGAAAGCTATTGCTGAGTTGTGCGGCATAAAAGCCCGTCTGACCTATCATGTCTCAAGACATTCGGCAGCGACTACCGTTCTGTTATCCAACGGAGTACCAATTGAAACTGTCAGCCGACTTTTGGGACATACTAACATAAAGACAACTCAAATCTATGCAAAAATAACTGCCCAAAAGATTAGTCAGGATATGGAAACTCTGTCACACAAGTTGGAAAATATGGAAAAGAATATATGCGAGACGATACAATAATGACCGTCAGCCGCATATTTCTTCGCTCGTCCATTAAGTTAGTACAGACTTCACTGAAAGTGAAAAGGTCAGGCGGCTGTGCCGTTTCGCGCAGAATCTTCCTCCTGCGTAGAGTATTCGGCCCGAAAACCTTTTCCCTTTCACGTCTGTACAATGGACGATGACAGCTACGGAAACAAACGACTGACGGAAAAGAATCGTCAAAAACAAACAAGGAACTGACCTAAATAACGTGAGTTCGATGAAAATTAACTAATTGATTATTAGGAAAATAGCGAAAGTTTTTGTAAATTTGTTAGAGCAAATAAACTATTACAAACACTTTCGCTATGAGCGATCGCCAGAGACAAAATTACGGAAATTTTCTGTATGGCGGATGACTTCTGCCACATTTATGACAGATTTATCAAGATTAACGGACTCGCTCCAAAGCGGGACAAGTCTAAAAGGAAGTACCACCGTGACAGCACGCTGTCCGATGCCGAGGTGATAACCATCATGATACTGTTTCATCTGATGGGCTATAAATGTTTGAAACACTTTTACTTGAATGAAGTTTACAAGAATATGACCGACCTGTTTCCTCACACCGTCTCCTATAA
>Ga0129310_1002687_pt1 | contig 12678 bp, 13 predicted proteins | sample Go1ome_2_FD_94433 | JGI IMG/M metagenome (GOLD analysis project Ga0129310, IMG submission 94433) | Western lowland gorrila individual fecal microbial communities from Wisconsin, USA - Go1022A metagenome | ecosystem: Host-associated > Mammals > Digestive system > Large intestine > Fecal | place...
GCAAACCATTGATTTTATTGACTTTATTATACCAAATAAGAGCATTATCATCCATAACTATATTCAGTTGTCAAAGTACATTTGGGTGTTAATCAGATACTTTTGACACCCACATCATATTATTATAAAATCATTCAGAATCAGAGATGACGGAGATATCGATTCCTCTAGGCTGTACGGCAGTAGAGAATACAATCTGTGTCTCAGTTTTTCCGAATGTCTGCAGCTTGCCGATGAAGACATCGAGCTCCTGTGTGCTAGGGAAGCATACCTTGATAAGCATCGAGTAATTTCCAGTTACACAGTTACATTCGAGGACATTTGGACAAGCTTCTATAAATGGATAGAACTCAGCCTTCTGATGTGGCTCAAGTGTCAGATTGATAAATGCTGTGATATGGTATCCAAGTGTCACAGGATCAAGAGTGGCATGATAACCAGTCAGGATTCCCTGACTCTCCAGTCTATCAATTCTCGCAGATACAGCTGGAGAAGATAACTGAACCTTCTCTGCTAGATATTTAAGTGGGTATCTAGCGTTCTCCTGTAATAGGGATATTATCTTGCAATCAATTTTATCCATGATTATCTCCAAAACATTATTTTACTTAATTATTTTATGTAATATGCGTCAGCACCTTTGCATTATAAACCATTTGTGGCGAAAGTGCCACACTTTTTTTATTTTTTTAAGTTGGTAGGCGTATTTTATTAAAGTTAGAAAGCCGATACGATATTCTTGAATAAATGTACGAAAAATGATACACTCATATGATATGGAAAATGAAGAAAACATTAGAATAAATAAGTATTTAAGCCAGGCTGGAGTGCTTTCGCGTCGTAAGGCAGATGAAGCAATCTCCAGGGGTGAAGTACGTATAAATGGCGTGATCGCAGTTAGCGGTGACAAGGTAAGCCCAGGGGATACGGTTGAGTATCTGGGAAAACCAGTTACTACCAAGGAAGTGGAACGAGTTATCCTCGCTTATAACAAGCCACTGGGACTTGTATGCACCTCTAAAGATGCGGATAAAGACAGTATCTTCAGGAAGATAGATTATCCTGATATGCTGTACTATGTTGGAAGACTTGATAAGAACTCTCAGGGACTCCTGCTTCTCACTAACGATGGCGAGCTTGCCAATCAGATTCAGAAGGCTCGCAACAATCATGAGAAGGAATACGTAGTTCGAGTAAATAAGCCGCTTACAGCAGCATTTGTCCGTGGAATGATGAGTGGAGTACCTCTAGAAGTAGAGCAGGGGGACGGCACAGAATCCAAGAAGGTCAGAGTTACTAAGGAATGCTTAGTTGAACAGACGGGAAAGAATACATTTAGAATAACTCTTACTGAAGGAATCAATCGACAGATCCGCCGAATGTGCGAGCATTTCGGATATAGAGTAACCTTCCTGAAGCGTGTCAGAGTAATGAATGTTGGACTTGGTAATCTACCGATAGGAGAGTACAGAAAGCTGACCGCTAACGAAGAGAGGATACTTCGTAGTTTGATCAAGTAATGAACTGGATTAAGTTACATTTCAATCAAGTAATAAAGAATGACTATATGTATATAGGAAAGTAGTATTAGTTGTTATAGCCAGAATATTATATAAGTAGATAAAATAGCAATATAATTAGTTCACAGATTGCAGGATAATATATGGATAAGATATCAAGAATAAAAGAATTAGTAGAAATCCTGAATAAAGCATCGAAGGCGTATTACGCAGAGGACGTGGAAATCATGTCCAACTTCGAGTACGACAAGCTCTACGATGAACTTGTAAGCCTAGAGGCAGAGACAGGCACAATCCTCGCCAACAGCCCTACACAGAACGTAGGATATGAAGTGGTGAGCGAGCTTCCAAAGGAGAGACATCCAGCCAGGATGTTATCCCTGGATAAGACAAAGGAAGTCGACGCGCTCGTCAGCTGGCTCGGTGACCACAAGGGACTTCTCTCGTGGAAGATGGATGGACTCACAGTCGTACTGACCTACGATAACGGCGAGCTCATCAAGGCAGTTACTCGTGGAAATGGAGAAATCGGCGAAGTTATAACAGCGAATGCGAAGACATTTGTGAATTTACCTCGCAGCATAAGCTACAAGAAGAGTATTACGATTCGAGGAGAAGCGATAATCACTTACTCTGAGTTCGAGAAGATAAATGAATCTATCGAGGATGTAGATGCTAAGTACAAGAATCCAAGAAATCTATGTAGTGGCTCAGTTAGGCAGCTGTCCAGCAAGATCACTGCAGAGAGAGGCGTAAGGTTCTATGCATTTTCGATGGTAGAACCAGAAGATGCAGAGCTTCTTGCAAGCTTTGAAAATAGTTTTGAGAAGAGATTCGAGTTCCTAAAGGGGCTCGGTTTTGACGTTGTAGAATACGAGGCCGTAACAGCAGATACTCTGCCAGATATGGTGAAAGCCTTCTCCGCGAAGATTCCATCGAACGATTTCCCGACAGATGGACTGGTGCTTTCCTTTGATGATACGGCATATGGCAAGAGCCTTGGAACGACAGCGAAGTTCCCAAGGGATGCGATTGCATTTAAGTGGCAGGATGAAGAGGCCGAGACAACACTTCGAGATATCGAGTGGAGTCCATCGAGAACAGGTCTCATTAACCCAGTTGCTATCTTCGATACAGTCGAGCTAGAAGGCACAGACGTAAGTCGCGCCAGCCTCCACAACATCACATATGTGAAGGATATGCAGCTCGGAATCGGCGACAGGATCAAGGTCTACAAGGCCAACATGATCATTCCTCAGCTTTCAGAGAATCTGACAAAGTCAGGTAATCTTCAGGTGCCAGATACCTGCCCAGCGTGCGGTGGAAGTACTGAGATTAGAAATGATAATGGAACAGAGACGCTTAACTGTGTGAACCCAGCCTGTCCAGCCAAGAATATCAAGCTATTCTCACTCTTTGTATCGAGAAATGCTATGAATATCGATGGCATGTCAGAAGCAACTATCGAAAGATTCATTGGTGCAGGTATAATGCATCGATTATCAGATATATATCATTTGTCCGAGCACCGCGAAGTGATCGTGACTATGGAAGGCTTCGGTGAGAAGTCATATGACAAGCTTATAAAAGCTATAGATACATCTAGGAAGGCCGATATGGCAGCATTCCTATATGGACTTGGTATTCCTGGTTTTGGAGTGGCAAATGCAAAGCTGATCGTTAAGGCGTATAAGAGCGATTTTAGTGCTATAATGGATGCTGTTCCTGAAGACTTGATGGAGATTGACCAGGTTGGTGAGGTGCTGGCAAGAGATTTTGCGGCATACTTCAGTGATGAAGAAAAACGCGCCGAAGTGATGCGTCTCTTAGATGAGATAGAATTTGTAATAGAAGAGAATACTTCAGAGCAGGATCTCGAGGGTATGACATTTGTTATAACAGGTTCCCTTGAGACATACCCTAACAGAGATGCCCTGAAGAAAGAAATAGAGGACCGTGGCGGTAAGGTAGCAGGTAGTGTTAGCGCCAAAACCACAGCTCTTATCAATAATGATATAGCTTCCAACTCTTCAAAGAATAAGAAGGCGAAGAGTCTTGGAATCCCGATCATCTCAGAGGAGATGTTCAAGAATAATCAGTTTACATAAATTATTCGAGGAAGTGATAAAATGCCGATAAGAATTGATAATGATTTACCTGTAAAACATATACTTGAAGAAGAAAATATCTTCGTAATGGATGAAAACAGGTCTAATAGTCAGGATATTCGACCTATAGACATCCTCATACTGAACCTGATGCCGCTTAAGGAAGACACAGAATTGCAGCTTCTCAGAAGTCTGTCTAATACACCGCTTCAGGTAAATATCACATTTGTAAGAACAGTATCATATGAGTCAAAGCACACCTCCCGTGATCATCTGGAGAAGTTCTACTCCAGCTTCAAGGAAGTAAGAAAGCACAAGTGGGACGGAATGATCATCACAGGTGCTCCAGTAGAGAAAATGAGATTTGAAGATGTAGAGTACTGGGAAGAGCTGACCAAGATAATGGATTGGGCAAATGATAACGTAACCTCGACTCTTCATATCTGTTGGGGAGCTCAGGCCGGACTATATTATCATTATGGAATAAATAAGTATGAGCTTCCTAAGAAGCTATCAGGAATCTATGAGCATCGTACAATGCATAAGAGTCAGGAACTTGTTCGTGGATTCGATGATACATTTCTGGCACCTCACTCTAGATATACTGGAATAGATGCAGTAGCAGTACGTAACAATCCAAATCTAGTTGTTCTAGCTGATTCGGTACTTTGCGGCCCATATATCATTTTGGGTGATGGCGGAAAAAATATCTTCATCACAGGCCATCCTGAGTATGACACACTCACATTAGATCAGGAGTATCATCGTGACCTGGGTAAAGGTATCGAGCCAGATATCCCAGTAAACTACTATCCTGGTGATGATCCATCAAGAAAGCCAGTGAAGTCATGGCGCTGCCACGCGAACACACTTTACACGAATTGGCTGAATTATTACGTATATCAGAGCACACCTTATGATTGGACAGCAAGGAGTACGGAAAGCGAGTAATTGTTGTAACATATTTTGTGCAAAAAAAATTTTTAAAGTCATATTTATAATGTATTTGTAAGTTAAAGATATGGTTTTAAAAAGGAGAAAATATTATGTTAGATTTTATTCTTGCTCTTCCAACTGCAATAGTAGGCTTTTTTGTAATCATTTTTAGTTATATTAAGGATTTCATAAAAGGTGAGAAACAGGAGAATGGAGAAGACTATAGAATACTTCTTCTTTGTATATTTGGCTTTGGAATTATAGCATTTATTCTTTGGCCATTCATGATTATTCTACATGGTGCTAAGAAGATAGTTTCTTTTGTGAAAGAAAAAATAAAAAAGTAAAAATATTGTGAAGATAAAGCGATAGGGCGTTATGAGTAGAGATACTTGTAACGTCCTTTTTGTTGGGAGAAACTATGGATATTTAGTTATAAGCGGCGTTGAAGACGTTTCATAGCGACTTGAGCGCCGCATGACAGTGTGATAATATACTGTTTAACAAAGCGGCGGTGAAATGGATTTTTGCTATTTCACCGCCTGATAGTTCAAACGGGAGATTTGCTTATGAAAGGGAAATCTGGTGTTCAACATTTCAAACATCAGATATTGAATATATGGATAAGAAATCAGGTTGGAAAACAGCAGTTGCGGTTTTGGCAATCATTGCAGTGATGGTTGTCATTTTATTATATCTGAAGGACTGCGAACTGTATATCGGTGGAGCGATACTCCAAAATGTACGTTCAGTGGCGGGACTCATATTTGAAATACCGATGTTAATCATTGCGCTAATATTAAGTGTAAAAAGTCTGAAAAAGATAAGCGATGAAAATCAACTGAAAAAAACGAAGAGATATATTGTAGGACTAAGTATTGTCACGTTACTGATTCTTGGATTTACGTGTTGGGTTATATCTGAGGATGTGGAGCGAAGCGGGAAATCAGCAATCGCAGAAGAAGATATCGGAGGAGGACAGGAGTTGCTTCTTGTGGAAAATGAGGAGAAGTTCTCTTCAGATGGTGAAAGTTTCTATGAGATTACGATATACTGCCGGGAAGGATTAAGACTTAAAAAAATCGGAAGACAGACCGAGTATTATTATCTACATGACAATATGATCCGAAACGGCCAGTATAAGGTTGAACGAGAAGGAGATACAGTGACTGTATACTACGATTACGGGGAGCTGATTAACGGCCTGACATGGAAGGATGAATATAAAGATAACCCACCGGAATACATCGACAAAAAGTATAGTTTGAAGTAAATTACTATTTACGACAAAATTATATCCGTTTACTTCATTTTTCTTTTTTTATACTTAGAATGGTATATCATCTAGACATACAAGAAAACAATCATAATTAAATGTATGGAAAGGATAAGGTTATTATTATGAAGGAAAGTATAAAGAATAAAGTTGATCTATTGATATCAAACAAACAAAAAATTGAAACAGAGTTTAAGTGGGGATATTCTCTTATGAATATCGCGGCTGCCCTTGTATTCACTGGCGAGAACAGGGAAGTCGATATCGAGAGATTAAAGCTATGCAAACAGATTTTGAAGAAAAACACTGGTGTATTCTCCAGCTTTAGAAGCTATTCTGAAGCAGTTATCGTAAGTAAGATGGCAAATGCAGCAGATCCTGAGCAATATATAAATGATGTTAAGTTTATATATGAAAAGCTTAAGAGGGGGAGTTTTTCTGATAGTTCATATCTGGTACAGGGCGCAATCTGCATATATGAAGCTGGTAAGCTGTCCGAAGCAGAGATACTCGCAAAGAAGTTTTGGGATGTATATAACAAGATGAACAAAAAACATCCATTTCTTACTTCATCAGAGGATATCGTATTTGTAATCCTTCTGGCCATGACAGACAAGAGTGTAGACGAGATCGTAAATGAGATTGAAGATTGCTACTCATATATGAGAAGAAATGTTAAGCTCAATATAGGAGATAATGAGTACCAGGGCCTTGGCGAGATACTTGCTCTTTCTAGTGGAGACATTACTAATAAGTGTGACAAAGTAACAGAGCTATATAATTCAATCCTGGCGCATGGCGTTAGATGGGGCAAAGAGTATAATGAGTTTGCTTCCCTTGGTTTGCTTATCGACTTGGGCGTGGATAATGATACTCTTATAAATGAGATAGTTGAAGTTAATAATTATCTAAAGGACAGCAAGGGATTCAGTGGTTGGACACTCGACAATAAGCAGAGACTCATGTTCTCAGCAATGCTTGTTGGAGACGATTATGGTGCAAGAGATAATCACTTGGGCAGCTCAGCAATTAATAGTACTGTTGCGATGGTAATCGCTGAGGAAATTGCGCTGATGATGTGTATAATAATCTGTACTACTTCAGCAAGTACAGTTAACACCTAAAACAGGTATCCTTTTTACTACATAAGAATATTTGCGATTTTAAATGATTGTATCAGGTGGAAAACTTCCATCGATACAATCATTTTCATTTTTCATAGTATCAAAGTATGTTATCATATAAATATCGTTATCTGATCCGACATAGGTTTATGATAAAGAAATGAGATAGTTGAGGTATAAGGGATGATATCTGAAAGCTGCGCTAAATGTCTATATGATAGACAGCAAAGCAGAAATGACAACAAAGAATATCTAGCTAAGGTAAAGGAGCTACTGGATAACCGAAAGGCAGAAGATACCAGTCCATATATGGTCTATCAGTTTAATAAACTGCATGAAGAGTTATTCGGTAAGGTAGCTGATTATAAGGATATCAAGAAAAAGTATAATGACCTGGTTCTTAGTATGGAGGATGATCTTCGACGGGAGATTGAAGCATCTTCCGACCCACTGGCGAAGGCACTTATCATTTCCAGAATCGGAAATTATATAGATTTTGGAGCTATGGATCACGTAGATCAAAAGGAGTTTATGAACCTCTTCAAAGATACTTCGATGCAGGAGAGAGATGCATCAGTTTATGAGTCATTCTTAAATGCATGCGAAGGGGCAAGCTCATTTCTGCTCATTTGCGACAACTGCGGTGAGGTGGTATTAGACAAACTGATGCTGGAGCAGCTGAAGAAGAGATTCCCTAATATAAAGGTGAAGGCCCTCGTTCGCGGCAATGATGTACTAAATGATGCAACTATGGAGGACGCCAGCTATGCGGGTCTCGGAGAAGTTGCGGACATCATCAGTAACGGAACAGCAGTGGCTGGCACCATCTATGATATGATGCCGGAGAAAGCAAGAAATGCGCTGGATGAAGCGGATGTGATCCTGGCAAAGGGACAAGGCAATTACGAATCTATGTCAGGCAGTGGCAGACATGTGTTCTACGCATTTTTATGCAAATGCGATCTTTTCATGAATAGATTTAATGTCCCAAAGCTTACGGGAATGTTTGTCGAAGAGATGTGAAGTCTTCGATAGACTATAAAACGCAAGGATGGTTAATAAATGAGTACAGAAGAAAAGAAACATAAGAGAAGGGTACATTACTCAGGAAAGTATCCGAAGAAGTTTGAAGAAAAGTACAAGGAGCATAGTCCTGAGAAATATAAGGATATCGTCGAGCACGTCATAGCAAAAGGTTCCACACCTGCCGGAATGCATATATCCATTATGGTTCAGGAGATACTGGACTTCCTTAAGATTCAACCTGGACAAACCGGATTGGATTGTACACTTGGCTACGGCGGACATACAAGAAAGATGCTAGAATGTCTGCAGGGTGACGGCTGCATCTATGGACTAGATGTAGACCCTATCGAGTCTGCAAAGACTGTAGAAAGACTTCGAAATGCAGGCTATGGCGAAGATCATTTTAAGTTCCGACTTATCAACTTCGCAAATATCGATAAGGTAGCAGAAGAGGCCGGACAGTTTGACTTCGTCCTGGCAGATCTAGGCGTCTCATCCATGCAGATAGATAATCCAGAGCGAGGCTTCTCCTACAAGATAGATGGTCCCCTCGACCTAAGACTCGATCCAGAGCATGGAGAATCAGCAGCAGAAAGACTTCATAGTATCACGCGAGATGAGTTCGTAGGAATGCTCATAGAGAATTCAGACGAGCCATATGCGGAAGAAATAGCAGACAAAGTCTTTAGTCTTATGAGGAAAGGGAAGCCAATGAATACCACTACCGAACTAAGACAGGCGATAGAAGATGCACTGTGGAAACTTCCAAAAGACGAGAAAGAACAAGTCGTGAAGAAAAGTTGCGCCCGCGTCTTTCAGGCACTTCGAATAGACGTAAATAGTGAGTTCGAAGTCCTCTACTCCTTCCTGGAGAAGCTCCCCAATGTACTAAAATCAGGCGGAAGAGTGGCAATACTAACCTTCCACTCCGGAGAAGACCGCCTCGTAAAAAAAGCCTTCAAAGAGCTACTGAGAGCAGGAGTCTTCAGCGACATCTCCACCGAAGTCATCAGACCATCCGCGGAAGAGTGCCGCCTAAATCCAAGAAGTAAATCCACCAAAATGCGCTGGGCCGTCAAAGCTTAGCCCGACAAGAAGCTGAATATGTAATGTATAACATGAAATAAATATGGAGAAAGTATAAAGTTATGACAAAGAAAGAGTTAAATACAATAAAGAAGCAAGTAGATGCGATAAAGGAGTTTCTAAGAAAACTTCCTGACGAGAGAGAGGACGCAGTTCAACCGACAAGAGTTCAGTTCACACGACTCCTGTCAGCGCCAGCGTCAGCAAGAAAAATCCCGGGAATCCCAGTTCGCATGAACGAGGACGGAGAATACAAATGTAACGACGAAGAAGCTGAGACAACCAAGAACTTCCTGAATCAAATGTTCCACGTATACTCCAAAGAAAGCCTCCTCGACTTTCAGCGAGTGCAGTTCCGTAGCAGCGTACACTACGAGCAGTTTATGACATTCTGGAAAGGCGCACCCATCTTCAACGTAAACAACCTGGACGAAAATGTCCAAGAAATCTTCAACGAATCAATGCAGAAGGCAGAAACCTTCTACCCAATTGTGCAAGAGCGCGGAATCTACGCTTGGGATATAAATGAATACATCGGCCTTTGCCGAGCAGCAAGAGCGTGCGGCATCATCACCGACAAAGATTACGAAGAAATCGTAGATCATTTCGTAAAGAAAGTTCAAGTATTCTATCATTCCTTCAAAGAATACGCAGAGTCACTGCTCTTCGGAGCACTCTATTTCATGGTAGAAGGAAATGGACCAGACGGCCTTGAACAGTTCCTCGAAATACAGAAGACAATCGTCTCAAACCTCTTCGAAGATGGCGCACCATGGTCACACTACGCATGGTACCGCCCAAAAGAAAGAGAGTGGGCGCAAGTCTATCCAGGAAACCCAGGTTGTATCGTATCCAAGCTTGCACTATCCGACGGCATAGGCTACATGTACAGAGACACCCCAATGAAAGATACTCCAGACTCAGGATGGAGATTCCTTCACGGCGATGAGTCAGACGAATACATTGACAACCAAGAGAACATCGAAGTTCTCGACGTAAATACAATCTGCAACCTTCGCCCAGATATTCTGGCATACCTCGAGGCACCCGTTGACAGCGCATACGGCTGGGACGGCAAGAACTGGACACCAGAACCCCTCGACAAGCCCGAGACCTAACTCCCCGGCCGCCTCGACAAGCCATCTCCCAAGCATCTTGGAGGATCTCGACAAGCCAGAAACCAAGCTCCTTGGCCCCTCGACAAGCTCGACCCCAAGCATCCCGGAGGATCTCGACAAGCCAGAAACCAAACTTCCCGGAAGCCCTATCATCTCTACTAAAAGAGAAGAAAAACCGGGAAACTTTATAAAAATCGAAAAAACCAAGAAACTAGAAAAAAAGAAAAGAAAAACCAGGAAACCAAAAAAAGAGAAGATAAAAGAGAAGATAAAAGAGAAGATAAAAGAGAGTTTCGGCTATATAAGACAATTTATGGAAGAAGTCATCCGTTAAAGTCCAAATGACGGGTGACTCCTTCTTTTTTTTCTCGCTATAAGCCGAAATACCTTCAATTTAGTTTACATAAAGCAGAAAAAAGTGTTCAATTTTCTGAAAAACGGGTGACTCCACCTCCCCTAACTCTCAAATAGCCGCCTAGCCACCTGGTCCCATCCCTGACCTATAAAAAAGTATATATAACAAAATTTGCTGACCCCTTCGATTTCTTCAAATTTGATGAATTCGAGAAGGTCAGCAAAAAATATTATATATACGTTCTTCTGAGTTCCAGTTGGGCGGATTATGATACACCTGGCTTGTTATGATTGGTATAACTAGAAAACTACATGAGCGGTGCGGACCGGCAGAATAAAAGAAAGCAAACAGAATAAAGGAAGCAAACAGAATAAAAGAAGCAAACAGAATAAAAGAAACAGAACAAAGAAACAAGGAGAATCAAAGGGAATAATTTAGTTAAAAATAAGAGAAAGAGAAGAAAAAGAGAAAGAAAAAAGGAGGTTGTATTATGGGTGTTGAAGTAAGAGATGATATGAAGAGTAGATTTCAGGCTGAGCTTTCAAGGATTGAGAGTTATGCTTCTGAAAACAACATGGTTTATAAACTTATAGGTGATGCTTTGATTGTTGTCACTGATATTGCCTACTGGAAGATCACTTATCTTCCTGAGTGGCAGAGCTTTGCTCTCCATCATGGTAACAGTATTCCAAGTGATGTAAATCCGGAAACTTACATTGATGCGGATTATCATTTCCAGAGGGATATGAGGAACGGAACAAATATCTTTGGACTTATGGTTTACATAATGCAACATGATGAATACCGACTGAGTTTGATTGAGAAGGTGGAGGAGATGCCAAGAAGAACTAAGAAGCAAAAGGCTGAGTACAAGGCCATGAAGCAGATTGAGATGAATTACAATCACGCAATCATCCTTCAGATGCAGAGCGCAACTAAACTTGTACTCAGTGCATGAAGCATCATGCAGCATCACGAAGCATCATGCAACATCATGAAGTGTTATATAAGGTTTACATAATTCTAAAGTGAGGTGTGGATACAGCACACCTAAAGACTAAAAGCAAAGCACAGCATTTCTTTGTTGCGCTTTTGTTATGCCTTTGTTGTTACAATCTATTTGTATCATGATGATATTTTAAAATAGAGTAAGATTAAAATATACAAGTTATATATATGAGATTAAAATATGCAAGTTATATATAAGAGATTAATATAAACTAGCATAATACATAAGATCAAAAAATCCCAAAAGCCCTAAAAAGAGAATTAGGATAACTATAGTTTTTATATCCTTCCTCATAAAAACGTCTTCCGGCTTGCGTGGATTTATCTTTATATCAAAACTATCACCGTTAGAGTATATGCAATGGTCGTTTAAAAACATTTTATCAAGATACCTCTGACCGTTATATTCGTATTCATATTGAACTGTATACTCTGTATAATATGTTGTCTTACCAGTTTTAGAATCTTCGTGTCTCTTCTCTTCAGATGTTACCGACACTACTCTGCCACATGTTTTTACCGTACATACTATTAATTTTCTGAAACTGTTGAATAAAACATAAATCGTTATTAGATGAAAAAATAGTAACAGTAATCCTACGATAATCATTCCAATGCTCATAATTTAAATCTCCCTCACATTCTTATTATTTTACTTTGATTTTAGTGGTTTATCAACCTTCTAGATATTATTATAATGATAATAACAAAATGATAATATCACGCACAGGGAGGAAAGTCAACATATTTATTTTGAAGTTGTTGTAGATATATATTATCTATTTTTTGAAGTTGTTGTAGATAAATATATTGAAGATATTGTAGATAAATATACTGAAGATATTGTAGAAGAGGTAGGTGTTAGCAAGATATGATCGATTAGTTATTCGTGGCAATATAGAAATGCTATAGATTTCGGCTATATGGAGAGATTGATGAGAGTAGTCACCCGTTTGTAGGTTTTAAGCAAGAAAAATCGAGTATTGAAGCATGCTGAGAGGTCAAGTCCTAAATGTGGTGTAAATTGCTCATCCTCCATAATAAATCAAGCTGCTTCAATTAATGATTGCTGAATTGCCGCTATTTCCTTGAGTTTAGGTTCTATCTCCGGCTTGATTTTA
>Ga0129310_1002689_pt1 | contig 12674 bp, 11 predicted proteins | sample Go1ome_2_FD_94433 | JGI IMG/M metagenome (GOLD analysis project Ga0129310, IMG submission 94433) | Western lowland gorrila individual fecal microbial communities from Wisconsin, USA - Go1022A metagenome | ecosystem: Host-associated > Mammals > Digestive system > Large intestine > Fecal | place...
TAACAAAATCAGATGCGTGAGTTTGCTCGTTTGAACGGATCGATTTTGTTTTATTCAGCGTTTCCTCGCATTCGGCGCACTCTACCCATTTTCCCTTTTCAAACCGGTTTTTAGAGGTTCCCTGAAAATATTCCGGGGACGGTACCAGAAAGGATCATCTATGGCAGACAATACTGCTGCGAAGAAAAAACGCAGCCTTATGCAGTGGCTGAAAGGCTACACCGGGCAGAAGTACACCACAACTCTGCTGTTTCTGCTGATACCTGTAGTGCTGCTGGTGCTGTTCACCGTTATTCCTGCGGTGAATATGGGCATTTACAGCTTCCAGAAGCGCGATCAGCTCGGCGTCAGCTGGGAATGGGTGGGACTGGATAACTATGTCAGAATATTCACCGACACCGCTTATCTCCAGACTTTTGCAAACTCCATCTACTACCTGATAGGTTCGTTCGTACAGCAGGCATTCGCGCTGCTCATTGCGTCGGTGCTGTGCTCCAAGCTGAAATTTGCGAACGTATTCAAGGGCGTGCTGTTCTTCCCCTATATGATGAACGGCGTTGCGGTTTCGCTGATATTCCGTCGTTTTTTCCAGAAGGGCGACGGAATAACCAACACCGAGGGTACCCTCAACAGCATTCTTATGCTTTTCGGTGCGGACCCTGTAAGATGGCTCAGCGACCCGAATATCGTAAATGTCTGCCTGGTATTTGCTTCTATCTGGCGTTACATAGGTTTTGATATTATAATGTACATCGGCGCTATCCAGTCGATTTCCCCTGATATCTACGAGGCTGCCGACCTTGACGGTGCGAACGCATGGCAGCGTTTCTGGTACATCGTGTTCCCGAATATCCGTCCTATCGTCGGATTGCAGCTGATACTCGCCATAAAGGGCGCCGTATCCGTGTTCGAGATACCGTATATCATCACAGAGGGCAAGAACGGCACCAGCACGTTCGTTATCAAGACTATCGAAACGGCGTTCAAGTATCAGAAGGTCGGTCTGGCGTCGGCAATGGCTATCGTGCTGCTGGCGATAATACTGATAGTCACGGCGATTCAGAAGGCATTCTTCAAGGAGGAAAAGTAGCGCATGAGCAGCAAAGAAAAGAAAAAGACCGGCTCGCGGGAAGAAATGTACCGCAGCTGCCGTGTAATGCAGCAGGCGCTGAAGTACATCTTCCTGGTGATTTGCTGCCTTATGGTAATAATCCCGCTGGTTGTTGTGCTCATCGGTGCGTTCAAGACGCATGACGAGTATATTTCCACAGGGGTATTCGAGCTGCCGGCAGTACCGCAGTTCGAGAACTTCAAGATCGCATTCGTGAACGGCAAGGTCATGCAGGGACTTTTAAATACGCTGCTGATACTGGCTGTTTCATGCTTTGGTACTATTATCACCGGCACGATGACGGCATTTGTTCTCCAGCGGTTCAACATGCTGTTCACGAGAGCGGTCAAAGCGGTGTTCCTGGTTGCGGCTCTGCTGCCGAATATCTCCATGCAGGTAACTGTGTTCCAGATAGTCAGCAAGCTTGGACTTTACAACTCCCTCGCTGCCCCCTGCGTGCTTTACATTGGCACTGATATCATTTCCATCTACATTTTCATTCAGTTCCTGAACAACATCTCAAGGTCCCTTGACGAGAGCGCTATACTTGACGGCGCAAGCTACCCCAGGGTTTATTTCAGCATAATCCTGCCGATGCTGCGTCCGGCTATCGCAACGGTGCTGGTCATCAAGTTCGTTTCCATCTACAACGACTTCTACACCGCTAACCTCTACATGCCGAGCGATGATCTCGCGGTGGTTTCCACGGCGCTGTACCGCTTCATCGGTCCTTACGGCGCAAAGTGGGAGATAATCTTTGCCGGAATCATCATCTGTATCATTCCGTCGCTGATAATCTTCCTTGTCCTGCAGAAATCGATATACAGCAATCTTGTTACCGGTTCTGTCAAGGAATAACAACGCTTTCTACCCACAATATCCTATACACAATGCCGCCCTCTGCATTTCGCAGAGGGCGGTGTTGTCTTATTGGGTCACTTCAGCGGTGCTTCCGTCTGAGATACGTCAGGCTTGCCGGCAGATACGGCAGTGGCTTCCGCGAGGGCGTCGTATACTTCCGCGGGGACTTCGGCGCCGTTCTTCACCGCCATGACGGCAGCCGCTATCTGTTCGTCGGTATAGCCGGCTTCCTTCAGCACGTCGGAATACTGCGCGACGACTTCCTCGACGTTATCCGGGGTGATGTTATCGCTCTGCACGTCAGGTATCTGCATTCCGTTGGGGTCGATGGTGTAGTTCTCGGTGTAGATCAGCTCGCTCACGGGCACGAACTCATACCCCTGCGCGGAAAGCTGCTCCAGTATCGACGGAAGCGCCTGCGTGGTATTCGCGAGGTCGTTGTGAAACAGCACTATCGAGCCGGATTTCACGTTTTCGGTGACTTTCCTGGTTATCTCTTCTGGGGTGGGGTCTTTCCAGTCTATGCTGTCACCGTTAGATACAGATGGAAGAGCGCTGTTCATGCGGTTCGGCAAGATTCTGCCGTGAGTTGACAATCCCGCAGGAAAGGAATATAATTGTATGTATATGATAGGAAAGGGAGAGCAACTTGCTTATAAAAAAACACGACCTTACCTCCGGCAGTATCACCCGGGGGCTATGGTCATTCGCGCTGCCGCTGATGCTTGGAAACGTCCTGCAGCAGTTCTATAATCTCGCTGATACATGGGTCGTGGGGAAATACATTGGCGATAATGCGCTGGCAGCCGTGGGTTCGTCCTACACGCTGCTGACTTTTCTGACTTCGGTGGTGATAGGGCTTTCACTGGGTACCGGGTCGTTTATTTCCATGGCTTTCGGCAGAAAGCAGAACGACGTGATACGCAGCGGCATATTTATGTCTGCGACGCTGATCTTTGCGGTGACGCTGGTGATAACAGGGCTTTTCTATGCGCTGCTTGATCCGATAATTTCCGCGCTGCTTGTGCCTGATGAAATAACCGGGGATATGCACACGTATCTTGCGTGGATCTTTGTGGGATTTTTCGCGACGGCGCTGTACAACTATGTTTCCAACCTGCTGAGGAGCATGGGGAATTCCATGGCGCCGCTGATTTTCCTCGGCGTGTCGGTGGTGCTGAATGTCGGGCTTGACCTGCTGTTCGTCATTCCGCTTGGCTGGGGAATAGCGGGGGCTGTCGCAGCGACTGTTATCGCGCAGTACGCTTCCGGAATTGGCATACTGATCTTCTTCCTCGCTAACTGCCCGGAATACCGCCCGCGCCGCAGCGACATGAAGTGGAACGGCAGGCATTTCCGCAGCATTCTGTCGCTTTCCGGGCTGACATGCCTGCAGCAGTCTGTCATGAACCTCGGGATACTTATGGTGCAGGCGGTGGTGAACAGCTTCGGTCCGGTGGTGATGGCGGCGTTTGCAGTCGCGGTGAAAATAGACACCATAGCCTACATGCCCGTGCAGGATCTCGGTAACGCGTTTTCGGTATTCGTAGCGCAGAATTACGGCGCTGAACGCTACGACCGTATCAGGTCGGGAATACGCCGGACTCTTGCCAGCAACGCGGTGTTCTGCGCGGTTATAAGCGTACTGGTGTGCGTTTTCGCAGAACCTCTCATGAGCCTGTTCGTTGACGCTTCCAGCGCGGAAACGATAGCGGTGGGCGTGCAGTACCTGAGGACGGAGGGCGCGTGCTACATCGGCATCGGCATATTGTTTATGCTGTACGGGTATTACCGCGCCGTCAACAAGCCGGTGATGTCCGTGGTTCTGACTGTTATCTCGCTGGGGACGAGGGTTCTGCTTGCGAATGTGCTTTCACCCATACCGGAAATAGGCGTTTTCGGCATATGGATAGCTATTCCGATAGGGTGGTTCCTGGCTGATGCGGCTGGCGCGGTTTATTACGCCGTGGTAGAGAGAAAGCGGCTTGCCGCCTGAGATATTACAGGTTTCGGTTTTAACACGGCGCCGTTTTTATTATGGATCTGCATTGAACTCTGCGCTCATGGTGTATTTACCGTAAGGGACGCCTGGCGACGCTGAGTCATATGATTCGCTTTTTTCAATGCTAAATTCTTTTGTTAATTTATATCTTCCGCTTACGGGTTCATAGATCGATAAATCTATATAATAATCTTTTGCCAGATGTATTAAATCGATCTGGGAAGTAAATGCATAGTTTTTTGATTTGTCAGCATATTCCGGGATAGTCCAATTACCATCATCAAAACGTAATACATCGACATAGGAACCTCCATTGAGATGGTCGATATCGTTGCTGTTATTGTGTATGGTCATGGTGATTGGAATTCCACCAGAGATACTTATAACGTCCTGATGAATAACAGTGAGATAGGCTGGCAACTCATTGTAGCAGACTGTTTTCCCGTTTGTTGACCATGTTACGCCATTGTCATTGCTGGTGTATTCGGTTTTATCCGGATAGGTCAGAGTCAGCGTGAGGTCAGTGCAGTATTCCGTTTCTTCATCTTCTGCTGCTGGCTTACTATTCGTTGATGATATATCTGAAACGCACCCTGATGCAAGGGATATGCCGATAACTGCAAAAACCATATATGAAAGTAGAGTGTATTTTTTCATATCAATCAGACCTTTCATTAAGAGGTTTTGGCGGTAAATATTCCGTAGATATAAAGATATGGCGTGAAACAGACTGTTTTTGATCGTGCCTCATATCCGGAATGTATGCCACAAAATGTCCATTTGATTTTGGTTTATACTTTACCATATTTATTATACACAAACAATTTATTGGCGTCAATATGGATTGTTCACGAAAAAAGCATATGCTTTTTGACGATCCTCTTGATTTACATCTTGCCGAAAAACAGGTTTTGCCCGCGAAGCGGGCTTTTTGTTTTTGGCCACGGTTTTCCCGGGGTGAAAATTTCTTTGGCGCGCAGACAGATTTTATATTCTCGTTCTCTTAAATGCACAAATATGAATGCATCATGCACTGGAATTTTCGCAGCTATTATTGTATGCTTTTTCTCATTTAATGAAAACATGAACAAAATTTTTGAAAAACTCTTGATAATTCCTGAAAATAGTGATATAATCTGTTCATGTGATACCGAAAAGCGCAAAATGATAATATCGGAAAGGAGAACTGCATTTATGGAAGATAACCGGACATATATTGCCATTGACCTGAAATCTTTCTATGCCTCGGTGGAATGCACGGAGCGTGGTCTTGATCCGCTCACGACCAACCTTGTCGTTGCTGACAGAACCAGAACTGACAAGACCATCTGCCTTGCAGTATCTCCTTCACTTAAGGCTTACGGAATTCCCGGCAGAGCCAGGCTGTTTGAGGTGGTGCAGCGCATAAAGGGAGTCAACGATCAGCGCAGACGCGCCTTGCCGAACAGGAGGTTCACGGGGAGGTCCTATGTGTCAACAGAGCTTGCGGAGCACCCTTCGTATGAGGTGGACTACATCGTTGCGCCACCGCAGATGGCAAAATATATGGAGGTAAGCAGCAGGATCTATCAGATATATCTCAGGCACATTGCCCCGGAAGATATACATGTATATTCAATAGACGAGGTATTCATTGACGCGACATGTTACCTTAAAACATATCGCATGACCGCGCATGAGCTTGCAATTAAGCTTATAAGGGAAGTGCTGGCCGAAACCGGCATCACGGCGACTGCAGGGATAGGCACCAATATGTTTCTTTGTAAAGTGGCAATGGATATAGTGGCAAAAAAGATGCCCGCGGACAAGGACGGCGTCCGTATTGCGCAGCTTGATGAAATGAGCTTCCGGCAGACCATGTGGACGCACACGCCCCTGACCGATTTCTGGCGAATAGGGCATGGTATTGCGGCACGTCTTGAAGCAATGGGCATGAAAACGCTCGGCGATGTTGCGGAAATGTCCATAAATAACGAAGAGATACTGTACAAGGCGTTCGGCGTAAATGCGGAGCTTATTATTGACCACGCGTGGGGCTATGAGCCGACCCTTATATCAGACATCAAGGCGTACCGTCCGTCGTCAAGCAGCGTCAGCATGGGACAGGTGCTGACAAAGCCGTACACGGCAGAAATGGGCAGGCTCATAGTTCGCGAGATGTCGGAACTTCTGTCGCTGGACCTTGTTGGTAAATCCCTGGTGACAGGGCAGATAGTGCTCAGCGTAGGCTATGACAATACCGGCATACCTCGGAACTACCATGGTGAATTAGTTATGGATCACTATGGCAGACCAGTTCCTAAAGCTGCTCACGGCTCGATAAATCTTGACCGCATGACTTCTTCCACCCGTCTTATCATGCAGGCGGCGGCAGAATTATACGACAGGATAGTGGACAGCCGGCTTTTCGTCCGCAGGGTAAACATCGTGGCAGCCGGGGTGATTCCAAGGCAGCAGGCCGAATATGAACGATTGCAGACAGGCGAACAGCTGGATATGTTCACGGATTACGACGAAGAGAACGCCAGGCGCGAGCGTGAGGAAAAGGCTCTTGAAAAGGAACACAATGTACAGCAGGCTCTGCTGGAGATAAAACGCAGGTACGGCAAAAATTCCGTCCTTAAGTGCATGAACCTGGAACAGGGCGCCACCACCGTTGAACGCAACAGGCAGATCGGCGGCCACAAGGCATAGAGAAAGGAAGCACATCATGAGATACGACAACATAATAAATCTCCCGCGCCATATTTCAAAACGGCATGCCCCTATGTCACGCGGAAACCGTGCCGCCCAGTTCTCGCCTTTTTCCGCACTCACGGGGTACGACGATATTATAGCTGAATCGGGACGGCTGACTGACGCCCGGCATACGCTTGACGAAGACGAGGAGGCGGTATTGAGCGATAAGATAAACATTCTCATCGACAATCTCCGCGACCGTCCGGAGGTCACTATACGCTGCTTTGTTCCCGACAAGCTTAAATCCGGGGGCTATGTAAGGGCTGTTTCCGGAAAAATACGCGTTATAGAGCCTGTGGAGAGAGTTATCGTGTTTGCAGACGGTACGAGGATCCCTTTTGACAGCGTTGTTGATATATCGGCTGAGCTGTTCGGAGATTATAAGATGATTTGATGAAGCAATTGGACTCTTTATGCATTAATTTATAAACATGACTTGACATATAGTAGCGAAAGGCATATACTAAAATAGATGGGAATACAGAGAATGTCAAAAACTGCACCTGCGCTTGACATAATCAAAGTCAATTTTAAAATAGGAAGGAATGTTATCAATGACAATAAAAGAGTTTAAGGACAGTATCGGGTATAATCAATCTAAGTGCGATGCTAACGATAATAACATAATCAAGCTTCCTGATGATCAAATTTCGTTACTTGAGGAGCTTTTCAAAGACTGGCTGAACAGAAGCGATGAATTGTTTGTTAAAGAAGCTGGTAATTTAATAGAAAATATTATTAAAAAACCGGATCCCACTAATGGGAAAGTATATGAAGCGCTTATATATTCGTGGCTGACATATAATTACATTGATTTTAAGCCACAACAAAAAATAGAAAGCTGTGATTGTTTTAAAAATAATAATGTTGGGTATGAGGCCGATGGTGTTATAAATGAAAATCAAATTGTGTTCGATGTCAAGCAATTTGGCATTACCTGGCCACATTTAAAAACATTGAAAGTGAAAATTCAAGAAAATAAAAATTTTCCTAAGAATGATTATGAACTAATGATCAGCGGTGGAATGAATATGTCCAACAAAGAATTTCAAAAAACATTTCTTGATAAAATTGACGACATAATCGACAATTTATTTAGAAAAGAAAACAAAATTGTGGAAGATTATATATGTAAATTTAACGGTCTTGAATTCCGCGCATGGAAAATAGACGGGAAAAGGATTATGTCATCATTGTCTGAGGTTGATCCCTATGAATGGGCTGAAAATAATGAATATTATTTTATTCACCACTCGTCTCAGTTTTGCATTTCTGATCCATATATACTGTTTTGCCCTTTTGATAGTGTTTTATTACCTGGGCTTGTTAATGATAAAAATGCATTATATTTGGCTTTCAGGTCATTATGCCGTAGAATGTTTATGCATTTGATCAGGGTTTCGGATCGCACGATCAATGAATTTGATGGAAAGGGCAGGCAGGATATAACTGTTTCTACTGCTGCCAAGAAAATTTCGGCAATCGCATTTATAGATGTAAGTAAAAAAACGGAATACTGCCAATCCAATAATTATGTGTTTATTAATCCTAATGCTGATAACAAGATACTAAATTACATGATAAATTCTCTGTTCAGGCTTCCCGGAGCAGTGATAGATGATTTTAGATTTGATAATTATTGAAAAACTTAGCTAACAAGCTTTAAATCACAAACAGCATGACATAGACGTAAAATCAAAGCCTGGTACATTCATTGATCAATATTAAAGAATATGTTTCATATGAACTGAGATAAAACTAAAAAACACCTTTCACTTTTTGTGAGAGGTGTTTTTGCAGAGAAAGTAGAAAAATCATTAGGATTTGTATATGAAAATAATGCGATAGAAACCTGATATCTGTGTACAGGGATTCCTTTTCAGTCGAGCAAGCTGTAATATTTTCCCCTGACGATAATATATTATAGCAAGTCCATATTGAGAAAGGAAGTACATATGAGCTACATAGTAACGTCGATCACCCCGGAAACCAAAAAAGAGCAGCTCCGTCAGGAGGCGGCACGGCATGTCTATGAGCAGCTGCTGCGCTTCATCAACGAAAAGCATTCCGACAGTGAGAGTGCCGAATGATAGCCGTTTACGCCCGCCAGAGCGTCGATAAAAAGGACAGTATCTCCATAGAAACCCAGATAGAAGCCTGTAAGCGCTGCTGCGATGACGAATGCCGCGTGTATTACGACAAGGGCTGGAGCGGAAAGAACCTCGACCGCCCGCAGTTCCAGCAGCTGCTTAAGGACATAAGATCCGGAGAGATAACCAGGCTGGTGGTCTACAAGCTGGACAGAATTTCGCGCTCGCTGAACGACTTCTCAAACCTCATGGAAACGTTCAAAAAGTACGGCGTTGAATTCGCGTCCACTGTGGAAACGTTCGACACTTCCACCGCGATAGGCAGGGCAATGCTCGGTATAATCATGGTTTTCGCGGAACTTGAGCGCGAAAATATCCTCCAGCGCGTAAAGGATAACTACTACGCCCGGGGTGAAAAGGGGCTGTACCTCGGTGGAGTGCCGATATTCGGGTTCGACAAAATTCCAGCTAAGCTGGACGGCATAAAGACTTCCGTGCTCATTCCCAACGGCGACATGGGAACGGTGGAGTATATTTTCAGCGCTTACCGTGAGGGAGCGTGCTCTCTCGGGGATATCGTCAGGGCGCTGAATGAGCGGCAAATCCCCTCTCCGGCAGGGACTTTATGGGACAGCAGCAAGCTTTCGCGCCTGCTGAGAAGCCCGGTATATGTCCGCGCGGATATGGAAGTCTACCGTTATTTTAAAGAGAAAGGCGCGCGCATTTCCAACCCTGCTGAGGATTTCACGGGGGAACACGGCTGTTTCCTTTACGGAAAGCGAGAGGCAAACGAGCGCAAGTACACCAACGTCCGCGACCATGTGCTGTCGATAGGTCTGCATGATGGCGTTATTCCTGCGGAAGAGTGGATAGACGTCCAGCGCAGGCTTGACGGCAATACGCAGGTCAAAAAGGGCAGGAGCGGGACATATTCCTGGCTGACGGGTCTGCTGAAGTGCGGAAAGTGCGGTTATGCAATGCGCGTCATGGGGGGCAGTTTCTTCTATTGCTCTGGCAAGGCAAATCACCATGTCTGCGCGGGAATTGACGGAAAGCCGGAAATAGCGGCGGTGGAGCAGGCGGTATACTCGGAGCTTGTGAAGAAATTCGACGAGATACGCGGACTTCACCCCGACGGAAAACCTCAGTCCTCACCGAAAGCGAATAAGCTGAAAATGCAGCTTGAAACGCTGAATTCCCAGATAGACAACCTCGTTGACAAGATAACCCGGACCACTGAAGCGATAGGAAAGGTGCTTGAAGAAAAACTCGGCAGACTGATTTCCGAGCGCGACAGCGTGCAGTCCGAGCTGGACAAGCTTGGCGGAAGCAAACCGCGGCAGTCCTATGAAACGGTCATTCCGCTGCTGGACAGATTTGCGGAAATGCCGGTGAACATGCAGCGGCAGATAGCCGGGGAGTTCATAAAAAAAGTCCTGCTGTGGGAGGACAGGGTGGAGATACAGTGGAGGTTCTGAAGAAACATAATACAGAGTGAAACAGGCTGCGGTGACAATTTCATGCCGGGGACTATCTCTTTTTTGTTTAAGAAATTTTGTTGACAACCAAACCAAATAGTGGTATACTATATCTTGGTAATATCTTTGTGGTTTTAAGCATTTGTGCCACGTATCACCACCCATACAAGTGCAAATATATGAAAGGAAATTGTAGAAAAAATGAAACAGGTTTGGAAAAAAATCATTGCAGCCTCGACAGCGGTTCTTGCGTCAGCAAACTGCATATCGTGGACTGGCAGCATTGCAGGTGCGGAGGAATACGACCTTCCGATGCTTACTGCAGACGGCAGCGGTGTTGCGATCAACGCCACAAACTTCCCGGACGACAATCTGCGCGAAAAGGTGACGGAGTTCGATAATGACGGAGACGGCTTCCTCACTCCGGAGGAACTGGAGTCTCAATCGCTTTCTTTCGAAGAAATTGGTTCAGACGGAAGTGCAGTTACATTCAACCCCAAGGGTCTGGAGCTGCTTTCTGGTATAGAACAAATAAATTTCAGCGAATGCAACATCAAGGGAAACCTTGATTTGAGCAGTGCACCCTCTTCATGCGCGTATGTTAATATTTACTCAACCAATATCAGCGGGACTATCATTCTCGGAAAATGCGTATTAAATCAGTTGGACTTAAACGATTCAACTTTTAGCGGCATTGAATACGGTTCGTCCGCTATTGAGTACTTGTATGTTCAGCTATGCGGCATTTCTTCATTTTCAATCGGCTCCAAGGTTAAATTTGCAAATATTAATGTCAATGATTCGCTGACGTCTATAAATTTTAGAAATGCATCTTCGTTAAGCGAACTGATATGCATGGATAACTATTCTCTCAAATCGCTTGATCTTACAGGCGCGTCTGCTCTTATTGATGCAGATCTTCCTGGAAACTCCCTTACCTCGCTTAACGTAAGGAACAACACAAAGCTTGATTCGCTTAATATCCAGTATAACTATTTTACGTCTTTTGATTTGAGCCAGTGCCCGCAGGTAACGCATATCTATTTTGGTGGAAATGAATTCACATCAATAGACCTCACAAAGCTTAAGAACGTGTATGGTCTGGGCGTTTCAGGCATGGGGCTGACTTCGCTTGACCAGTATAAACAGTATTTCAGCCAGCTGGACGATCTGGATTGCAGCTATAATGCACTGACCGAACTTGATCTGAAAAAGCTGCCACTATTAAATGTGCTCAATTGCTCGGAAAACATGATTGGGGAGCTTGACCTGAGCGCGGCACCAAATATGAAAAGGTTGTATGCCGGAGAAAACAGACTTACCAAATTAGATATCTCTGAACTTGAGAATTTATACTATTTATCGGCAGAAGAAAACCTTATAACCTCTCTCGACGCCAGCAACTGCTCGGAACTGTATAATATAAGGTTAGATCACAACCCTCTGTCTGACATCAAGCTGCCAGAATCAGCGTCAAAATCAATTTCTTTGTCTGTTGAATACACTGCTCTGAAGAAGATAGACGCTTCAACAACAAACACTATTTCTATTCGTGCTGAAGATACAGCGCTGACCGATATAAAAATCGGCAATAATGCCTACGTTCGCGGCACACATGGCGTGTTCATCGGCGACAGCGATCGTGTAGACATTTCAAAGCTGCATACTGATTTTGATTACAGCAAGGTTTCCAACGTAAAGAATGGTACTGTAAGCACAGATGGTATTTTCACATTTGATTCCTCGTCAAAATCCAGCGTCGGCACATATAGATATGAAGATACACGTAACACCATTAGCATATACAGAGGTACGCTCAATGAGCCTGATATTTCCGGCGCAAAATTCACCGCTTCCCAGCAATCAGATAAGATATTCAGGGTCGGCGCTGAGACAGGTAAGATAAAGGATCTGACATATGGTTACATATGCCTTGAGAACGCTGACACCGGTGAAGTAATAAAACGCTATTTCTTTGAAGATTATATGCTCGAGCGTTACGCATATTGCAACATCGGCAACTATGATTGCAGCAGAGTTAAGGTTTACCTTGCAGCATGCAATAATATCTGCGGCACTGAAAAGTGGACTTACTCCGAACCGCAGTATTTCATAACCAAGAAAAACAACGCCCCCCAGAATATCAGGGCAGTTGCAGGCGACAGCGAGGTAACGCTGACATGGGATAAGGTAGAAGGAGCAGACCACTATATCGTATTAAGCTATGTAAACGGCGTATTCACACAACAGGGTCTTCCTACAGAAAACTTTTTCACCGTTAAAAATCTGGTCAACGGTACCAATTACGGCTTTGCGGTAAAGGCCTATGTTGGAGGCAAGTGGAGCGACTGGACTGCAAACGACTTCGTTTTTGCAACACCGATCTCCGAAAA
>Ga0129310_1002690_pt1 | contig 12669 bp, 10 predicted proteins | sample Go1ome_2_FD_94433 | JGI IMG/M metagenome (GOLD analysis project Ga0129310, IMG submission 94433) | Western lowland gorrila individual fecal microbial communities from Wisconsin, USA - Go1022A metagenome | ecosystem: Host-associated > Mammals > Digestive system > Large intestine > Fecal | place...
ATCTCTTTTTCATACTTCTGTATGTGTCTGTAACTTCTTGCCATAACAAAACCTCCTATGGTTTCTATTATACCATAGGAGGCTCTTTTTGTCATTGTACGTTTTTACTGGGGCGGTTCAGTATGGAAGTCGCTGTTTTGGCGGAAAAAGTGAACAGGCTGGGGTTTTGGCTGTTCGCGGCGGTCTATTTTGGTGTGACTGCCTGCGGGCTGACGCTGGCGGTGAGGGCATCTCAGCCGCGTTATCACTACGAGGTCAGGCAAGACCTTAGCGTACATTTTGACAACGCCGATAAGGTCATTGAGAAAGTGCGCTCACGCCTGAAAGAGCGGCAGAAAGTCATTCGCATAACCTACAGTGCCAAAAACAGCAGTCTTGATGATACTGAAAAGCTGGTGCATGAACTGATGCAGTTCGCCTGCGCCGAAACTGACTGTCCTGATGAGGGCGATTATATAGGTTGTCAGTTAGGTGGATATAACTCTGCTTTCACCGAAGAAAGAACCGATGACGGGCATAAGAATGTCATCGAGATAACGCCGATATATTTTCCGATGCCGCGCAGGAGTTTGAAACCGATGATGCGGTCAGAGAGGTCATTGAAAGTCTGGGGCTTTCTGATGATGCGGCTGATGAAGAGAAAGTCAGCGCAGTATATGAATGGGTCTGCGATAACGTGCAGTATGACCATATCCACCGACGAAATGACAGCTACCGACTGCGGTCGGCGGCTTACGGGGCGCTGGTCTACAGGCGTGCGACCTGCATGGGCTATGCGGTGACGGTATACCGTCTTTTGCGGGAACTGGGTGTCGGCTGTCGGGTCATAACAGGTGATGCGGCGGGTGAGTACCACGCATGGAACATCGTCTGTATTGACGGTGAGTGGTACAACGCTGATGCCACATGGGATTCTATGGGCGGCGGAAGAGCGAACTATCTGAAAAGTGACAGTGACTTCGGTGACCACGTAAGGGAAGAGAAGTTTGAAACAGCCGAGTTTCGGGCGCAGTACCCGATGGCTGTCACAAGTCTGAAAGGAAAGTAATGTAAAATGAAGAGAAAAGCTATTGAATGGATATTGGGAGTTCTGCTTCTGGGGTGCAGTCTTTGCCTCAGCGTTGGTGTAAAGCTGGTGTTCCACGCCTGCGGACCGATGGAAGGCGGCAAGTGGATGACCTGCCACTGGGCTGAACAGGCTGTACTGGTCATCGGCGGTGTTATGACTGTCATATCTTTGCTGGTACTGTTTGTGACCAGCGGCGGCATGCGCAAGGGACTGGCGCTTGCACTGGTACCTCTTGGGATAGGCGCGGCACTTATACCCAACACTATGATAAAACTCTGCATGATGTCTGACATGAGATTTCATTCAGTGATGAAGCCCGCAGTTATCATATTCGGCATAGCGGCGGCAGTACTGGGTGCTGTTTACGCACTGGTCGGCAAAAAAGACTGACTTCGGCTGACGGCAAGGCATTCCCCGAAAAATGGAAAGCCCCACCCGCCCGCCCCTCAACGCAGTCTGCTTACAAATGACAACATGGAGAATGAAAAATGAAAAGTCTGGCAATAAAAAATCTAAAGGGCAGACCTGTGCGCACCGCTGTGCTGATGGTGCTTGCGGCACTGCTGAGTTTCACGGCGCTGGGCGGCACACTGGTGGTCGCAAGTCTTGGCAAGGGTCTTGACTCACTGAAAGCGCGGCTTGGTGCAGATGTGATGGTCGTGCCGAGAGAAGCCACCATGAAAAAGAAGTTCGAGGATATCGTATTGCAGGGAAGCACAGGCTATTTTTATATGAGTTCTGCACTTGCCGATGAAGTGATACAGCGTGAGGGCGTTGGGCAGGTGTCGCCGCAGTTTTTTCTGGCTTCGACAGGTTCAAGCTGTTGTTCGATACCTGTACAGATAATCGGATTTGACCCAGATACCGATTTCACTGTAAGTCCCTGGATAAAGCGTACTTACGGCGGTGAACTGGGCAAATACGACATCGTGGCGGGCAGTGACCTAAATGCTTTTGTGGGCGATAAGCTGAGTTTCTACGGCGTTGAATGCACAGTCGCCGCAAAGCTGGAAAAGACAGGCACTACCTACGATACAACGGTCTTCACCAATAAGGATACCATAACTGCGCTGATACAGTCATCACTGGACAAGGGCATGAACGATTTCAAAGACACTGACCCTGAACATTCTGTTTCCTGCCTGATGATAAACGCGGCTGACGGCACTTCACCCGAAGAACTGGTAAACGACATAAATATCCACTGCAAAAAGGTCAGGGCTTTCAGGTCGGGCGACATGATAAACGGTATCGCCGGAAGCCTTAGCGGTGTTTCGCAGATGATACGACTGCTTATCGCGGCGGTATGGGTGCTGGGCATAGTGATACTTCTGCTGGCATTCACCATGAGCGTAAACGAGCGCAAAAAGGAGTTCGCGGTGCTTCGGGTAATGGGTGCATCGCGGGCAAAGCTGGCGGGGCTGGTGCTTAAAGAAGCACTCTGCACCTGTCTGGGCGGCAGTCTTATAGGCGCTGTTGTCGGACTGCTGGTGCTTCTGCCTTTCAACGGCGTTATCGAAAAGACACTTGCACTGCCGTTTCTTCTGCCGAATGCGGGGAGCATAACGTGCTTTGCCATAGCAGCTGTTGCCCTTTCGGTAATATCGGGTGCAGCGGCGGCGGCAGTCAGTGCATGGCGGGTCAGCCGCATCGACACGGGGCTTATTCTTAGGGGGGACAACTGATGGAACTGATAGCTGAAAAAGTCACGCGGGAATTTGTTCGCCCAAGCGGTAAGACAAACAGATTTTTCGCGGTAAAGGAAACTGACTTCGCGCTTCAGTCGGGCAGGCTGACGGTGCTGATGGGGCGTTCGGGAAGCGGCAAGACCACTCTGCTGAACATGCTTTCGGGGCTGCTGATGCCGTCATCGGGCAGGATAACTGCTGACGGCAAAGACCTCTACGCCATGCCCGATAAAGAACTTTCGCGGTTCAGGTGCGGGCATTTCGGCGTTATACCGCAGGGGCAGACTGCTATTCACAGCCTGACTGTCACTGAGAATATCCTTTTGCCGTTTGCACTTTACGGTGATGCCCCCGATGAAGCCCGCGCCCGTCAGCTAATGGAACGGCTGGATATTGCTGACCTTGCAAACGCCCGTCCCGCCGAACTTTCGGGCGGTGAACTCAGGCGAGTGGCGATAGCAAGAGCGCTGGTGCGCAAGCCCTCGCTGATATTTGCCGATGAACCAACAGGCGACCTCGATGACGAGAACACCGCAGAAGTGTTCCGCTTTCTGAAAGAGTGCGCATCTGAGGGCGCGGCGGTGCTTGTAGTCACCCACGAGAACGATGCTAAGGGCTATGCCGACGTAATGCTGAAAATGTCGGCAGGCGTGCTTACACAGGAATAAAAACACGGCGCTGAAACTGTCAGAGTTCAGCGCCGTTATTTTTTTATCCCAATTTGGTTGTGTATTTTTCCCCGCCTGCGGTTTGGGGTAAAGAATACCGTCAGCTATTGTACCCCATCACAAGGCTGTTTAGTGCAGTGTGTCAGCGGGATGACCATATTTTTTATTTGAATGCTTTTTTCATGCCCTCGACTGCTTCTATGACCCTGTCGCACCATGCGTCAAATTCGGGGTCATCATGCTGATATTCGGGGTGTGCCATCACGTATTCGACAGTGCGGCGTATACCCTCGCGGGCGGTGACGGTACACTTGAAGTCAGGCACGAGCGCCTTGACTTTTGAGTTGTCGAATACGACCGAGTTCGACTTGTCACCGATAAGACTGCCCACAAAATCGTAGCCGCTCATATCGGCAAGCGTCTGCGATGCAACGTGGTACGCTTTCAGCTGAACGCCCAGCGCCTCAGCGATATAGCCGTATATCTCGTTCCAGCTGACGCTTTCATCACTTGTTATGTGGAAGACCTCACCTATCGCTTTGGGGTTGCCGACCAGAACCGCATAAGCCTTAGCAAAGTCGCTGTTGTGGGTTATCGTCCACAGGGAAGTGCCGTCACCGTGTATTATGACGGGCTTGCCCTCTTTTATGCGCTTGACCACCTGCCAGCTCCCGCCGTCACCGTGTACCCCCAGCGGAACGCTTCGCTCGTCATAAGTGTGGCTGGGTCTGACTATCGTGACAGGGAAGCCCTTGTCCATGTACAGACCCATCAGGTATTCTTCGCAGGCTTTCTTGTTGCGCGAGTACTCCCAGTAAGGGTTCTCCAGCGGCGTTTCCTCAGTTATCACATAGCCTTTCGGGGGCTTTTGGTAGGCTGATGCCGAACTGATGTAGATGAACTGCTTTGTCCTGCCGCCGAAAAGCCGATAGTCACGTTCAAGCTGTTGGGGCACAAATCCGATGAACTCACCCACGCAGTCAAATTCCAGCCCGTCCAGCAGTTTTGCGGTCTTTTCCTCGTCATTTATGTCGGTGGCGATGTACTTTATGTTTCCCGAAAGACCCTCGTTGCGCGAACCCCTGTTGAGCAGATAAAGTTCGTGACCCTCTTCGGCAAGGCGCTTTGTTATCGCCATGCTGATAGTGCCTGTGCCGCCGATAAACAGTATTTTCATGGCGTTTCCTCCTTAAAGTTCAGCCTTGACAGCTATGCGGTATATCTCGGTAGCATCTTCAGATGACAGGTGAACGAAACCGCCTGTCCTGCCGTCGCCAACGCCCAGCTTTTCCACCAGTACGGGGATATCCTCTTCCTTAGCGCCCAGTTCAGCGAAGTTTATCGGCATGCCGATGCTGTGCAGGAAAGTCCTGAAACGGCGGATACCTTCGCGGGCAGTCTTTTCGGGGTCAGTGAAATCCATATCCACCCCGAACACCCTTGTCGCCATCTGACAGAAGCGCATTACATCGTGCTTGCAGACAAACTCCATCCACGCGGGCATTATCACAGCCAGTCCCGCACCGTGAGCGCAGTCATAAAGACCCGAAAGTTCGTGTTCCAGCCCGTGACTGTTCCAGTCCTGTTCTCTGCCAACGCCGACTATATTGTTGTGTGCCACCATGCCTGCCCACATTATATTTGCGCGTGCATCATAGTTTTTGGGGTCAGCGATGACGCGGGGAGTTTCCCTCAGCATGGTCATCAGCACCGCTTCGCACAGGCGGTCGGTTATCTCGACTTCCTTTGTGTTGGTGAAGTATCTCTCAAAAACGTGCGCCATTATGTCGGTAGCACCGCAGGCTGTCTGGTATGCGGGCAGTGTCATCGTAAGTTCGGGGTCGAGCACCGAAAATCTCGGTCTGAGTGCATCTGAGCCTGTCGCCCTTTTCAGCATACCCTCTTCTTTAGTGATGACCGAGTCGCCCGAACCCTCACTGCCTGCCGCAGATATGGTAACTACTACGCCGACAGGGAGCGCTTTCCCGACTTTCTTGCCGCAGTAAAAGTCCCAGAAATCACCCTCATAAACAACGCCTGCCGCAATGCCTTTAGCCGAGTCGATGACCGAGCCACCGCCCACAGCAAGGATAAAGTCGATGCCCTCGCGCCTGCAAAGTTCGATGCCCTCATACACCAGCGTGTCACGGGGATTTGGCTTTACGCCGCCAAGTTCAAAGTAAGCCACGCCTTCTTCTTCCAGTGACTTTTTCACCTTGTCCAGCAGACCGCTTTTAACTGCCGAGCCGCCGCCGAAATGTATCAGTACCCTGCTTCCGCCGTATTTCTTGACATACCTGCCTGTTTCGCATTCACGACCCCTGCCGAAAACGAACTCGGTAGGGCTGTAAAAGTTAAAATCATTCATTTTTATAACTCCTTTCAGTATGGGAAATGTTAAACACCTTATAGAAAATATCAGCCTGCCGGTGAACTTGTTTATCGCTTATAAAATGCCTGTTTCCGCATTTATCTCAAAGCCTGACGACCGCCGTATTTTAGATGATTATAACACACACTTTCGGAAAATTCAAGTACAAAAGCGAACATATATTTAGCAGATAACAGCATTATGCAAAAAGACCCGCTCTGTCGGAACGGGTCTTTGATATAGCTTTTATTTCTCAGCAAAAACAGTTATCTCGGTCGAGCCGTCGATACTTGTCAGCTTTTTGCCGTCGGTCTTGAAGTAGCTGTTCTTAGAGTCAACGACCAGCTTCTTTACCTTGTATCCTGTGAACGCATAGCCGCGTACACGCTTGACGTTTGCACCTATCTTCAGCTCAGGCAGTTCAACGGTCGCCTTGTGGAGAAGTCCCGCGCCGAATGCGCTTGTGCCGATATATTCCAGAGCGTCAGGCAGTGTCAGTTCGCTGAAACCGATGCAGTCACGGAATGCGAAATCGCCTATCTTCTTGACAGACTTTGCAAAGGTTATCTTAGTCAGACCCTTGCCCTCATCATCTAATCCAAGACCAAGACCCGGATCAAAGCTGCCCACGAAAGCGTAAGCGCCTATTTCCTCAACGCCGTCGGGTATTGTGAACTCAGTTCTGCTCTGACCTGTGAATGCTATCAGCTTCTTCATGTCAGCGGTATACAGAACGTTGTCCTTAGCGGTGTATACCTTGTTATCCTTTGAAACTGTCAGCTTGTCGAGCTTTGCGCAGTTGGAGAATGCCGCAGGGTCGATGACAGTCACGCTTGCGGGGATATCGATCTCCTTTATCGCTGTTGAACTGAATGCGAAACTGCCGATGCTCTCCAGCTTTTCAGGCAGAACTACGGTTTCCAGTGCTGAAGCGTAGCTGAACATGTTTTCGGGGATAAATCTGAGGTTCTTTGGAAGTGTGACCTTAGTCAATCTGCGCTGTCCCTGATTTGAGAGCCTGCCCATAGTTTCAACGCTGTCGGGGAAGATCAGTTCAGTCGGGTCGGAATCGTCAAATGCGTTGGTGCGTACTACAGTCACAGCCTTGCCGCCGACTTTTGCAGGTACTTCGATCTTGCCGTCTTTATCCTTATTCTTGCTCTCATACTTCACCAGTTCGGCATGGTCGCCTACTATCGCGAATTTCAGTACGCCGTTATCGGTCTTTTCTTCGGTCAGCTTGTCGAGTGTGCTGTCCTTGAACTCATAAGAGCCGATATTTGAGCAGTACTCCTTGCCGTCAAGGGTGAATATGCTCATCTGTACCGCATATTCTGCGGGCATCTCGGAGAAGTGGAAAGCCTTGACATCAAAACTCTCGCCAACCGCCATGAACTCGCCGCCGTAAACAGTAGCTTCAAGTTCGCTGTAGTGCTTGCGGGGTGTCTTTTCATTGGGTTCAAATCCGCTGAACGGGCTGGAGAAACTCATCCACTCGCTCAGGTCTATCTCGTCCTTAGAAGCCACAGGCAGACCGCCCGAAGTGGTGTTGTTGCTTGTAAGACCTGTGATGGAAGCAGTGCCCTTGCTGTCAACACTGCTCTCTATCACGACATTCATTCTTTCGTCAGAAAGTTCCTGATCTGCGCAGAGCACACCTGCTGAACGGTAATTGCCGTTACCCATGAACTTTGTCAGACAGCTTATGGGTTCAGCCTGCTTGTCGGAAACTACACCGATGCTCACGGGGTCGAGATCCATCTTGACTATGCCGTTCTTGTCCACCTCAGCGGGAACATAGAGCAGTCTTGGCGCCCATGCCTTTTCCTTGCCCTCAAAGCCGACATTTGTCAGGATAGTGAAGTAAACGCCGCGCATTTCCTTCATCTGTTCGTCGGTCAGCTGTGCGTAAGCATAGCCGTCGTCCTTGTACTTCTTGTTTGAGGATTTGCCGCCTTTTGGTACGACCTCGATATCCAGTTCATCATAAATGCTCTTTTCGGTCGGCTTGCTGCTGTCGGGCTTGCTTGAATCATCAGCCTTAGAACTGCTGTCTTCCTTTTTGCTTGAAGATTCAGCCCTAGAACTGCTCTCTTCTTTCTTGCTCGAAGACTCAGCCTTAGAACTGCTCTCTTCCTTCTTGCTCGAAGACTCAGCCTTAGAACTGCTCTCTTCTTTCTTGCTTGAAGACTCAGCCTTAGAACTGCTCTCTTCCTTCTTGCTCGAAGACTCAGCTTTAGAACTGCTCTCTTCCTTTTTGCTTGAAGATTCTGCCTTAGAACTGCTCTCCTCAGGCTTGCTTGAAGAACTGTCTGGCTTGCTGCCGCCCTCAGCGGGATAGAGTGCTTCCATCAGCGCTTTATAATCGTTGTCGATAGGGTCGGTGGTTATAAGGTCATAGCCGCCTATACTGTATAGTATCTTGGAAGCATTATAATCAGCCGCGCTGTTAGTCAGCGGGAAGTATACAGAAAGACCGCAGGTGCCCTTAATGGTAGTCGAACCCTCGACCAGCATATCGCCCAGCGCCGACTTCAGCTTCTTTGTTTCGCCCGAATATGCGCCCGAAAGTGAGTCTGCCATAGTTGCGAGGTCGGCAAGGTCGTAGCCGCTGTAGCTGTATGCGCCGTCAAGGAACTTCTTGTAGTTTGCAGCATCGCCATTATCTATCTCAGCTTTCATAGCCTTGCACACGCCGCCCATAGCCGATTTAACGCTGTCGGTCTTTGAAAGGTCGAACACGCCCAGTGTTGCAGACTTTATATAAGGGCTTATGCTTGGGTCGGAGAGGAAATCGAAGTAAGTCTTGACTATGCTGCTGCCGATATCCTTAGCCTTGCTTGTGCCCTTGACACCGCCGAGAAACTCATAGTTCCAGCCGCAGCCGGGTTCCGTGTCAGCCGAAGCCACAAGATAATCTGCGTATGGCTGACACATGTCAGCTATCTCCAGCGATGACATCAGGCAGGCATCAAAGCCGATGAATGCCAGCTTCTTGCTCTTGAACGGGCTTGCTTCAAGCGCCTTTTTCATTTCAGACATAGTCAGCGAGTCACCGCCGCCTGTCTTTGCATCGGTATTGAGTTCGTCACTGCCGTAGCCTATTACAGGTCCGCCGCCGTGATCCCAGCAGATCAGCGCGTAGTCATCAGCGGGGTACTTTTCGGGAACATCTTTGAGGAATGCGCCGAAAGTATCCGATTCGCCCATGTTCTTCCTGTCAGTTTCGTAGATGTTTATACCTTTCTTGCCGTCAGCAGTCAGGTCAGCGCCGTTAGTCTTATATTCGATATAAGCGTTCTTGCCTGTAGGGAAGCCGTTTAGCCACCATGTTTTTGCGCCGCCGCAGTACAGCACCAGATTTACGTCCTTGTCATCGAGTCCGCTTTTTATCATTTCGAGGATATCCTGTGTGCCCGCCATGCTGTTCTGTTTGCTTTCAAGGTCAGAACCGACCATGTATACCATCAGGGTCAGCTTCTTCTTGTCCTCAGCCTTTTTGTCAGACCATTTTCTCGCCTTGACTTCTGCCGAAGCGCTTACGCGGGAATCTTCGCTGTTTTTGCTGTTAGCCGAAGACCTTGAGATATCTTTGAGCGATACCAGCTTCATGTTGTCTACCATGCCGTCCTGACCGCCTGTCAGTTCAATGAACTGTGCAGTGGTGGTTTCATCATCGGTGACATCATCATCAGAAGATGTGGTATCTTCATCGGCAGGTTTTTCCTCCGCGCTGTCATCAGACTTTTCATCTTCGGCAGTCGTGGTGTTTGCAGTACTGCTGTCCGCTTCGGAAGTCTTGTCGTCAGCAGGCTTTTCACCGCATCCTGCCATCATCGATGCTGTCAGCATAAGTGCTGTCAGCGCACTGATAATTTTCTTTGTTTTCATTTTGCTCCTCCATGTTTGATTTGTGTGTAAAGATAAAATTAATTTACCGATTAATATTTTACCACATCATGAAGTATTTGTAAAGGTGTAAACTGACGCATTTTACCATCATTATACTGAGATTATTAAGCACTTTGATAAATTAAAAAACGAAAGCGCCCCCTGATATGGGAGCGCTGTGAAAGCTGTGTGAAAGTTTGATATTGCGGCGTTTCAGTGCAGTATTATCATTCCTTTCCTGTCACTGTCCACCAGTCCCGCAGATGTGCAGAGAGTGTCTGCGCTCACCGCTGTCAGGCTTCTGCCGTTCTGCCCGTTGAAGGGGTCACAGCAGTAGAATATATTACCATATTCATCATCGGTATCATATCCGCAGACCAGCACGTACTGCGTATTTGTGGTGATGCCGTAGTAGTCGCTGTAGTCGTAATCAGCCACGCCCTCATAGTACCTCACAGCCAGCATGACCCTTTTGCCGCTGTCTATCTGAGCCCTCAGCATTTCTTCGCTGACATCTTCCACCCTTTCAGCCACAAGGTCGCCGCCCGAATAGTCGTTTATCAGCTTGAAGGGGTCATTCACAGCATCAAGGACTTCTTCCGCGCTGATAAGGTCAGCCTTGTTCCACTGACGAAGTTTCTGGCTGTTGACCAGTGCCGCCGCCGTTATGGGAGCGCTCTCTTTGCTTGAACACGGGTAGGTGCCGCTGTACTCATCTTTCATAAGACAGTCACCTGCTGACGGCAGAATGGTCGCAGTCATCACCTCAGTCAGGTCGTCTGCGGGTATATAGCCTGTCTGTGAAAGGTAGGATACTTCTATCTGCTTGCCCATGCCGAATTCCGAGATATCCAGCGCATCGTAAGATGTAAACAGTTCGCCTTCGGTAGCCGCCCCGATGTATCCGCCGTCCTTGTCAGTGACACCTGTGTCGGTGCTTACGCGGTAAAGATGCCCCTGCGGTATCTCTAAAGGCTCTTCTTCGACAGGAACTTCCGTCTGCGGGGGAGGGGACTGTGTTTGTTTCTGTGCGGCAGGCGCAGACTGTGTCTGTTGTTTTGTATCATCTTTTTTACGTGTCTTTGGTGCTATGCCGTAAAAGATAACGCCTATCAGTATCACCGCACCGAGAATTATGCCCAGCGCAAATCTGGAAGCCTTAGCGATGTCGTTGCGGTTGTCGTTCATTATTTTTTTCAGTTCGTTCTTCATCATTCTCCGACTTTCTGTTGTACCGCCTTGCCCAGCATCAGCGTACAGCCGTAATTATCACGCCAATACGGGTCGTGGAGTTCATATGCGTCCAGATACTTGTTGTAGCTTATATATGTAGACATGCTGTCGCCGCCGTCAGGCAGTTCAAGGTCGATGCCTGTGTCGGTCAGGGTATATTTCAGCCGCAGACCGCTTTTCAGCAGACCTTCGCCATCAGTTTCATTGCCGTCATAGTCGTACCACTGTATGCTGACATAACCGTTCTCAAAGTCGAACACGGGGTAGTCGAGGTCGGTACGCAGTCTTTCATAGCTTGCCATGCCTTTGAGCATCACACGAGGTATCAGCCGTTCGCCTTCGGGTGAAGCCGCTCTCAGCGAATACAGTTCACTGTAGTCGAGCAGTTTTTTCCAGTCACACTGGGAAAGCAGGGTAACATCATAGTTCATGCCCATGATACACAGCGCAAGGTCATCACCGTCAAAATACATGCGCATGTGTGCATATTCTTCAAAAGGCGGTGACTGTGTGTTTATCGGATAAAAGGCTTCACAATAGCTGTCGCAGTGCTGAACGCTGTTTATTACTCCTTTTTGGTCTGTGACTATTGCATGGAGATAGTATTTGTCCGCAGACATGTCATACGGCTTTTCTTCAACGCCGTATTCTGCCAGCACAGCTTCCTTGTTGTCATTGCCGTACATGCGTGCCCAGAAAGAGGGATATCTGTACCATTCACCGTCATCGTTATAGCTGTTCCAGAAAAAATATCCGTAAAGATAAGATTTTTCGCCCAGCATTTTTTCAAAAAAGTCAAAATCGCTGCCCACGCAGAAATCTTTGTATACCAACGGTTTGCCGAAATCGGGTTCGGTGTCATCGTATTCGGTCTTTGGTTCTGAATAGACCACCTCAGCCACACTGTCATCATATTCTCTCGGTATCGGTTTCAGTTTCTCTTCGGCGGTAGGTTTGATGGTACACCCGCCAAGCATCACCGCCGCCATTACAGCTGACAAAACTCTGTATTTGCGCAAAAAGCACTCCCCCTTTCACAAAAAGTTCAGACTTACAGTTATTATACCATATTTTCATAAAAAGGTCAATCCCCGAACAGCGGTCAGGCGGTGAACGTATCTTCATAAAATGCAGTTTAAGTTCTGAAATTGACAATGGTTGGCATTTTTTGGCTTTTGCATCTACAGGAAAAATCGTTAAAGAGATGGTCATAAATACGTTTTTTATGCGTTTTGCGGCGTGATATGCAGTTGACAGGGACTTTGTGTTATGTTATAATGGTTAGCGAACGCTAATGGCAATAAATGGAGGAAGTAAAACAATGAATTTTAAAGGCATAATTCTCGGTGTCATCACTTTTCTGATAATCGGGCTGTTCCACCCGATAGTCATAAAGGCAGAATACTATTTCTCTAAAAAAAGCCGGTATGTTTTTGCGGCAGCGGGGGGATATCCCTGCTGATATCACTGCTTGCAGACAGCGATTGTCTCAGCTGTATTTTTGCTGTGTTGTCAACGACCTGTTTCTGGAGCATACATGAACTCTACGAGCAGGAGGAGCGTGTTCGCAAGGGGTGGTTCCCGAAAAATCCGAACAGAAGATACTGACGAAAAAAAGCACTGCCCGCTGATCCGCCCCACATTGTGCGTACAGCACAAAAAAGCCCCTATGGAAAATTAAATCAAACAATGAACTGGCTTCGCAATTCAAGCGGAGTCAGTTTTGTTTTAAGTTGAATTCGCTGGTGA
>Ga0129310_1002691_pt1 | contig 12666 bp, 13 predicted proteins | sample Go1ome_2_FD_94433 | JGI IMG/M metagenome (GOLD analysis project Ga0129310, IMG submission 94433) | Western lowland gorrila individual fecal microbial communities from Wisconsin, USA - Go1022A metagenome | ecosystem: Host-associated > Mammals > Digestive system > Large intestine > Fecal | place...
CATGGCCGTTCCCAGCAGGTCGCGATCCTCATCGTCCAGATACCACGGCATGAATCCCACGCGGTAGCGGCGCAGCGACGGCCATTGCCCGCGTCCGCGGCAGCGCAGTCCGCAGCTCTTGATGAGCGCATAGTCGTCCTTATCCAGCATTTCGCGGTCGGTCATGGAAAGCGTTACCGCATCCAGATAAAGCGGTAGGTCGTTCCATTCCCCTTTAGAAGGCGCGGTTCGCGCGATGTATTCCATCATTCGGAAGGAAGCTCTGTCCGGCAGAACCGCCATGGCGTGATCGGCTTGAATCTTTACATAGACAAGCCTCGGCGGCATTTCCAGCGCAAAAACCATGATGCCGCGGATTTCGATCTTTCGGTATGCTTCAAAGCAGGCGAAGAGTTCTTCATTTGTCATGATTTTCTCCATTCAGGAAAGATTTTGCGGCGTAAAGGCCTCCGGCAGCAGCTCGGAAAGACGATAGGCGCGCGTGGGCTTTCCCTCCGCGCCCAGATAAATCCGAAAATCCGCGCCGCAGAACTCCGCCAGCGCCTGACGGCATACGCCGCAGGGGGCGCAGTATTCCCGCGGCGGTTCCTGCGCCTTGCCGCCCACGATCGCGATGGCCTCAAATTCGCGCTCACCCTCTGAAACCGCCTTGAAAAGCGCTGTGCGCTCCGCACAGTTTGTCGCCGTCAGCGCCGCGTTTTCGATGTTGCAGCCGGTATAAACCTGCCCGTCCCGGCAGAGCAGCGCCGCGCCCACCGCAAAGCCGGTATAGGGCGCATAGGCCATGTGCCGGGCCTCCATGGCGCGCAGCATCAATTCTTCTTTCTCCATGATTTACGCGATCTCCAGCGCGATTTCCATCATCTGACGGAAGCTCTCCTGGCGCTCCAACGCAGAGAGCCCCTCGCCGGTTGCGGGATTGTCGGAAATGGTGCACAGCGCCAGCGCGTTTTTGCCCGTGCGCGCCGCGTTGAGATAGAGCGCCGCAGCTTCCATTTCCACGGCCAGCACGCCCAGCGGCTCCAGCTTCCCGGCGGGATTGCTCTCGTCGTAGAAGGTATCGGAGGAGAAGAGTGCGCCCGGCACGAAGGGGGCGTTCAGCTTCTTGGCGACATCCGCAGCGGCGGAGAGCAGCTCAAACGAGCAGCAGGGGGCAAGGTGTCCTTCAAAACCGAACTGCTGGCCGAAGGAGGAGTTAGTATAGCAGCTCATGCCCGCCACAATGTCGCGCAGGTGCAGCTTTTGATCAATCATGCCGGCCGAACCGACGCGGATGATGTTTTCCACGCCGTAGAAATTGTAAAGCTCATAGGAGTAAATGCCGATGGAGGGCATGCCCATGCCGCTGGCCATGACCGAAACGCGCTTGCCCTTGTAAAAACCCGTGTAGCCCTGCACGCCGCGGACGTTGTTGACGAGCTTGGCGTCGGTGAAATAAGTGTCCGCGATGAATTTGGCGCGGAGAGGGTCGCCGGGCATCAGCACGGTGCGGGCAAAATCTCCGGCTGCCGCCGTGATGTGAGGAGTGGGGATATTCGCCATAATAAGACCTCCTGTGTCGTGATGTCTTTGGATAAATAGATCGTGTCGTCAGCTTTATTGTAAGGCCAGAGCGGGATTTTCGTCAATCCCCGGCGGGGGAAATCGCGCCGCAATCCAGCGCGGCCCGCAGATCAATCCGCTTTTCGCCGTCGGCAAAGCGGATGAGCGCAGCTCCTTTTTCCACTTTCAGCACGTCGCCCTGTCCGAACTTTTTGTGCACGACGCGCTTTCCGGTGAAATCCGGCAGCGGGGCGGTGCTGTTCTTCCTGGGGGAAACCGGCGTAAAGCCGCTGTGAAAAGTACGTGCAGGCGCGGACTGCACCGGGCGGCGGCCGATGGGCGGAAAGATTCTGCCGAGATACAGCGATGCGGGCGCGGCTGCGCCGTGGCTGTGCGACGCGCAGAGAAAGGAGAAGCGTTCCCGTGCGCGCGTCACCGCAACATACATCAGGCGCGTTTCTTCCTCGCGCTCGCGGCGATCCTCCGGTGTGTCCACCGAATCGTGCTGCGGCAATATGCCCGCGCGGCCGTCGCACAGGATCACTTCATCATATTCCAGCCCCTTTGCCGCGTGGATGGTGGAAAGAAACACGCGCCCGTGCCCGGCGTCCTCGCTGCTTAAAAAAACTTCCATCTCGTTAAGCTTCGCGATATAATCGTCCACTGTCTCCACACCCATGGCCAGCGAGAGCAGTGCGTCGGTTTTCTGGTTGACCCCGCCGCGCCCGTCCAGATAAAAATCATCGATGATGGCGCTGACGGCGGGCAGTGCGCGCAGCTTTTTGTAGCCTGCAACGGCTTTCCGCTTGCGTTCCAACGATTCCAGCTCACCGCGGGACAGCGAAACCCGCCCTTCGATGCCTTCGAACACATCTTCGTCCGCTGCGGCAATCTGGTTGACGATATAGTTGGGAAGATCCTTTTTAATGCGGTTTTTGAGAATGCGGAACGAGTCGATGTCGCAGGGATTGAACGACAGCTTGATCGCCGCCCGCAGCGCCCGCATCGCCGGACTGGTGAACAGCGGCGGCAGGCCGTCCCGGCGGCTGCGCACAAACGGCACATTCGCCTTTTGCAGTGCGTCCGCCAGCGCGGGGAGACTGTCTCCGTTGCGAAACAGCACGCCCAGCGTCTTTCCCGAAGCGAGCGCTTTGGCGCGCTGCGCGACGTATTCGCCCTGCGCATTCCAATCCCGCAGCTCGATCTTTTCGACGAGGCCGGGCTTGCTTTCCTCGGCGGCGTGCATCTGTTTGATGCGGCGATAAGCGTTGAACTGAATCACGCGTCCCGCTGCGGCGACGATTTCCGGACAGGAGCGATAATTGGTTTCCAGAAAGAGAATCGTCGCGCCGGGATGGTCGCTTTCAAACTTCATCAGGATATCGGGCTGTGCGCCGCGGAAGCCGTAGATGCTCTGATCCTCGTCGCCCACTAAAAACAGATTCCCGGTCTGCTGCGCGATGCGCCCGGCAATGCGCTGCTGAATGGGGGAGGTGTCCTGCGCTTCGTCGATCTGCACATAGGGATAGCGCGTCTGCAATTCCGCCAGCAGTGCCGGCACGCGCTCCAGCGCACGGTCGGCATAGCGCAGCAGGTCGGAAAAATCCATCAGCCGCCGCTCCCGCTTGTAGAGCGCATAGTCCTGCAAAAGCTGTTCCATATCGCAGCCCTCGACGCTCTGTGCGGTATGCTTTCCGGTTTGCACCGCCTCGCATTCCAACGCCGAAAGCGCGTTGCGCAGCTGCTCTTCGCTGATAAAGCCGTTGATCTGTTTGCGCAGCAGTTCGCGCACCATCGGCGCAGAATCGGGCAGCAGTGAAAACATTGCACCGCCTGTGATTTCGCAGTAGCGCCGCAGGATCGAAAGACTCAGCGCGTGCAGCGTGGAAAAGCGCGGCTTTTCCATTTCCGGAAACAGCGCGGCGAAGCGGCGATCCATGTCCAGCTGACTCTGCTTGCCGAAGGTCAGCGTCAGGATCTGCCCGGCGGGGATCTTTTTCTCCCGCAAAAGGTAGGCGGTACGGCAGACGATGACCGTGGTCTTGCCGCTGCCGGGGGTTGCGGTCAGCAGCACAGCGCCCTCCGTCGTCTCGACGGCCTGACGCTGCTGGGCGCTCAGCTCCAAACGCTTTTCCCGCTGGAGCCAGGTGAAAAATTCCTCCGCCATGCGCCGGTCCTCCCTTCTCTTTTTCCTATTATAACATAAATAGATTTCGTCTGCGGACGAATCGGGGCATTTTCGGCGGAAACTGGACAAGCCGCGCCGGAAGTTGTAAAATGATAGGCGAATGACAGCGCACGGCAAGGAGGGCAATGCGGATGAAGTATACGTTTCCCGAAGGCTTTAAGCTCGGCGCAACCGGCGCGGGGTGGCAGATGGAGGGCGAGACCGACAAGCGTCCCGATCAGAAGCATTTTCCGCACCTGATGTGGGAAAATGACCGCGAGAACTGGTATCTCGGCTTGGGGCCGGACGTTGCCTCGGATTTCTACGGCCATTTCCGCGAGGATATTCCGATGTTCCGCAAGGCGGGCATTCTGCAATACCGCTTCAACATCGATTGGTCCCGCTTCCTGGATGACTATGAAAACGTTGTCGTTAACGAAAAGGCGGCGCAGTATTACTCCGATGTGATCGACTGCCTGATCGAAAACGGCATCGAGCCTGTGCTGTGTTTGGAGCACTGGGAGCTTCCGGCGGCGCTTTATGAGAAATACGACGGCTATGCCAGCCGCCATGTGGTTGATCTGTATGCCCGCTATGCCCGCGAGGCGTTCCGCCGCTACGGCGATCGAGTCAAGACCTGGTTCACCTTCAACGAGCCGATGGTCATTCCGGAGCTTTGCTTCCTCAACGGCTTCTGGTGGCCGAAGGAGCATCAGCCTGCGCGCGCTTTCCGCTGGATTCACGGCAAAATCCTCTGCACCGCCCGCGCGGTCGAGATTTTCCGTCAGGAGCTGCCGGAGGGCAAGATCGGCGTGATCGTCAATCCGCCCTACATCATTCCGCGCGACGCGAACAACCCTGCGGACGCGGAGGCGGCGGATGTTGCCGATAACTTCTACTGGCGGCCGTTTATGGATACCGCGATCCTCGGCCGTTATCCCCAGAAGTTCCTGGACATCCTGCAAAGGGAAAACGTGATGTTTGACCTGACGGAGGAGGACAAGGCGCTCATCGCGAAAAACACCGTCGATATCCTGGGCATGAACTATTATCAGCCCATGCGCGTCAAAGCCAAGGAAACAGCGTGGGACGACAGCCAGCCCTTCCATCCCAATAAGTATTTCGACAATTACGATATGCCTGGCAAGCGCATGAATCCTTATCGCGGCTGGGAGATTTATCCCCGCAGCCTGTACGACATCGGGATGCGCATCAAGCGCGAATACCACAACATCGACTGGGTCGTCAGCGAATCGGGCATGGGCGTGCAGAACGAGGAACAGTACAAAAACGCGGAGGGCATCATTCAGGATACCTACCGCATTGAGTTCATCGCCGAGCATCTGGCCTGGCTGTCCAAGGCGGTTGCGGAGGGCTGCAACTGCCACGGATATTGGCTCTTTGCCTCGATTGACAACTGTTCGCCCTACAATACCTTCAAAAATCGCTACGGTTTGGTTGAGGTGGATCGGAAGCAGAACCTCAAGCGCCGCCTGAAGGCGTCCGCCGATTGGTACCGTGCCGCCGCCGAGAGCAATAGTTTTGACTTCAAGGAGATCTGAAAACCATGCTGATTCTGGACACGCTGAACAAAACCACCATCTGGGGCGGCACGCGCCTGCAAAAATTCGGTTCCGATCCCCTCGAGCCGCACGTCGGCTCCCTCTACACCGTCGCCGGAAACGGGGAGCTTTCCTGCATGGTGCTCAACGGGGAATACATCGGGCTGACGCTTTACGACGTTTACCGCGACAACCGTGAGATGTTCGGCTATGACAAATACGAACCCTTTCCGCTGCTGATCGGTTTAGTGGATGCGACCGCCGATCTGTCGATTCAGATTCATCCCGGCGATGAATACGCTCGCGCGCACGAAAACGCACCCTTCGGCAAGACTGAAAGCTGGCTCTTCCTCGAAGCGCCGGTTTCCGGCAGCATCGTCAACGGCTGCAAATGCCAAAGCCGTCAGGAGCTCAACGAGCGCGTCGCCGCCGGGGATTGGGACAACGTGATCGACCGACTGCCGGTGCAGAAGGGCGAATATGTCTTTGTGCCCACCGGCACGCTGCACGCGCTGTGCGCCGGCAGCCTGGTCTATGAAATCCAGCAGTCCACGGACGTCACCTATCGCTTCTACGATTACGACCGCACGGATAAGGACGGCAACAAGCGCCCACTCCAGCTGGACAAGGCGATGGAAAACATCACTTTGGGCAATAAGTCGGTGTCCGTTCCCTATGAATCCGACCGCGATTATGACGAACCGTATTACACCACCCGCCGCCAGCAGATCAGCGAGAGCTATCTCAACGATCACGATACCTTTGCGTGCGTGACGCTGCTCTCCGGCAATTTGATGATGGATGGCCTTCCCGTGACGGCGGGCATGAGCTTTATCGCCCTGCCGCACGAAAACGTGACCTTCACCGGCACGGCCGATGTGATGATCGCCCGTCCCCTGTAAATCTCACCGACAAAGCAAAAGCATGAGGAGGCGCGCATGAAGCAGTATCTGGGCTTTGATGTGGGCGGCACGTCGATCAAGGTCGGCGTGGTGGAGGAAAACGCCCGCGTGGTCTACCACGAAAAGCTCCCCATTCCGCCGGACTACGACGCCTTCATGGAGCAGCTCTCCGGCTGCTATCACCGGCTGAAGAAGGAATATCCGACCCTCTGCGGCATCGGCATCAGCTCCTGCGGCGGCATCAACCCGGCAACGGGCGTGGTGTTTGCCAAGCTTGCGCCAAGCCTGACTTACCTCATCGGCCGGGAATACTACAAGCTGCGGGAAATGGTGGACGTGCCCGTGGCGCTGGAAAAGGACGGAAACTGTGCGGCGCTGGGCGAGATCTGGTGCGGCAGCGCGACCGATCTGCAGAACTTCATCACACTCGTGTTGGGTTCGGGCTTCGGCGGTGCGGTCTGCGTGGGCGGCAAGGTGTTTACCGGCGCGCACTTCCTGGCCGGCGACATGGGTTATGCGTACCCGCTGCCGGAGGATACCAGTTACGGGCAGTATATCGCCCCGGTCGAGGTCGAAAAGCGTTATCGCGAACTGACCGGCGGCTTTAAGACCATCCCGGAGATGAAGCAAACACAGGATGATGATCCTGCGGCGAGGGATTGCTACCTTCGCTTTATTGACGGACTGGCCAATGCACTGCTGACCATGCAGTATGTCATGGATCCGGAGATGTTCCTGCTGGGCGGCGGAATCACCTCCTGGCCGGAGCTGATTCCCGAATTGGAGGCGCACATTGCAGCTCTTGTTCAGCGTCGGGACGGACCGTTGGTGCCGCACGTACGCGCCTGTACGCATCAGAACGACGCCAATTTGCTGGGAGCGGTCTATAACCTCAAACAGACCTTCGGCTTGTAATTTCACAATCGACGGGAAGGAGGATCCCCATGCCATTTTTGCACATTCAGATCGGCAGAGAGCTGCCGAAGGAAGCCGTGCGCGAAATCTACGATTTCTGCGCACAGAAGATCTCTCTGATTCCTCAAAAGAACAAGGACAACCTCATGGTGCGCATCGAAACCGACGGCGATACCTTCAAATACGGCAAGGAAACGCCTTGCGCGTTTGTCGATGTGCGCCTGTTCGGCCCCGCGCCGAAGGCGGCGAAGGAAGCCTTTGCCCAAGCCCTGGGTGAGAAGCTGCAAGAGGCGGCGCAGCTCGGTCCGGGCGAAATCTACATGAACTTTATCGAACTGGATCACTGGGCGACCGGCGATTCGTTCCGCACGCTTTGATTTACGAAAGAAGGCATTGACATGAAGTTGGAAGGAAACGGCGTGGTTATCCGCGATCTGACGGCGGAAGATGCGGCGGCGCTGTGCCGCATTGCCCACGAAGCGCCCATTGAAAAATTTGTCCCGCAGCTCTCCGATGGTCTGAACGCACCGGAGGATTATCTGCCCCTGATCGAGAAGCAGGACGGTTCGCTTTACGCCATTGCGCGCAAGGACAACGACGAGCTCATCGGCGCCATCGGCGTGCAGCTCCATCCGGACCTGAATGAAAAGGCATTGATTTACTGCACCTCCGATGCGTGCAAGGGCATGGGTTTTACCAAGGAAGCTGTCACGCTCTTTACCGATTGGGCACTGCGCAATGCCGATACGCCTTATCTTGTGCTGGCCGTGGATGAAAACAATGCTTCCGCTGCCCGCCTGGCCGAAAAATGCGGCTTTACCCTCAGCGAGCGCCGCGTCACCGTCAGTCACCGCCTGCTCGGCATGACCGGCGACACCTACCTCTATTTCCGCAAGTATTGATTCAATTCTAATTTCATAAAATCGAGCCATCCCCGTACCTTTCTTTCGAAGGGTGCGGGGATAGCTTTTTTTGTGCCTGAAAGGATAAAAATGTCTTTGATGTATTTTCTTATATTCTATAATGGAAAAGAAACAAAAAAACAATCAAAGTATAATGAACAGTGAAAATGACAAAATAATGTAAGAATTAGCTTATTTTATGTAAAAACTGGTCATTGCCTTCTGCTCGTAGAGAAATCATAATAAAAATAAACAGAAAAGGAGAATGTTGATGAGAAAGAGACCACGAATGGGAATGTTTGCATGATATTGTCAACAGAAATAACAAAATGGAAGCTGAGGAAAAATGCTGAAACTAGTGCTTTGCGATTCGGATAGTGATTTCTTGCAGTGTTTGAAAAAGATGATTTTGGAGGTTGTCCAGGAAAACATATTGATTTCTCTATATAAAAATCCGGAAACGCTTCTGGAATCGCTGCAAAATACGTCTCAGCAGGATCTATACCTGGTGATGCTGAATTGGCAGATTGGAGAAAACGACGGCATTGAACTGGCCGGGAAAATCAACGCCCTGCGTCCGGAAGCCAGAATTGTATTTATGTCGGATAATTTAGAACGTATAAAGGATATTTTTCATGTTTCTCCCTTTTATTTTCTTTTGAAGCCGATTGAAAAAGATTATCTTCAGGATGCGCTGAACCGGGCAATCTATCAACTGCGTGCGATGGAAAAAAAAAACGCTGATCCTCTATTCCGGAACGCACAAGAAAAAGGCGCTTTTTTTTCAGCTTTGCAATGTCTATTATTTTGAAAGCGATTTGCGCAAAATAACGATTCACGAAGAAAAGCGCAGCATCAGCGTTTATCAAAAACTTCAGGACATCGAAAGCCGGTTATCGGATAATTTCTGTCGATGTCATCAGAGCTATATCGTGAATATGGACAAAATCAGCAAGATCACAATGCGAGAACTTTATCTTTACAATGGCGATATCATCCCCATCAGCCGTTCCCGAAAAGAACAGGTTCTGGACCAATTGTGTACTTATTTGAGTTGGCCGAAAGAATGAAAAGGAGTAGGTAGAGATGATTAGCATTGCTGTTTTAACGGAAAAAGGATCCAGAGAGATGAATGAAGATTCTCTTGCTTATAAGCAACAGGGTGAAGAAGCGCTGCTGGCGCTGGCGGACGGTTTGGGCGGTCATAGCAAAGGCGAAATCGCTTCTCAAACAGCCGTTGCAGAGGCGCTGTGCTGCTTTACACCGAACGGAGAAGAAAGAGCGGATGTTGTTCAAGCTTTTCAGGAAGCGCAAAACGCAATCATGCAAAAGCAAAATCAGATGCATGAGATAGACGGCATGAAAACAACCATGGTCCTGTGCAGGATCAGTCAAAGCAAAATCGTATGGGCGCACATCGGGGATTCGCGCCTTTATTTGTTTGAAAAGGGAAAAATGATTACGCGCACGTTGGATCACAGCGTGCCGCAGCTGCTTGTATTTGCCGGCGATATCAAAGAAAAACAGATACGATTTCATCCGGATAGGAGTCGTCTTTTGAAAGTAATGGGAATTCCATGGGAAAAACCGGATTATGAAGTGAGCGAGATACGAGCGAGAAAACCGGGACAGGCGATCCTGATGTGCTCGGATGGATTCTGGGAGTGGATCGATGAAAAGAAAATAATTCATTGCTTGAAGAAAGCAAAAGATGTCGAGCAATGGCTCGAATTGATGCGGCAGGAAGTTGAAAAAAACGGACGAGGAAAAGAAATGGACAACTATACGGCGATTTGTGCCTGGGTTAATTGAGGAGAGAGAACGATGGCTATTATTCGTTGTGAAAACGGACATTATTATGACAATTCAAAGTACTTTCGCTGCCCCTTTTGCGGGGTGACCATCGATGTGGTGGATAAAGTAGAAGTGGATGACGATGATGAAGTCACAATGCGCTTGCAGGATGCACAGGAAGAAGAGGATGATCGTACCGTTGCATTGACCAACTTAGAAGGTGGGGAGGATCGGTATGTTACCGGCTGGCTTGTGTGTGTGAAGGGTCCGCAAAAAGGACGGGATTATCGATTGCATATTGGTGTGAATCGCATCGGCCGCGCGCCTGAGATGGATGTGCAGATCGACACGGATGCGCAGATTTCTCGTGAACACTGCCGCATTGCCTATGACGACCGAAGCAATGCTTTTTACCTGATGCCGGGAAAGGGCACCATGACCTATCTGAACGGAAAATCTCTATTCAATGCGGCGGAGCTTTCAATGGACGATCAAATTTGCATGGGAGCGAGCATATTTGAATTTGTTGCATATTGCAGAGGAGAAAAAAGATGGAAAGAAAATATGTCACATTAGGTCTGTTATTGCTACTACTGATTTCCCTGTTCACAATCCCGGAGCTGCATGCTGCGGAGAATCATTCGATCAGCCAAGTCTATGTGGAGCTTCCGCAGGTGGATGTATACCTGAATGAGGCAGTGTCAGAGAGTCAGGCTGAAAATGCGCAAGCTTATTTGGGGGAGCGCAGCCTGTCCTTCCAGTCCATCCATAAAGCCGGTGAAGAGGGCGTCCACTACATTTTGCTGTTGGATATCTCTGCATCTGTGCCCAGACGTCAATTCGGCAAAATCAAAGAGGGAATCTTTGATTTTGCCGGGGAACTCCGCGCAGAAGATCAGCTTTCGCTTTATACCTTTGGGGATGAAGTGACGAGGATTTTTGCAGATTCCAAGCAGGTGCAGGATCTTGCAGCCACAGTGAAGGCGATTGAAAACAGAGATCAGAATACGCTTCTTTTTGAGGCGATGGATCAGGCGGCTAAACAGATTCAGGCGGAGCGAATCAAGGAAAGAACGGTATTGATCGTCATCACAGACGGTGAGGATTTTGCCGTGGGCAAATCTACGCAGAACGAAACAATGCGAACGCTGGAAGAAAAGGGAATTCCCCTGTACGCCTGCGCGGTGGGTTCTGCCCAAAAAGAATATGTCAACAGCCTTGGTGAAACCGCTCGTACCAGCGGCGGGCAAATGGTGCTGATGAAAAACGGAGAGTCGGGTGCCGCGCTGGCGGAATTGAAAGAAAGCATTGAAAACGCATCGGTGATTTCATTTGCGGCGGAGAACAACGTCGTCAGCCGCAGCATGGAAAAGTTGGTGCTGACTTTTGCGGATTCCGGTGAAATGTTCACCAAAGATATATTGGTGACCAATTTCAAGCCGGATGAAATTGCTCCGGAAATTCTCAGCGTGCAGAGAAAGTCGGAAACGGAGCTATTGATTCGCTTTTCCGAAACGGTGTTGGGGGCGGAGAATCCTGTCGGTTGGCAGGTAACGCGAGATGGAGAGAAGATTGCTGTTGAAAGTGCGGAGATGTCGGGAAAAGACGCAGTCTGCTTAACCATGGGCTCTGTGCTGTATGCCGGGGAATACCAACTTTTTAGTAGTCGAGTAACGGATGATTCTCACGAGAAAAACAGCTTGCAGGGACAATTCAGCGTGTTGATGGAGGGGGAATCCGCTCCGGAAGAAGTCAATATGCCGGAGACGGCTGTGACGGCAGAGAAAAACAGTTGGGTGATATGGGGGATTATTGGGGGAGCGTCGTTGATTCTCTCGGCCGTGATTGTGTTGATCGCGATGAGGAGCAGAAAAAAGGAAAAGACGATCGTGCAAATTCCCAAAGAGCGGGAGGAGATCTTCCGTGAAGGGGAAGCGCTGAAGGTTGGGGACCCGGATGTGCATGAGTATGTCCGGATTGAGCGCGTTCAGGGATTGCCGGTGACGATATTGGTCGATGCGGATGGACGGAATGTCCGAAAGATTGATGCGCGGCTGGATAAAAGCCTGTTTATTGGAAGAAACAAGGCCAATAATTACAGCTTCGACGATCCGTCCATGTCCGGTCAGCATTTTGTGCTGGAATATGACGGCCGGACGATGTATGTGACTGATCTGAACAGCAGCAATGGAACGAGGGTCAATGGTATTGAGATTGGACAGCGGCATGTGCTGCATCCCGGCGATGTGATCAGTGCAGGCATGATACGTTTCAGAATTCAGTGGTAAGAGGGGAAGAAAATGGAATCACTTCTCGACAGCCTATGCCCGGACTGCTTTCAACCCGGAGTGAAGAATGGAGTTTGCGAAAAATGCGGCTGCCATGTTTCTGCATTACAGCAGGCATTGATTTTGCCGCCCCGGACGGTGCTTTGCAATCGGTATATCCTCGGCATTTTGTTGGGACGCGGGGGCTTTGGTGCAACTTATAAAGCGTATGATCTCGAATTACAGAAGATTTGCGCAATCAAAGAATATCTGCCGCGATTTGTGGAAGTTGAACGTCTGGGCGATGGGAAAATCCGCTTGCCGAATTTGAGTGATCAATCCGTATATGAGCGGGAGAAAAAACGGTTTATCAAGGAAGCGGAATTGCAGCGAAGGATCAGCTGGTATCCGCACATTGTTCCGATTTTACATAGCTTTGCGGAGAACAATACCTACTATTACGTTATGGAGTTTATCGACGGAAAAAATCTGAAGGTCGATTGTAAAATGAAGTTGGACACCTAAGAAAAAATCCATAGTGATTTTCCCCACATGGTAGAATGAAGTTTGCACACAACATCTTCCAAGGGAGGGCAATCACTATGGACTGCCAAG
>Ga0129310_1002693_pt1 | contig 12662 bp, 10 predicted proteins | sample Go1ome_2_FD_94433 | JGI IMG/M metagenome (GOLD analysis project Ga0129310, IMG submission 94433) | Western lowland gorrila individual fecal microbial communities from Wisconsin, USA - Go1022A metagenome | ecosystem: Host-associated > Mammals > Digestive system > Large intestine > Fecal | place...
AGATATATTCCTTGCTCCCTGCCTGACAGGGGGCCACAAGACCAAAAGGAGGTGCAACAGCATGAACAAGTATGAATTAGTAGTCGTTGTTAACGCAGTTATCGAGGACGACGCAAGAGCAGCTGTCATTGAGAAAGCTAAAGACCTTATCACACGTTTCGGAGGAACAATCTCAGGCGTTGATGAATGGGGTAAGAAGAGATTAGCTTACGAAATTCAGAAGATGAATGACGGTTTCTATTATTTCATCAAATTTGAGGCAGAGACTACAGCAATCGCTGAGATCGAGTCACAGATGCGTATCATGGACAATGTCCTTAGATACTTATGCGTTAAGGTAGAAGAATAATCGCCTGACGGCAGTCCCCATAGATTTTCAACCTTCGGCATGCACGGACGGTATAAGGATATCGTCGGAAATGGAGGCATATATGAACAAAGTTATCTTAATGGGAAGATTAACAAGGGATCCGGATGTTCGTTACGGAACAGGAGAAAGATCCACAACAATAGCCAGATATACACTGGCAGTTGACAGAAGATTCAAGAGAGACAATGAACAGACGGCTGATTTTATATCATGTGTGGCATTTGACAGAAATGCGGAGTTCGCAGAGAAGTACCTTAAACAGGGTACTAAGATTGCCATCACAGGAAGAATACAGACCGGAAGTTACACCAATAAGGACGGCAATAAGGTTTATACAACAGATATCGTTGTAGAGGAGCAGGAATTTGCAGAGAGCAAGTCAGCTTCCGAGAATAACGGTGGTTATACACCGGCAGCGAGACCTGAACCGAGCGCAGCCGGAGATGGTTTTATGAACATCCCTGACGGCGTGGAAGACGAAGGCCTGCCGTTCTAGAGATTTTTATAAGGAGGTCATGACAAATGTCTAATCCAAGAGAAGCTAAGGGCGATTCTCCAATGAAGAAGAGAATGGGCCGCAGAAGAAAAAAAGTTTGTGTATTCTGCAGCGATAGCGCTAATAACGTAATCGACTACAAGGATGTTAATAAATTAAAGAGATATGTATCAGAGAGAGGTAAGATCCTTCCTAGAAGAATTACCGGAACATGTGCAAAGCACCAGAGAGCTCTTACTGTTGCAGTTAAGAGAGCAAGACACATTGCACTTCTCCCATACACACTTGATTAATTAGATAAACAGACGTATTTAAGCCTGTCGGATGAAAGTCCGGCAGGCTTTTTTGCTGTGTTGTCGCAAAATGTCTAAATATCTATGCATTAAGGGTGCAATTTTGTATAAATTTAGTGTTGCGCTATATTAAAAATTTTAGGAGGTAACAATGAGAAAACACAACTTATCAAAGGTTCTTGCCTTGACTCTGGCAGGAATTATGACAATCGGCGGATGTCTGGTTGCCAAGAAGACGGACGTAAGTGCCGCAGCTACAACATTTGGACTTTACATCGGCGGAGAATCCCCTATAGCAACAGTTGATGCAGAGACAACAGGTACATACAAACTTTCATACTCAGGCGATGCAGTATCAGCAGGAGACTGGGGAACAATGTACTTCAAGCAGACATCAACAGATGCAGGCAAGACAGGATTCGGCGTTAAGATTGATTCCATCAAACTTAATTCTACTGATTATGATGTACCGGCTAAATGGCAGGGTGTATCGGCAGATGCTGTAAACAAAGATGGACTTTTTGACATTGCATTCTACAATCAGTGGGGCGATGCAGCAGGAAACATCGGAGACGGAACAGGTAAGGATCTTGGAAGCCTTCAGGTAACAGAAGCTAAGATTACATTTACTGTAGTAAGCAACACAGAAGCTGTAGCACTTGGCGGAGACACATCTGACGATAATGGCGACAGCAAGGATGATGCAGACGGCAAAGAAGATGGCGATGATACTACGCTTGATGACACCAATAAAGATGATAATACAGAAGTAACAGAGAAGATTGATCTTAACAAAGAGTGTAAGCCTGTTGACGGCAAGACTCCTAGTGCAACAATCAAGAGCTCAGATTTTGCATCCACAAAGGGCGTAAAAGCTGTTGTAGTTGAGGCTTCAATTCCTGAATCTGCAAAAGATAAATGGAATGACTGGTGTGGAAATATTGTAGTTGTTAAAGATGCAGAAGGTACACATTACTATATGTGGGGCGGCGCAAGTGTAGGCTGGAATAAAGATGTTGACGGAGACGAAGTTGATGATATAATCGGCGGAGTTAATGGCGACCAGTGGCTTGGAACCGTAGTAGATGGCAAGGTAACGCTTACTATTCCGGTTGCAAGTGAAGATTTCACAATTGATTTTATCACAGACTGCTATATTGAGAACGGAGCACCTTCATATGACGGAGCAATTTATGTGCTTGATAATGCATCACTCAGTGCAACAGCCCAGAAGCCGGGAAATGGTGATAAGCCACTCGGCGACACTGTTATGATTTTCGTAGCAGTTGCAGCTCTTGCAGCATGTGTGGCAGTAACCGCCAGGAAAACAGCTGTAGAGAAATAAAAAGGATATAAAAGAAGGTATTTTAATATAGTGTAACCATATAATTTATGAGCTGCCCGGAAGTGTTTTGCCGGGCAGCTTTCATAATAATATGTGGCTATATTAAAAAACCGGATTATGGTTCAGCTTTTTAAACGCCCGGGAGATTAAAAGTTATCTAATATTTTCTGTATTTTATCTCTAATAATGTCATTGAATATACACGGTGAAAATTATATAATGTCAGAGTAGTATTTTGCTACGAAATAAAATTATATGTAACAGAAGTTACAATAGGAGGATGACAATGAAACTCAGAAAATTATTAGCAGCAGTTCTTGTTGGCGTAATGACAGTTTCCGCTCTTGTAGTATCAGCAGCGGCTGACTATGTTAAAGTAACAGACGAATTCGACCCTAAGGGAGAATACAAGGCTCAGATGTATATCCAGTTTGGTGATACATACATCTTCAGAGATCCACTTTCAAATGATACATCAAGTGCATCGGGCAATTATGCAGGAGCTGACAAGCTTACAACTCTTAAAAATAATGCATTAGAAAAGGAATATCAGGGAACATTTACTGATGCTGTAATCAAGGGAAATGGTACTTACACACTTACTCTTACAGATGTAGGTGATCTTGGAGAATCTAAGAAGATTAATCTTCTTGGAATTTCAACCAATATTCCGGCTTCAGCAGCTGATAAGATTAAATTCACAGATGTTAAGATTACTGTAAATGACAGCAGCGCTTTATCATATACATATCCGGAAGGAACAATAGATGAGGATTGTATTAAGAATGAATCATACATTAACGTACTTGGTGTTAACGGATGGAACAAAGAGATATGCCCGGATGCCAATGCTGCAATCGGAGCTGAAGATGTATGGCCTGGAACAATCACAAAGGCAGAGATTACATTCACAATTTCAGGATTTGATTATGACAAGGCTGTAGAAGAGACAACAGCAGAAGAGACAACAGCAGCAGCAGCTGACACAGCTACTAAGGCAGCTGATACAGCTAAGACTGATTCTTCTTCATCAAACGGACTTCCTACACCTGCAATCATCGGTATTGTTGCAGCTGTTGTAGTTGTAGTAGTAGTTATCGTAGTAGTAGCTACATCCAAGAAGAAAAAAGCTAACTAATCCAGGTTAGGTTTTATAAAACAGATTACATAAAGGACGGGACTTTTGCCCCGTCCTTTTATGTTGCAATTTATCTGACAGTGACAGCTATATGTGGATCGGTTGTGTAATTCATCTAAAAATACGGTGATAATTCTATTAAATATTTCTAAAAATTACTGTAATTTATGTACAGTATTTATAGTAGTGCTTATTAAAAAAATAATCTATAATTAGGATAAATAAAATACCGTGAATGATTAACGCGGTGTTAAGTGGAGGTAAAGGATGAACGAACAGAAGTCCAAAAGTGAATTAGTCGCTGACAAAGCCTACTGGCTCGTGCGACTTGGCGTTCTTGCAGCAGCTGTCATGATGTTCCTGCCTGCTATGAACCCATCCAGAGTTTGTGAACGTATCAACCGTAATTTGTCATTGTTCACAAGTGCTGTTTCGTGGAGTGGTCTTATTAATAACCTTAGTGGTTTTGATGTAAGAATTATCGGATCATATGCACCATTCCAATATATAATGGTTTTCTCAATCGTTGCACTTGTGGGAATACTCCTTATGTGTGTCGGCGGTTGTATGTCATTAGGTAATATTAAAATGAAAGTGAAAGGTAATTTCTTCACATTGGGAGGATCGGTTGCCCTTGGAGCAGGAATGCTTCTTATGCATATACCTTATAATATGCTTATGGACACTGTAGGCAAGATGGAGACGGAAACTACATCTAATCCGTTTTCACCGGCTATTCCGGTAGCGATGTGGGTATTTTTCGCAATAGCGGTAATTGTATTCATCGGAACAATTATGACGATGATACTTCTTCCGAAGCCTGATAAGGCTATGAAGTTTGAAATGCCTACCAAATACAAATTATTCCTTTGTATGTTACCGTTTATCGTGCTTACATTTGCATTCTCATATCTTCCATTATATGGTTGGAGATACGCATTCTTTGATTATACATCAGGTAAGCCTCTTACGGCAGATCAGTTTGTAGGCCTTAAATGGTTTGCAAGACTTGTTAACGACCCGCAGACTCGAAGCGACGTACTTAAGGTTCTCAGAAATACACTTGTAATGAGTGGTCTTGGTATTGCTACAAGCTGGGTACCGATGTTTTTCGCAATCATGCTTAACGAAATTAAGACTAAGTGGTTCCGTAAGACAGTACAGATTTTTACAACAATTCCTAACTTCGTCAGCTGGGTTATCGTATTTGCACTTGCATTTGCTATCTTCTCAACAGACGGATTTATCAACAGCCTTTTCGGAACCAAGGTAGATTTCCTTGGTAACGCGTCGGGAACATGGTTTAAGATGTTAGCCTGGGGAATGTGGAAAGGTGTAGGCTGGAGTGCTATTATTTATGTAGCAGGTATTTCCGGTATTCCGCTTGAACTTTATGAGGCTGCTACAGTCGATGGTGCCGGAAGAGCTCAGAAGATGTTACATGTTACGGTTCCGGGACTTATGCCTACATATTGTGTATTGTTACTTATGTCAATTGCCAACATCCTTACCAACGGTATGGATCAGTACCTTGTATTCTACAATGCTAATAATGCAGACTTGATCAACGTACTTGACCTCTACGTATACAAGCTGGGACTCAGTGATCCTGATATGTTCCCACTTTCAACTGTTGTAAGTATGACGAAGTCCATAGTCAGTGTAATCCTGTTGTTCTCTGCGAACGCAATATCCAAGCTGATCCGTGGCGAGAGTATTATGTAGGAGGTGATATGATATGGCAAAAATGTCAGAGAAAATGAAACAGGAACTTAAAGCTGAGAAGGCATATAACAAGAAGCATAAGAGAATGTACAGACTCACTGCTAACGATGTTATATTCAATATATTTGCATATTTACTTTTTGGTATATTTGTTATAATATGTATCTTCCCATTTTACTACATATTTATTAACTCAATATCATCACCTGCAGCAGTTACATCCAAAGCCGTAACATTCTGGCCTCAGGGATTTTCACTTGAGACATACAAGGCCGTTATTGAAGTTAAAGATATAGGCCAGGCGTTCCTTATAACAATTACAAGAACTATCTTTGCAACAGCACTCATGGTTCTTGCATCAGGTATCATAGGATACCTCGTAACCAAGCAGGAGATGTGGCACAGAAAATTATGGTACAGACTTCTTGTTGTAACAATGTATTTCAATGCCGGTATCATTCCTTGGTATTTGAACATGGCTATGTTAGGTCTTACCAATAACTATATGGCATATATTGTCCCTGCTATCGTAGCACCGTATAATATCATCCTTGTTAAGACATACATTGAGTCAATACCTGCCGAGATGGAAGAAAGTGCATTTATCGACGGTGCAGGATACGCGGTCATTTTCCGTAAGATTATATGGCCGTTAAGTAAACCTATACTTGCGACAATCACAATCTTCGGTGCGGTTGGTAACTGGAACTCATTTACCGATTCCCTTATGCTCATGCAGTCTAAGCCACAGCTTCAGACATTACAGCATAAGTTATATAACTATCTTGATTCCGCATCTGATCTTAAATCAGTAATCAATAATCCGGATAGTGAAATCGTAAGACGTGCCATGGATAACGCAGCATTTGCAAGCGTTATCAAGTATACGGTATCAATGATCTCAATCATACCTATACTTATTGTTTATCCGTTCATGCAGAGATACTTTGAAGAAGGTATCATGCTTGGTGCGGTTAAGGGCTAATGATATTACACCATGCCGGCGGCTGTCGGTATGGTTGATATAAAATTCAACTTTAAAATTTTAAAAAGGAGGAAATTACAATGAAATTAATGAGACGAGTAATCGTTGCATTGCTTGCTGTTGCTATGGCAGCGTCATCATTGGTTGCTTGCGGCAAGGACAAGGGCTCAGGCAAAGATGATCTTATAAAACTTGATTGCTATAGCCAGTTAGCTAACTTTCAGGGAACACAGGGAGGCTGGTTTGGAGCACTCCTCAAGGAAGAGTTCAATGTAGAACTCAACATCATCAAAGAGTCAGACAATACATTCGCAACAAGAATGGAGTCAGGAAACCTTGGTGATATCGTAGTATTCGGTAATTCCGGAGAAAATTATCTTGCAGCAGTTAAAGCAGGACTTCTTCTTGACTGGAATTCATATGATCTTCTTACTAATTACGGATCATATATCAAAGAGCATATGCCGGCAGCACTTGCCAACAATGCCAAGATTTCAGGAGACAAAGGAATTACTTATGGTATCGGTCATGCAGTAGCACTTAACTCAGAAGACCATGACGAGTTCTTCTATTCATGGGATCTCAGATATGACTACTATGCAGAACTTGGATATCCGGAAATCAAAGATCTTGATGATCTCTTCGATGTATTCGTACAGATGAAAGAGAAACACCCTACAGATGATAACGGTAAGGAAACATATGCCGTATCAATCTGGCCAGACTGGGACGGAAACATGGTAATGTATCCGAAGTCACTTGCAACAGCTTATTACGGATATGATGAATTTGCTATCGGTCTTTACAACAATGAGACAGGTGAGTTCTATGATCCTCTTATGGTAAAAGATGATGGAACATACGGACCATATCTTGAGATGTTACAGTATTTCAACAGACTTTATCAGGCAGGGCTTCTTGATCCAGACTCAGGTACACAGAAGTATGATGATGCAACAGCAAAGGTTAAATCAGGAAGAACATTCTGGTCAATCTTTAACTACGCAGGATCAGCAGCATTTAACACAGAAAATAATACATCAGCAGGCAAGGGTATGTATCCGGTAGTTCCTGAAGAAGCTACTCCATGTGTATACGGTCTTAACCCTAACGGCGGTAACCGTATCTGGACAATCGGTGCTAAGACAAAATATCCTGAGAAATGTATGCAGATTCTTAACTATCTCTGCACACCTGAAGGATACCTTAACTCAGAGTACGGTCCAAAAGGACTTTGCTGGTATTATGACGACAATGGTCTCACATGCTTCACAGAACTTGGTAAGAAGTGCTCACAGGATACATCTACTATGATGGAATCAGACGATCCTAAGTTTGAAGTATACACCGGTGCTAAGTTCAAAGACGGACAGCAGCAGATCAACAACCTTACATGGGCTCGTAACGCTACAAACCCTGACAACAATGAGAAATTCAACTACAAGTATTGGGCAAGCAACCAGACAGAAGCTGTTAAGGATTCAGCTGATGCTGACTGGAGAGAGCACACAGGATGTGACACAGCAGACCAGTATCTCAACAGCAGAAAGCTTGCAGACGGTTCACCGGCATACTCAGTTGCTGTAGCAACAGGATACGCTGAAGGAACTAAGTCCAAAGAGCTTAAGGTTGTTTGGAAGCAGGTAACAGATGCTATCGTTAAGGGATCATGGAGAGCAATCACAGCTAAGGATGATGCTTCATTCAAGGCAGAAGTTGATGACATGATCAAGAATGCTAACGCATACGATAACGGAAACGGTTACAAAGAGTGCGTTGAGTGGTCAGTAACAGAAGCAGACAGAAGACATAAGATGGAAGAAGAAGTCAGAGCTGCTGAAAAAGGTACTAACTAAATAGCATAGCATACAGACTTTAATAAAATGGGGCTGTTCGTAATATCGAACAGCCCTTTTGCGACAAAGGAGCAATTAATGAAGTTTTTTAGTACAGAAGGCGGAATATATAAGTTTATGACACGGCTGTGGGATATGATAAAGCTGAATTTTCTCTGGCTTATCTGTTCATTACCGATTGTCACAATCGGTGCATCCACAATTGCGGCATTTACGATTACGCTCAAAATGGTTGAAGAGAAGGAAGGATATGTAGCCAGAGCCTTTTTTAAAGCGTTTAAAGCCAATTTCAAACAGGGAATAGTAATCGGACCGATTACTGTTGTTTTTGCAGCAGCGCTTTATCTGGATTTTACACTTGGTAAACAATATATTGGATTTGTTATACTGGGTATATTATCGGCTTTTCTGTTTGGTATCGCAATAATTTACACATACCCTTTGCTTGCCAGATATGAGAACAAGCTTTTAAAGACAATTAGAAACTCCATGAGAATTGCCATGAGGTATTTCGGAAGAACGATTTTTCTTGTTGTTGTTCTTGTAATAGAATATATAATCTTCTTCAGATTTACCAATATAACACTTCTGATAGGTATTCTTGTAGGCCCGGCCACAATGATATTGACTGTGAGTGGATTTGCAATGTACTTCTTCCGCGAGATTGAGAAAGCAGGAGGAGTGACCACTAAGAAGACCGAAGAAGATTTGTACAATGAAGAAATTGAGCGGGAAACACAGAACGCTCTTAAAGCTGAGAATAAAAATATATCGGAGGACGAGAATCAATGAAGCGTTTAAATTTATTACGCAGAGCAGCTGCATTCGCAGCAGGAGCACTTATGGCAGCATGCCTTGCAATACCGGCATTAGGAACATCGGTAAAAGCGGCAGATTCAGTTGATATGAATGTTGCGCTTTGCTTCTTTTCATTTGGAAATGCAGGTACAGTAGAGAAAGGCGATACGGTTAAGGTAACCGGAGATGGACAGTATACAGTTGAATTTGACTGCGCAAAGAACCTTTCAGATGATGCCAAGGCTGCCGGAGACACAGCAATTACAAATTTTGTAGCTATGTATATCCAGGATGTAGCTACTCTTGACGGCACAGCATCGGAATCACCTGTAGCAACAGCGGACATCGTTTACAATTCAATCAAAATCGATGATAAAGAACTTACAATAGCAGATACTAATCCGGCATCTGCAGTTAAGGCAAACGGCGCATTTGATACCAATAAGCCGGTTAACGGATGGGATGGATCGGTAGTTGCAGACACAGATATTGTATGGGATCAGACAAATCATCTTGTTAAATTTGCAGGTGTTGACAGCGTTCAGAAGGTTTCCGTAACATTCACACTTTCCAATGTCACAGCTAAAGCGATTGAGACACAGGCACAGACAGAAGAAGAAACCACAGTGGAAGAGACAACTGCTGAAGCAGAGACAACAGCAGCGGCAGAGACAACAGCAGCTCCGGCAGCAGCAACTGACGAAGGAACTAACTTCCCGGTTGGTGCAATAGTTGGTATTGTTGCAGGTGTTGTAGTTATCGTTGTTGTAGTTATTGTAGTATGCACTAAGAAGAAAAATAAATAATATAAACGTATAACATAAAAATGCCCCGGTTCATATGATAAGAACCGGGGCGTTTTTAATTGGTTTCTGAATCGGAGCAGAACTGCTTGCGGTATTCTGCCGGAGATACACCGACATATTTCTTGAATTTCTTATGGAAATAATCAACATTCTTATAACCGACCTGCTCTGAAATTTCATATACCTTCAGCTTGTTCTCAGAGATAAGCTTCTTGGCATGTTCAATTCTTATGTGGTCTACATAGTTGTTAAAATTCTCACCGACATTCTTGCTGAAAATCTTTCCAAGATAAGCACTGTTATAACCGAACAACGGTGCGATTGTTTCAAGCTTGATATTAGCCTGAAAATTGTGGTCTATGTAAAAAATAATATCATCCAATATACTGTCACGCGATGAGGTTCCGATAGAGGACATAATCACTTCAAACTGTGATGTGAGATATTGCATTATCTCATAGAGATAAAACTGTTTGTCGATAGAATCGATAATCTCACTGTTGGAAGGAAAAGGTATCGCAGCTGTCGGATAGAGCCGTTTGATATTCTCTTTAATCTGAAGAAACATATCGGTTAAGAATAATTTTACAGCGTTAATATCATCCTGAACATCATATAAATATTCTGTTATATTATTCAAGGTATCTGCGAGCATCTTACGGTTAAATGCCTGGATATAATTCGTGAGGGTGCTGCAGTACTCATCCATTATTTCGTTGGTAAGTGACTTGTCACGAACTCCGAAATCAGGCAGGGCATCGTAACCGACTGTGTGCTGACCCGGCTTGCAGAAGAAACGTCTGCTGATAAGCCGTTCGGCCTGTGAATATGATAAAGCGATATCTGACAGGCTGTTAACCGAACACCCGAATGCCAGGAAAAGGGTATCAAGAGGGCTGTCCTTCTGCGGAATTGCATCATAATGATCCAGAAAACGCTGGAATTTATCCAAAGCATATGTGCCTTTAAGAATGATTACATTCTTGTCATTCTTACAGAAATGCTCAAAAGTAAAACTTCCGTTATTGGTAACACGCAGAAGCTCAGAAAACTGATATGGCATAGAGTCTGCATCACGAAGATACTGCTCATATATTACAACCTGATAAACATCTGCGCATAAATTCATTTCCTCTGTATTGATCAGATCTATGTCGGCATTGCCGGTAACAAGGTCATCGAGAATCTCTTTCTTGGCCTTCTCACGGTAATGATGAAGCACCTGGGATGTCTTATGTTCGTCAATTATATTGGTATGTATCTCATTGATAATGGAAGTCAGCTCGTCCTCATCAACCGGCTTGGTAAGATAATACCCTACACCTTGCCTTATAGCAGCCTGTGCATATTTGAAATCAGAGTACCCGCTTATAATAATTATTTTGCCGTTAAATCCCTTGGCACGAGCAGCTTCTATGACATCTATACCGTGCATCTTAGGCATTCTGATATCAATAAGAACAAGGCTGGGATTTAATTCAAGTATCTTGGCCAATGCTTCCTCACCGTTTGCAGCGTCTCCGCAAACCGTAAAACCGAATGACTCCCAGTCGATGATCTGTTTCAATCCGTCACGTATAATCTGTTCGTCATCAGCGATGAATACAGTTTCCATTCAATACCTCCATAGTACAAAATACATAAAAAAAGAACACACAAATTGTTCAATATATATAAAAGTATAAGAAAACCACAGCATTTTGTCAACAGATAAAATGCTGTGGTTATAGTAAAATTAAGATAATTTAGTAGGTATGTATTTTGAATACAACCGGGAATCCGGTATGATATCCGCACGCCTTAATATGGAGACCGTCGTGTTCGTGCGACCATGAAAGTTCGTTGTCGCAGCCAAGTGCCTCAACGCCATTAATAATACCCTGGAATGAAGTGCTGTTGGCATTTTTGCCGGAGGCAAGACTCTGGATACATATGTCGTCATTGCCGGAGTAATTTAAAGCAATAGCGTATATACAGCCGTGTCCTGCGGTAAAACGGAAATCGTCCTTGGTATATCCGGAAGCGTTTCCTTCGCTGAATTTACCTTCAACCTCAGCTGTAGGTCCCTCAGCGCAGGCTCTCCAAGGCTTGCTGTCATATATGGCTTCTCCGTTGACTGAAAGCCATGCACCGATATCCTTGAGAATAGCTGTATCCTCGTCAGGGATGGTACCGTCGGCTTTAGGACCGACATTCAGAAGAAGATTGCCGTTCTTGCTTACAACATCTGCAAGATAGCAGATGATTTCATTGCTTGTCTTATAGTCAAGCGATGTGGTATAGCACCATGAATTCTTGGCAATGGCGGTGTCTGTCTGCCAGTGGTAAGGTTTGGTGTCCGCAAATTTACCGCGCTCAATATCGACGATTCCGCTTCCGAAAGCCATCGCATCATGCTTGTAGCAGATTGCCGTTTCAAAACCCCATTCAAGTCCGCGGTTATAGTAATAAGCCGTTATTTTCTTAAGGGTTTCTTTATATCCTTCATGCTGTATCCACCAGTCAAAATACAGGATTTTAGGCTGGTATTTATCGATAAGCTCACATGTACGGATGAGCCAGTCGTCAAGAAATTCCTGCGTAGGATAAGGCTTGGCATATATATCCTCCTGATCCGGCTGCTCCTGAAGCGAAGGCCAGTAGAAATCGCCGACCTCCATCGGGTCCTTGATATCGCTGTCAAAATCCTTGCCGTTGCCCATGAACCATAAATGCTCGGCACGGTGTGTGGAAGTACAGAAAGTCATGTCACGCTTCTCGATTTCTTTTTTGAGTTCACCGAGGACATCACGCTTTGGCCCCATGTTTACGCTGGTATATTCCGAAAATACGCTGTCATACATCTGAAAA
>Ga0129310_1002694_pt1 | contig 12661 bp, 10 predicted proteins | sample Go1ome_2_FD_94433 | JGI IMG/M metagenome (GOLD analysis project Ga0129310, IMG submission 94433) | Western lowland gorrila individual fecal microbial communities from Wisconsin, USA - Go1022A metagenome | ecosystem: Host-associated > Mammals > Digestive system > Large intestine > Fecal | place...
ACTAATGAATTGACCAATGTACAATGAGAGGAAAAACAATATGCAGACTTCTAATCAGGAAGACGTAATTGAAATTGACTTACAGGATCTGTTCGGCCTGCTTCTGCACAAGGCATGGATCATCATTCTGGCAACGATCGCCACGGCGGTCATCGGATTTGCAGTGAGCTTTTTTCTGATCACACCCCAGTATGAATCAACGACCAGCATCTATATCTCTACCAGTAAAGGGAATGAGAATAGCATGACATACAGTGATGCGCAGCTGGCAAGCCAATTGACCAAGGACTATGAGGAACTGATCCTGGGACGCACGGTGCTGGAAAAAGTGATCGCACAGTATCAGCTGGACGAGAGCTATGAAAGCCTGAAAAACAGAGTGTCTGTGGAAAATACGACCAACACGCGCATCATCAGTATCACGGTAAAGGATCCCATTCCGGGAAATGCCCAGATCATTGCCAACAGCATCCGGGATGTGGCAGCGGTACATATCAAGGATGTAACAGATGTGGAGGCTGTTAATGTGGCGGACGAAGCGAACCTGCCGGAGAAACCCTGCGAACCCTCCGTGCCAAAGTGGACAGTGGTTGCGGCGTTGATCGGCATGATCCTGTCTGCCGGTATTATTGTGGTGCAGTATCTGATGGATGATACAATCAAATCTTCTGAGGATGTTGAAAAATATCTGGAGCTGTCCACCCTGGGATTGATTCCCAACTTTGATACCGTGGAGAAGAAAAAGAAATCATGGAAAACAAAGGAAGAAGAGGAAAACTATGAGCCCCGTATGGAAGCGGACGAGGCTATCGAGGTCGTAGATATAGAAAAGGAGCAGGAAGATGCAGAGCATTGAGTTAAAACAGGAAAAACAGGATTTCCGTACCAAGGAAGCATTTAAGACGCTCCGCACAAACATCGAATTCTCCGGAGAGAACATCAGGGTCATCTGCGTGACCAGCTGTACGGCGAATGAAGGTAAGAGCAGTGTGTCCTATGAACTGGCTAAGTCTTTCGCACAGAATGGAAAGAAAACGATCCTCATTGACGCCGATCTGCGCAAGAGTGTCATGAGGGGCAGACATAAAAAAGGAAAAGTCCGCTTCGGACTGACCAATTATCTGGTCGGTAAGGTGGATCTCGACACAGCAATCTGCGAGACGGATATTCCGAACTTCCATCTCCTCTTCGCCGGACCGGTACCGCCGAATCCCAGTGAGTTGCTGGGTAATACCAGATTTCAAAAAATGATTGAAGTATGCCGCATGAAGTATGACATGGTCATCATTGATACACCGCCTCTGGGAAGCGTCATCGACACCGCAGTAGTCTCCAAATTCTGCGACGGCGCAGTGATCATTCTCGCCTGCGGCGAGATCAGCTACCGCTTTGCCAAGAAGGTAAAGGATCAGCTGGAGATGACCGGATGTAAGATCCTCGGCTGCGTCCTGAACAAGGTGGACATGGGCGGCAAGGGATATTATGGCAAGTACTATGGAAAATACTACGGGAAGTACTATGGAAAGTATTATGGGAACTATGGGACGGAAGAGTAAACGAAGATAGAACAGGAGGGGAAGCCTGCTTCGCTGATCCGTTATAACAGGGAGTTGTAGTATTGAGTGTGACAACATGGAGGAAAATAAAAACCAAAAAGCGATAAAATAATTGTGATAAGCCGAAAAAATCGGGGGGGTAGAAACATGTACAAGAAAAAGTACAGTGGCTGGCTGAAACATGCAGACTTTCTGATACTGGATATCATTGTTCTCCAGCTCTCCTTTTATATTGCATATTGCATCCGTCATGGAATCGATAATATGTATGAGAACCAGCTGTATGCCGGGATGGCAATCGTACTATTGCTGGCAGATATCGTCACTGGTATCACTTTTGAAAATTTACATAATGTCATGAAGCGAGGTTACTGGATCGAGGCCATCCAGACATCCAAGCAGGTGCTGGAGGTCTTCGCACTGTCTGCCATCTATCTGGTCACCGTGCAGAGCGCTGAGCAGTTCTCACGTACTGTACTATATCTGACCATGGTATTCTATTGGACCCTGGGCTATGTAGGAAGAATCCTCTGGAAGACATATCTGCAGCATCATAACAGGTATGCACCAAAGCATTCCCTGATCATCGTGACCAAAGCAGACCGTCTGGTTGTTCTGACAGAGCAACTGAAGGGAGAAACCTATGCCGCCTACCAGATTCTGGGCATCACAGTCGTAGATGCGGATATGACGGGACAGCAGATCGGGAAATATACGGTGATAGCGAACGCTGATAGTATCATTGAATATACACGTACCGGCTGGGTGGACGAGATCTATATAGACCTGGAACCGGGAGATAAGTCAGCAGAACCACTGATCAGACAATTCCTGGAAATGGGTACCGTGACGCACATGCGGCTCTCCGATGCACTGACAGAATCCGGACGAAAGATCATCATGGAAAAGCTGGGAGATATGCCGGTGGTAACGGCTACGATGAATTATGCGTCTCCCAGACAGTTGTTCATGAAGCGTTGCCTGGATATTACAGGAGGTCTGATCGGATGTATTCTGACCGGTATCCTATGTATTTTCCTGGCACCGGCCATCTATATCCAATCTCCGGGACCGATATTTTTCTCCCAGATCAGGGTCGGTAAGAATGGTAAACAGTTCCGCCTCTATAAATTCCGTAGCATGTATATGGATGCGGAGGAACGTAAGGCTGAGCTCATGAAACAGAATAAAATGTCTGACGGCAAGATGTTCAAGCTGGACGAGGACCCCCGCATCATTGGCAGCAGAATCCTGCCGGATGGTACCTATAAAAAAGGAATCGGCAACTTCATCCGGGACTGGAGCATTGACGAGTTCCCGCAGTTCTTCAATGTACTCAAAGGTGATATCTCCCTCGTAGGCACCAGACCACCCCTTGTCTCCGAGGTAGAACAGTACGAACTCAGACACTGTACCAGACTCGCCATGAAACCGGGCATCACCGGAATGTGGCAGGTCAGCGGGCGGAGCAGCATCACGGATTTCGACGAAGTCGTGAAGCTGGACCGGGAATATATCGAGAACTGGAACTTTGGGAAGGATCTGAGGATACTGTGGAAGACTGTAGGAGCGGTGATCAAGAAGGATGGAGCGGTGTAAGGATTCCCATTACTTGGTTTGAGAGGTGGTTGTCTACATTTATTCATCTTTTCTTTATTGAGAAGGTTTGCCAGAGATAAATTGTGAAGAAAAGACCCATACAAGAATGGGGAGAGAAAACAACAATGAGAGCATTGGTGAAGAGATAGAAAAAGGAAGCACACGGAATAAAGAGAGTATTTTTAGATGTTTATTCTTAAGTGGAAAATTTTGACAAATGGCAATAGAATTTAAAAATCGTTATAAAATTATGAATACTTATGTAAATGCAATAAATATGCAACAGACAATAGATTATGTTGAAAAGATTATTGCAGAAGGAAATCCTACGCAGCATGTCGTTATTAATGCATCAAAAATTAACTTAATGGAAGATGATTCTAAATTGGCCCAAATAGTCAATTCTTGTCCTCTTATAAATGCTGATGGCTCATCTGTAGTTTGGGCAGCTAAAAGACTTGGTATTCCATTAAAAGAACGTGTTACTGGATGTGATTTGTTTCAAGAGTTAGTAGCTGTCTCTGCCCGAAAGGGTTATAAGATTTTTTTGTTTGGAGCAAAGGAAGAAGTTGTTACAAAAGTAAAAAAAATCTACGAAACGCAGTATCCAAATATCCAAATTGTTGGTTATAGAAATGGTTACTTTACAGAAGCTGATGAACCTGAAATTGTTAAGCAAATGCAGGATTCAGGTGCAGATATGATGTTTGTGGCTTTTTCTTCTCCGAAAAAAGAATATTGGGTAAATAAATATCTAAACGAAGTCAATATCCCATTTGTAATGGGGGTTGGTGGTAGTTTTGATATTGTTGCGGGAGTGACAAAGAGGGCACCTGTATTGTTCCAAAAACATGGAATGGAATGGTTGTACAGATTCATACAGGAACCTCGCAGAATGTGGAAAAGATATATTATAGGCAACGTTAAATTTATTGCATTGACCTACAAATATAAATTTGCAAAACGGCAATTATTACAGGAGAGAAATGAAAAATGATTAACGTAATTGGCTTAGGATACATTGGGTTGCCTACTGCTTTAATGATGGCATCTCACGGGATTGAGGTCATGGGAACCGATTACAACAAAGAATTGGTTGACACCTTGAATTCTGGACATACGACATTTAAGGAAGACGGTCTTGATGAATTATTTAAAGATGCATTAAATGCAGGAATAAAATTTAGCACAGAGTATCAAGTCACGGATACTTATATTGTTTCTGTTCCTACTCCTTATGATAAATTCAGCAAGAAGGTAGATTCATGCTATGTTATTGCAGCGGTTGAATCTGTTCTGAAGGTTGCTCCTAAGGGTGCAACTATTGTGGTTGAATCAACGGTTTCTCCTGGAACAATGGATAAGTTTGTAAGACCTGCTGTGGAAAAAGCTGGGTTTGTGATTGGGGAAGATATAAATCTGGTTCATGCGCCAGAGAGAATCATTCCTGGAAATATGGTTTATGAGCTTCTTCATAACAATAGAACAATCGGAGCTGATGACAAAAAGATTGGAGAGAAGATTAAAAAGTATTATTCATCTTTCTGCCAGGGTGAGATTGTAGTAACTGATATCAAGACGGCTGAAATGACAAAGGTTGTGGAGAACACATTCCGTGCGGTCAATATTGCATTTGCTAATGAATTGGCTCGTATTTGTCGTCATGACAACATGGACGTTTATGAAATTATTAAGATTTGTAATATGCATCCTCGTGTAAATATTCTTCAGCCAGGACCTGGAGTTGGCGGGCATTGTATTTCTGTAGATCCGTGGTTCCTTGTTGGAGATTATCCATCTCTTGCAAAGGTTATTGATGAGTCTATGAAAACCAATGATTCTCAGCCTGATTTCGTACTTAACCGTATTTATGAAATCATGAAAGAGAAAGGCATGATGGACATTACAAGAGTAGGTCTTTATGGATTGACTTATAAGGAAAATGTGGATGATATGAGGGAATCTCCTACTCTACAGCTTCTTGAGAGCCAGGAGAGGCACCTTGCTACTGGACTTAAGGTTTACGATCCGTTCATCAAGAAAGATGTTGTGAAGAATCAGTATCATGATTTAGAGGCATTTTTGAACGATGTTGATTTTGTGGTTGTAATGGTTAAGCACAATGAAATCAAGGAGAACGTAGAGAAGTTAGAAGGCAAGATTGTTCTTGACTGCCATAATGTTATTGAAATGGATGGAGTTTATCATATTTAAAGAATAGAAGGAAACAAGGAATATGGATTTATATAAATGGTATAAGGTAGAAAGAGTTTTGTATTTACATCATATTCCTTTTCTGCCTGTAATTATTAAAGGACTAATACGAGTTCTTTGGGCAGCGGTTATACCCTATCAGGCTGAAATTGGGGGGGGGACAATCCTAGGTTATCAAGGACTCGGGATTGTTATTCATAAGAAGTGTGTGATAGGAAAAAACTGTCATATCTCACAAAATGTTACATTGGGTGGAACGTCCGGCTATAAAGAAGTGCCTGTATTGGGTGATAATGTCACGGTTGGAGTTGGAGCAAATATTATTGGGCCGATCCATATTGGAGACAACGCTGTAATTGGTGCTGGAGCAGTTGTTCTACAAGATATTCCGGCAAATTCAGTTGCGGTAGGTGTACCTGCAAAAGTAGTAAAACGAATAAGTAAAGAGGAATAGCGCTATGAAAAAAGTGATGTTAGTCTTTGGCACAAGACCGGAAGCAATTAAAATGTGCCCTCTTGTAAATGAATTAAAGAAGAGGGATTCATTAGAAACAATAGTCTGTGTCACAGGTCAGCATAGGCAGATGCTTGATCAGGTGTTGAAAACATTCAATGTGATTCCTGATTATGATCTTTCCATTATGAAGCAGGGGCAGACATTATTTGATATTACCACCGGAATATTGGAGAAGATTAAAGAAGTGTTAGAGGAAGTGAAACCTGATGTGGTTTTAGTTCATGGTGATACATCTACAACATTTGTCACAGCGCTTTCTTGCTTCTATCTTCAAATTCCAGTTGGCCATGTAGAAGCTGGACTGCGTACCTATAATATCTACAGCCCATATCCAGAGGAATTTAACAGACAAGCGGTAGGAATTATCAGTAAATTCAATTTTGCGCCAACAGAGCTTGCTAAAAAGCATCTATTAGATGAAGGTAAGAATCCAAAGAATATCTATGTGACTGGTAATACAGTAATTGATGCAATGCAACATACAGTTGTTGAAGATTATCACCATCCTGAACTCGATTGGGTAGGGGATAGCAAGATGATTTTCATTACTGCACATAGAAGAGAGAACTTGGGACAGCCAATGCATAACATGTTCAGGGCAATTAGACGAGTGCTTGATGCACATCATGATGTAAAGGCAATTTATCCTATTCATATGAATCCTGTTGTCAGAAAAGCAGCGGATGAAGAACTTGGCGATTGTGATCAGATTCATATTATCGAACCTATTGAAGTTTTTGATTGTCATAATTTCGAAGCTAGATGTCATTTGTGTCTGACCGATTCTGGTGGAATTCAGGAGGAGTGCCCTTCTTATGGCAAACCAGTACTTGTTATGAGAAATACAACTGAGCGTCCTGAGGGTGTAGAGGCAGGGACACTTAGGCTTGTTGGAACAAGTGAAGAAAAAATCTATGAGTGGTTTACCAAATTACTTGATGATGAAGAAGAATACGCAAAAATGGCACATGCCGCTAATCCTTATGGCGATGGACATGCGTGTGAAAGGATAGCTGATATTTTAGAGAAAGAGCTATAGAGGTGAAATGAACTGTGAAAGATGCCAGATGGCTTATAAGCAGATTAAAATCAATGAATGTGCCAGAAGTAATGTGGAGAGTTCAGCAAGAACTTCTGCAGAAGAAAGAGTATAAGAAATTTTTCGCAGCTCATAAACCTGTTACAGAAATCACAATACCAAACGATTTAAGGGCTTTAAAAGCCGATGGGAATCGCCTTGGAATTAATTGGAATAATCAAGAATGGTCACTTTTTGAATCGTTAGACTTGTTTGATACTTTTGATTATCAAGGATATAAAAAGAAATGGAATGCTGGCTTTCAAACGGAGAATGTTTGGTCAATGTCTGAGTTTTCTTACAAAATTCCAATCAGCCAAAGAGAAGATATAGGAGACATAAGGACTAACTGGGAATTGAATCGACATTTTCAATTCGAGGGATTAGCAAAAAACTATTATGTAACAGGAAATAAACAATATCTAGATGAACTTATAGAACTATTTAATGATTGGAATCAGAGCAGCTTGTTCCTGCATGGAGTTCAATGGACCAGTGCGATGGAAGTGGCTATAAGGATAGTTTCGTGGTCATATATGTATGCTTTCGTAGAAAAAGCAGGCGGATCACAGGAATTCTTAGATAAAATTGCAAACGGTATAAAGATTATGGCGGAGTATGTTTTAGCGCACCGGGCTAGATATAGTTCTGCCAATAATCATCTGATTGTAGAGATGTTGGGCTTAGGTGTAGCTGGCATTTTGTTTGCTTATGATAAATGGATTGACTATTCCGTAAAGATTTTAATAGAAGAATTGCCAAGACAAAACTATTCAGATGGTGTGAATAAAGAAATGTCTTTACATTATCAAACTTTTGTTATGGAAGCGTATGGAATAATGTCTATTCTTTTAAGAAGAAATGGAATATTACTTCCAAAGATATGGCTTGATTATCTTGAGAATATGAGTAAATTCGTTGCCGATTGTTGTGGTGATTACGGGGAGACCGTAGTATTTGGTGATGATGACGATGGTAAGATTCTTGATTTTAGTGGCAAGATGGAAAATTATTATCGTTATGTTTTGCAACTGATGGGAATCGTATTGTTAAAAAAGTATACGGATGGCAAATTAGGGGAAAATATAAAGTGGATCGCAACAAGTGATGAACTTGATAAATATAGAGGACTGGAATCTTATAAGCCTGGACTGGTATCTCATTACAAACAAGGCGGATATACGATATTGAGAAGTAAAGATAGGAAAGTGTTGGTCGGATTTGATCATGCAGAACTTGGGTTTGATAGCATTGCGGCACATGGACATTGTGATGCGTTAAGCATACAGTTATTCCGTGAAGGTAAACCAATCTTGGTGGATTCTGGTACATATAACTATCATGTTCCGAAGTCAATCAGGAATGAGATGCGTTCTACGAAAGCACATAATACCGTTTATATTGAGGGCAAAGAGCAGGCAGAGATAAAAGGACCATTCTTGTGGGGAAAACGTTATCGGATAATTGATGATAACATTGAGTTTGACAAGAATAAAGTTATCGTAAATGCATCGATTTTTTATGAGGGAATAAATCACAAAAGAACAATAATTTTTGATTTTGCCAGAACTCTTAAAATCTATGATGTGACAAATCAGCAAATTAAGTCATCTCAAATTTGGATTAGTACTAAGTTGCCTAAGGATATAAATGGAACTTCGGTAGATGTGTTTTCAGATTATAAAATGGAAACCACGGGGATGATTGAAAAAGATGAATCAGTTTATTCAGATGAATATAATCATTTAAACAAATGTAGAAAAATGGTGATACGGTCAGTGGATGGAAAATTTGATACTAAAATATTGTTGGAGGAATGAATGGAAATGGGAATTTCATTACTTAAAAAGATAAATGAACGAACACCATACTGGGTTAAGAAGCCATTTTCTAAAATTATTCGAAGTAAACTTGTAAATAACAAAGAATTCACGACCACTTATTCAAAACTTTTAAACTACGATACGATGAATAAAGATGAGATTTCTAAGCTACAGATTGAAATGCTTAGAAACACGTTGATTCACGCATACGAACACACGGTCTATTATCACCGATTATTTGATGAAATAGGAATTGACATATATAGAGATTTTTCCTTTGACATGCTTAAACAGATTCCAACACTAACAAAAAAGGAATTAAAAAATCATTTTGAAGAAATATTGGCTGATGATATAACTGATTCTTATTTGGTGACTACAGGAGGTACGACAGGGGAACCAACACGAGTTCAAATGGAAAAAAATGCAATATATCGTGAATGGGCATTTGTATATCATTATTGGTCAAAATTTGGATATGACTATAAAAGTAGCAAACTGGCGACATTACGTGGCGTTGATTTGGGGAATAAGTTATATGAAGTAAATCCACTTTATGCTGAAGTACGTTTAAATCCGTTTGCCTTAAATGATAAAACTATTGAAGAATATGTAAAAATTGTTGATAATTATGGATCTGATTTTATTTATGGTTATCCATCAGCTGTTTATAATTTTTGTAGATTGGCTGAGAAAAAGAATATAGATATAAAAGGAAAATTTCAAGCTGCATTTTTGATATCAGAGAATCTGTATCCATTTCAAGAGGAATTGATTAGGCGTGTTTTGGATTGTGATATTGCGACGTTCTATGGTCATAGTGAAAGAGCCGTTTTTGCTGAGAGATATGGTCAGTATTATGCCTTTAATGAAATGTATGGTGTAACAGAACTTAGCGAAAATAATGAGCCAATTGTAACAGGTTTTATCAACGAAAAAACTCCGTTGATAAGATATCTTGTAGATGATCAAGTTCAAGTACATGAGAATGGGGTGGATATTACCGGTCACTGGGATGGGGAAGAATTGATTGGAATTAATGGGGAGCGTATTACTATGACATCTATTAATTTCCATGACGATACTTTTAAGGCTATTAAAGCGTACCAGTTTGTACAAAACGAAGCAGGAAAATGTTTTGTGAAACTTGAAGCTGATGATAAATTAAGCGAATCAGAGATTATTGATATACAAAGTAGAATTAAGAAAAAACTTGGAAAGGGTTTCAAAGTCGAGGTTAAGCAAGTCGAGAAGATAGAAACTACAAGTCGAGGGAAGTACAAAATGCTGATAAATAATATTTCAGGGAGGATTGAGTAAAGATATTCATTAAAGAAGCCGCTTCTGCGGAAATTACGATTAGCGGTAATCGTAGAAGGTGGTATCTATCTAATGAGATTACTAGTGGAATAAAAAAGTGAAAGAACAGCGGAAGAGGAAAGCTTTTATGGGTAGTAAAAGAAGGGTTGCTCAAATTGGTCCCTGTGGTCAAGGCGGAGTAAACACAATGATAGAAACGATAATGAATGCGGATTTTGGTGAAGATTATTGCTTCATCAGGATAATAACCAGTGGAAGAGGTAATGGTATTAGCGATTATTGCAAAGCTCTTTTGGAAATAAAAAAAATAAAAAAAGAAGTTGATATTGCGCATATCCACATGGCATCCAGAGGAAGTTTTATAAGAAAAAGCATAATCATTATGTATTTATCTCGTAAAAGAATTCCTATAGTCTTACATTTACATGGCGCAAAATTTAGAGAATATTATCAAGGTTCATCACGTGTGTGGAGACATTTTATAAAAAGAATATTTACTTTATGTGATTCAATAATAATGCTGACAGATGATTGGCTTCCATTTGCGCAAACTCTTTGTATAGAAAAAAAAACAAAAATAATTCCTAATTTCACAACTATACCACAAGGTAATTACCATAAAGAAGACGGAGTCTTTAATATATTATTTCTTGGTCGTTTAGGAAGGCGCAAGGGAACATACGATTTGATTCTAGCTATAGAAAAATTGATTAAGGAAAAAGGGATAACTGGATTGAATGTTGTGTTAGCAGGCGATGGAGATGTTGAAGCCATTCAGCAATTGATATGTTCTAAAGGCCTTTCCGAAATAATTCATATAACTGGCTGGATAGATGGCTCTAAAAAGAACCAACTCCTGGCAGAATGTAATATGGTTGTGCTGCCATCATATTTTGAATCTTTTGGGTTGTCATTGATCGAAGGAATGAGTTACGAAAAACCGGTAATTGGAACCAATGCCGGTTCTATACCTAACGTAGTCAATGACAAAGAAGATGGGTTTTTAATTAATGCGGGAGATATTGGCGATTTATCAGAAAAGATATATCTTCTGTATTCAAATAAAGAGTTAAGAGAAAAAATGGGGCGTAATGCCAGAAATCACGCTATAAAAAAATACAGCGAAGTATCATTTCGTTCAGAATTAGAAAGTGTATACAATAATATTTTAAATAGGGAATAACGTGTAACAATTTTTAGTGATGGGAGAAAAATGTGAAGAAAAATGGAACTATTATAGCAAGCATGTTGATGGTTGCTAATTTCTTTGTGAAAATATTTGGCTTGCTAAGAGAAGTCTTATTAGCACAGTTTTATGGAACTAGCATGTATACAGACGCTTATATTGTAGCTAATAATATTCCATCTGTCTTATTTGCGGCAATCGGAACATCGATTGCGACAACATTTATTCCAATGTATGCAAGAGTACTAAAAGAAAATGATGAAAAAAGGGCCAATACATTTGCACTTCATTTAATTGAGTGTTTGCTTGTTATATGTTTTGCTTTGACATTTTTGGGAGAATATTTCATTAAAGACTTTGTGTTGATTTTTGCTTCCGGTTTTAAGGATGAACAACTTAGTCTTGCAATAAAATTTTCACAAATACTTTTCCCTTCAATATTTGGATTGGCATTATTGAATGTTTTGGGAGCTTATTTACAACAACATAGGAAATTTATTCCTATTGCGATTGTGTCATTAATAGGTAATGTGTTAATAATCATATCACTGTTTATTTCAAAATTTATAGGAAATATAGACATTCTTGTATGGGGGACTTTATTGGGGAATATCCTGCAAGTGCTGTTTTATTTTCCATGGGTTATAAAAACCGGGATTTTTAAACAACAAAAGTTATCTTTATTGCAGGATAAATATCTATTGCTTTTGATTGGAATTATAATTCCTGTATTTATTGGAGAAGCTGTTAATGAAATAAATTCTATAGTAGATAGGACTTTAGTGTCAGGTTTGGATGTTGGCAGTGTTTCGGCATTAAATTATGCATACAAGATTATTAACCTTGTAATAGGCGTATTTGTTGCTTCAATCGGAACGGTAATCTTCCCTGAATTGGCTAAGCTGTCTGCTGAAAAAGAGACTGAGGGCATAACAAAATATGGTACGAATACTGTTATTGCCATGATGATAGTGCTGGTGCCTATAGCATTTTCTTTAATTATATATAGACAGGAAATTGTACAGCTTTTATTTGAAAGAGGTGCATTTGATTCTAAATCATCGTCTTTGACAAGCGGGGCTATGGCATACTATGCGATAGGTGTAGTTGGAATGGGCGTTAGAGACGTTCTTACTAAGATATTTTATTCAAGACAAAAGACCAAAATTCCAATGTTCAATGGTATTTTTTGCGCCGGTGTAAATATAGTTTTGGATATTGTTATGATTGAAAAAATAGGGTTATATGGCGCAGCATTAGCTACTGCATTGGTGGCGAATATTGGCTGCATTATATTGTTGTTAAAAGCAAAAAAACTAAATCTAATTGACGTTAAAAGTTTGAAAGCACCTATTACAAAAATATGTA
>Ga0129310_1002695_pt1 | contig 12660 bp, 9 predicted proteins | sample Go1ome_2_FD_94433 | JGI IMG/M metagenome (GOLD analysis project Ga0129310, IMG submission 94433) | Western lowland gorrila individual fecal microbial communities from Wisconsin, USA - Go1022A metagenome | ecosystem: Host-associated > Mammals > Digestive system > Large intestine > Fecal | place...
ACATAGATAATAAAATTCTATTTCTAAAGTTTTTGAAATTGCGAAATCCGTAACTGTTTCTCTTTATTACTTTAATCTTATTGTTGCATCCTTCTGTAAATCCATTAGAATAAGGAAAATCAAAAGCATTTAAAATGTATTTACTCCAGTTTCCTAACATTGTTAATGTGCATTGAATTCACTTAACTGGCTTACCTGAGCAGATAAAATAAACTTTTTAAGTCTAATTTTTGTTACTGAAGAATTTTCGGAGCTCATAAATTCATAGAATAATTCCTTTAGATAATAAGCTTGGGCAAGGTCGTATGATTGTTGAAGCATGATTTCTAAAGCTTGCTTATATTCACTCGATAACAAAGAATAGCAAGAGATAAATAAGACAAAAGTAAAGATAACTTAAAGTAGTAGTCTGTAACAGTTATACGATGGCAATTTTTAAAGTCAATTTAAGGTAGCAACAAGTACTGATTATTCTCAAGTCTGAGTAAACTATTAGTTCATTATGAGCTGTGATTTTGCAACTTATTTGTAAGCCTTAGAAATAAATTTTGACTTTTATCTAAAATAAGCCTATAATAACAGTATGTATATTTAATACATAATGAATTTTTTTTGAAAGGATAAATTGTTATGGCAGCTGTAAAACGTCCTATAATGACTATGAAACACCAGATATATAAAATAATAAAGGATGAAATATGTAACGGACACTATCCGCCGGGATACTGGCTTCAGGAGAAGGAGCTTGCGGCAAAGATGGACGTGAGCAGAAGTCCCGTAAGAGAGGCGCTTAAGCAGCTTGTCGATGAAGGTCTTGCCATTGATTATCCCAATAAGGGCGTGTTCGTAAAGGAATTTACGTCAAAGGATATTGAGGAAATTTATGATGTGCGTATTATGCTGGAAAGCTATGCAATAAAAAATTCCGTTAAGCTTATTACAAGCAATGATATTAAGGTGCTCAGAGAGCTTATCGATAACCTCAGCGAATGCTATGATAAGAATGACCTTAACCAGTATATCGAATACGATACAGAGCTTCATCAGTATATAATAAAAATGAGCGGCAACAGCCTTGTTATGGATATATACAAAAGAATATATTCCCAGACACAGCAGTTCAGAATATATTCGCTCACAACGCAGAAGAGATTCGATAATTCGATAATCGAGCATAAAACAATGGTCGAAAATATATTTGCCGGTAAATGGGAAGAGGCAGACGAAATAAACAGACGCCACCTTGCACTCGCAAGAGAGGAAATAATCGACCATATTGAGGCAACGAGAAAAGCCGAAAGTACGGAAAAATAAAACCTCTTGGGGCGTTGCCCCAATCCCCACCACTCTTTAAAAAGAGTGGACAGAAATTTTATTAACCTATTTTTACGAAATAGGTTAGTGGAATTATTAAGACAAAGACAACAAAACCTCGAAAATTCTTAATTGAGCTTTCGAGGTTTTTGCAAATTTAGTAGGTTTAAATTAATACATCTGATTTTTATTAAAGTTTAGATCAAGCCTTTTATTAAAGGCTTGTGGGGTTTGGGGCAAAGCCCAAAGGTCTTAACTCATTTTAGGCATTTTCGACTGCAAGCTGTCTGCTGAAAAGCTTTCTGAATATAAACCTTACAACAGGTCCGGCAACAAATAACTGCCAGCACAAAGCCATGGGAAAATTACGTATTGTAATAGTAAGCCAGTTTGCAACTACATTTTCCATTCCGTCAAAGCTGAAAAGAACGCTTGCAAAAAAGCTCATTATAGGACACATGAATACGACCGTAAGAGCCGAAATCATTATTGTAATAAATATAGGCTGTGTTTTAACAGGATCAAGTGTTGAAAATGTGATTTTTGCAACTGCATTTCCAACAATGAAGTATTCGAAAATAAATCCGATTGTACACATGACAGGCAGTTCACTGAAAGCAAATATGAATATCTCATTTTTCATAGCGCCCATGTCTATCGCTATGTTGTAGCATACCATGGCATAAACCATACATATCAGCATGATAACAGTGAAAATAAAGTTTTGAAATTTAGTTTTTGGCATTTTGAAAATCCTCCTCGTAAAATTAAAATAAAAAAACAACACCAAATATAAGTGTTGTTCGTTATCATTCGTTATAAATACAGAGAATGTGCGTTTCCAATAATACCAGATATTTATTGCTTTTTTATTATTTTAGCACATTCTCTGTTTTAATGTAATAGTTTTTTAAATTTTTTACTTAATAAACTTAGCCGCAAGCTTTTCGAAAGCCGGGAAAGAATTGATTATTGTGTCATGTGATACGCAATAGCTCAATCTCATATGGCCTTTACAGCCGAAACCGCTGCCGGGAACAAGAAGAAGATTGAATTCCTTAGCGGCGTTGCAGAAGGCAACATCGTCCTCGATAGGTGTTTCCGGAAACATATAGAACGCTCCGACTGGCTTAACGCACTTAAAGCCGAGCTCTGTAAGCTTGTTGTAAAGATCGATTCTGTTGCGGTTGTAAATCTCGATGTCTACCTTGCAGTCAAGGCAGTAGGGCACAACTCTCTGGAAAAGCGAGTTTGCGTTTACAAAGCCACATACTCGGTTAGCAACGTTTAATGCGTACATCATTTTTTCGAAATCAGCCATTTCCGAGTTTGCAACAAGATAGCCGATACGTTCGCCGGGAAGTGAAAGCGATTTTGAGAATGAATATGCAACAAATGTGTTTTTGTAGTATTTTGAAACATAGGGAACCTCAACGTTTTCGTAAACAAGCTCTCTGTAAGGCTCGTCGGAGATAAGATAAATATCTGTGCCGAATTCAGCCTGCTTTTTCTCCATTACTGCGGCAATTTTCTTTATTGTTTCCTCGGAATATACAACGCCGGAAGGATTGTTTGGTGTGTTTATAAGAACACCTCTTGTTCTTGGAGTAATAAGCTTTTCAAATTCATCGAAATTAACCTCGAAGGTTTCAAGATTTGCAGGAACAACCGTAAGTGTTGCGTTGTAGTTTGCCGCATAGTTTCTGTATTCTGTAAAGAAGGGTGCAAATGTAATGATTTCATCACCGGGATTAAGTATACATTTGAAAATAATGTTGAGAGCCGCAGCCGCACCGTTTGTCATAACGATGTTCTCAAAAGAGAAGGCTGTGCCGAATTTTTTGTTTAAATGCTCCGCAACCGTCTGTCTTACGTCCTCAAAACCGGAGTTGTTGGGATAACCGTGAACAAGGTTTGGCTCCTCTGTTTCGAGAATATGGTAAATAGCCTTTTTAACCTCAAGCGGAGGCTCAACGGACGGGTTTCCGAGAGAATAGTCGTATACGTTTTCTTTGCCGTATATAGCGGCAAGTTTTTTTCCTTCTTCAAACATGGCACGGATAGCAGAGCTGCCGTTTACCAGTTTAAGCATTTGTTCTGAAATCATTAAAAACACTCCTTTTGTAAAATTGTTCTGTCATTAGTAAAATTTTAATACAATCCATATAAAAATGCAAGAATTATTTTAATGCTTTAAATGATTAAACTCATATGCGGTTTGCCATAAGTTCGCTTTGTATGCTATAATCAAGTTTAAACGGAGGACATATATAATGCAGGGAAAGCTGAATTTGAACCAGAGAACAGCCGTAAGACATAAGGACGGGCCTATGCTTGTGCTTGCCGGGCCGGGAAGCGGAAAAACGACTGTCATAATAAACAGAATATACGCATTGCTTAGGCTTTACGGTGTGCCGCCGGAAAAAATACTGACCATAACATTTACAAAAGCAGCGGCTGTGGAGATGGAAACACGTTTCAAAAAAATATGTCCCAATATTCGTGGTGTGCATTTTTCCACATTCCATGCACTGTTTTTTCGTATGCTAAGGGAAAAAAGAGGCATAACGCTTGAATCCGTAATTGACGAAGGCAGAAAAAAGGCTTTCATACGCAAAACGGTTGAGGAATATTGTACCGACTGTGAGGATATAGAGGAAATGGGCGATGTGTTTCTTATGAACCTGTCGCTTTTGAAAAATAATCTTGATAACCTCAAGAGCTTTAAGCCGAGAGATATGAAATTGCAGGAATTTCTTGCGGTTTATAAGGTTTATGAGGCACATAAAAGACGTAATGAGCTAATCGACTTTGACGATATGACCGCAATGGCATATGAGCTGCTGACCGAGGACAGCAAATATCTTTCGGCACAGCAGAAAAAATATGATTACATACTGATAGATGAATTTCAGGATATAAATAAGGCGCAGTATGAATGTATAAGGCTTATGGCAGAGCCGAAAAACAATATATTTGCCGTCGGTGATGATGATCAGAGCATATATGGCTTCAGAGGAGCGTCACCGCAGTTTATGCTGGATTTTGAAAAATACTATAAGGATAAGGGCGGAAAGACCATACTTCTGGACACCAATTACCGCTCTGCCGAAAATATTATCCGTCTTGGCGGACGGCTTATTTCAAATAATAAAAATCGGTTTGAAAAGGACATAAAGGGAACAGGCAGAGGAAAAGGCTCGGTTAAATTTATGTTGAACTGCTCTCCGTCCGATGAGGCAGACGGAATAGCCGAAATGATAGAAAAGCTCCATAATGAGGAAGGCGTCCCTTATGGAGATATGGCAGTTATATACAGAAATAATCTTTCGTCAAATGCCTTTGCACACAGGCTTATATTGAGAAACATACCTTATTATCTGCGTGACAATACCTACAATGTATATGACCACTGGATAGCGAAGGACATACGTGCCTATGTTGATTTTGTTGATAATACCGATGACAATGACGCATTTTTCCGCATAGTGAATAAGCCGGGAAGAATGGTAAGCAAGCGTCTGCTTATGAAAGCGGATACATTAAGCGGCTCGGTGTTTTATAATGTAATAAATGCAGATGATTTAACCGGACTTGCCGAAAAAAATATGCGGATACTTTATGAAACGGTTCAGCTTGCAAGAAAAAAGCAGGGCTTTGAACGTATAAAGTATATTTATGATGAATGCGACTATGAAATGTATCTTGAGGACTATGCAGCATTCAAAAAATGCTCTGTGGCTTTTTTAAGACAGATAGCCGCAGAGGTGCTTTCGGTCGGCAGAGAGGTATCGGACGCAAGGCTTTTCGGCAGAAAGCTGGACGAATATAAACGGAATATAACAGGAAAAGCCGTTAAAGCGAGAAATGCCGATGCGGTAACGCTTACGACAATGCACTCGGCAAAGGGACTGGAATTTGGAACGGTGTTTGTGCCGTCGCTTGTGGATATGATTGTTCCCAACGGCTCGGCGAAAATGCGTGGTGAAACAGAGGAGGAGAGAAGGCTTTTCTATGTTGCATCGACAAGAGCAAGGGACAGACTGATTTTCTCGTCATATACGGGACAGGAAAACGGAGAATATGTAAGATTATCGCCGTTCCTTGAGGAAATAGGAATAAAGACTTTGGAGGAAAATGAAAATGATAGAGATAAAGGAAGCAAATAAAAAACAGATTTCAAGAATACGAAGATTGTACAAAACGGCATTTCCGGTTGCAGAAAGAAAGCAATGGGTAAAGATAGAAAAACAGCTTGGCGGCTGTACGGAAGTGCTTTCCATAATGGAGAACGGAGAGTTCAGAGGACTTATTATAAATATGCTCAATGACGATATAGTCCTTCTGGATTATTTTGCGGTTGACGAAAAATACAGAGGAAACGGCATAGGCACAGAGGTGCTTAAGGCATTCAGAGAAAGATATAAGGGCAAAAGAATGGAGCTTGAGATTGAGGTTCCGGAGGAAAACGCACCAAATAATGCACAGCGTCTTTCACGAAAGGGCTTTTATCTGAGAAACGGACTTAAGGAAACCGGACTGGCACATATCAATCCCGACGGAGTAAAGCTGGCATTGCTTGCCTTTGATGAGCCGATAACGCATGATGAATATATGGATACAATGCGAAAATCCTATGGAAAAAGACTTGCGGCTAAATTTATTGAAATAAAGTAAAGGTATACATTATTGCAAAGACCTTGGGGCTTTGCCCCAAACCCCACTCCCCTTTAAAAAGGGGAGATCTAAACTTTCGATAAACTATTTCTACGAAATAGTTTTGGGGTTAATTTTTGAATCCAGTACGAATTAAGATAGCTAAGGGGGTAACGGGGGACGGGAGTCCCCAGTTTCGTGGCTCAAGCGCGTCGAAATCGCTTGCCGCTTTGGTACTTTCCCGGCGGAAAGTACATCTCCCCCACACTCAGAGAGTGTGAATCATCGGATTTAAAGGCATCGCCTTTTAAAAAAGTATAGTTAAAGAACTGCATTTTGGTATTACTTATATCATATTGCAGTTCTTTTATTATGGTCTGTTGTTTAAAATTTACACGGATTTATAAGCAGTGAACAAATAATATGTGGAACTTTAATTATTTAAGTGAATGATAAGCGACATATAAGGATTAAATTCTTAATAATCAGTACAAAATTGTAAGAATTAATTAATGGCTTTACAAATGTAATGAAAGTATAATATTTACATATAAAGGTATCATCATTGTTTTATGAAGAAATTATAAAAAGATTTGCGGGAGGTGCAGTAATGAAAACTGAGAAAAAGAAGGGAAGACCGGCGGCAAAGCTGATAGCCATCATATTAGTTGCGGCAATGGTATTGAGCATAATTGTTCCGCTGGCAGGAAGCGTTGCTTTCGGTGCAGCATATATGACGACATCTGCCGAGGTTGCCGTTGACGGCACAGCAGAAGCCGGACAGGGAGTCGAAACAACACCGGTTGAGGACGAAGACAAGGCTTTAAGCTCGGAAATGCTTGAGGCAGACATTAAAATCGGCTATGACAATGTATATATGATTAACAGACAGACGCCGGTTAAAGTAATGATATACAATAAGTCACAGAACGAATTCAAGGGCAAGGCTGTTGTTAAGGCATATTCAATGCTTTCCGGCCAGTACAACAGTGCGAGATACGTTGAATATGAACAGGAAATTGATATAAACGCAGGCGGTGCAGGCGAATATAAATTTACGGTATTTCCAGCAGCACAGGCTACATATATGAATGTAAAAATATTTGACGAAAACGGTACAGAGGTGCTTTCGGAAAATCCTACTGTAATACCTATACTTCCCGAACAGGTTATGACGGGTGTGCTTACCGATACAAAGTCAAAAAATCTTGATTATCTTTCAAACCTCAAAGTAGGTGAGGATATTTACACAAACTCAGGCAGAGGATATTCGACAAACTATGTAAGCTTTCTGAATGCCGACAATATGCCTGAAAGCTCTGAGTTGCTCGAAAACTTCAGTGCAATCATCGTTGATGATTTCCATATGGAGTCCTTGAACGAAAAACAGCTTGAGGCACTTCTCGGCTGGGTTGAAAACGGCGGTATGCTCGCAATCGGCACAGGCCTTAATGCCGACAAAACTCTTAAAAATATCGGCGACAAGCTCGGAATAACATTAAACGGCTATTCAACGGCAAATATATTCGGCGGAACTGCGGACGTTGCAGATATAACCGTTGCTGACGGAGAAGAAAGCGGAATTGAGAACGGAACCGTAACCGCATACATAAAAAATGAAGGTGCGGGATTGGTTGTTGTGCATACATTCGATCTCGGTTCGGCACCGTTTGCAAACAGCGGAGCAAACGATTATCTTACTTCATATTACAGAGATATTTACCCACAGAAATTCAGGGCAGACAGAAATTATATTTACTCTCCTAATAATGTAAATTCAATAAACAGACTTCCTTCGATAGAAAAGAGCAGCTTTACGGTTCTTATCGTTATACTTCTTGTTTATGCGGCAGTTATAGGCCCTGTGTGCTATCTTGTTCTTAAAAAAGCGGATAAGAGAGAAAAGGGCTGGATAGTTATTCCGGCGGCATCGGTTGCTTTTGCTGTTATCATATTCGTTATGAGTTCTGTTAGCTATCAAAAGGACGCACTAATAAGCATAATGAGCTATACCGATTTGGACGCATTGAACCATGAAACAAATATTTCGGTCGGAATAAGAACACCCGATAAGGGCGATGTAAAAATAGGAGTCGGAAGCAACGTAAATATAACATCGGACGGCAATTATTATTATTACAATTATAATTCATCTTCGAATAACAGCGATTATTGCGAATATACGGTATCGACAAGTGATACTGAAACGGCGGTAACATATTATGATTGTTCATCTTGGCAGTCAAATATATTCTATTCAACGGTGAAAAACACAATGTCTGCTGATGACATAAAAGGCGATTTTACAATAGAGGGAACAAATGTTGTCGGAACGGTAACAAACAATTCCGCAAACGATATAGTTGACCTTGTTGTCAGCTTTGGCGGTCAGTATGCAAGAGCAGGCTTTGTTGCGGCAGGCGACAGCGTTGACGTAAGCATACCGCTTTCCGCCGAAGAAATACAGAAATGGACAGACAACAGATACCAGATGATAAGACAGATTTTCTACGGTCTTGACGAAAACCAGCAGCAGGCTTCAATGGTATTCAGAAACGGTGTTTCGGCAGATGAGGCTTATAAGCTTGAACAGCGTTTCGAGCTTTTGAACTACACAGGCGACATCTGGAACGACAATAAACTTGAATTTGAAGTAAACTTATATGCTTATACCGAAAACAGCCTTCTCGACGGAGCAAGAACAATAAACGGCAAAGAGGTAAATGAAAACTGGGAAAATCTTTATAAAAAATCTGTTCCGGTCGATATTTCAAAGTCAACAAACTATGACATTCCCGAAGGCTATCTTGTTCCTACGGAAATATATCTCGGAAACATAAACGATACATCAAGCATGGATATTTATAACTTCGAGATATACACAATGACAAGTGATAAAATCGAATGTATATATGATTTAGGCCAGTGCAACAGCATTAGGGAAATCGGCATAACATGGGATAATTACGACGGCTTCAGAAACGAACCGTTAATCTATAATAATGTAACGGGAAGATATGAAAGCCTTAAGACAGCCGACATTAAGAATAACGTAGGTGCGTATGTTTCAGAGGACGGCAGGTTAAGACTTTATTCGGACGTATACAGCGATACTTATATAACATTTCCGAAACTCAGCCTGAAGGGAGGTAACAAATAATGCCGGAAATACTTGAACTTAAAAAAAGCTTTGGTAAGTTTACAGCACTTAATTCATTGTCAATGAATATTACCGATAACTCAATATTCGGCTTTGTCGGCCCCAATGGTGCGGGAAAAACAACCACAATGAAAATAATGGCAGGACTTCTTAAGGCAGACTCAGGAAATATATACATAAACGGTGAGGATGTTTTGAAAAATCCACAGAAGATAAGGGAAAAGATAGGCTATATGCCGGACTTCTTCGGTGTATATGATGACCTTAAGGTAACGGAATATATGGATTTCTATGCCGGAACATACTATATTCCTTATGCTGACAGACCTTCGCTTATAGATTCGCTTTTGGAGATTGTTGACCTTTCGGATAAGAAGGATGCCTATGTTGATTCGCTCTCAAGAGGTATGAAGCAAAGACTCTGCCTTGCAAGAAGTCTTATACATGATCCTAACCTTATCATACTTGACGAGCCTGCATCGGGACTTGATCCGAGAGCAAGAGTGGAGATGAAAGAGGTTCTCAAACAGCTCAAGGAAATGGGCAAGACAATAATCGTCAGCTCGCATATTCTTCCGGAGCTTGCGGAAATGTGCTCGGAAATAGGCATTATCGACCATGGACAGCTCGTTACACAGGGAACTGTAAACGAGATTATGAACAAGATACATAAAAAAAGAATTGTAAGAGTAAAGACAAGCTCCGCAAAGGATACGCTCATAAGACTTCTTAAGGAGCAGACAAAGGTCGGAGAGATTACCGAAAATGCCGATAATATCGAGTTCGTTTTCAACGGAAACGATAATGACCTTACTTCGATTCTCAGAAACATAATAATGAACGGCATTCCTGTGTTCTCCTTCAGTGAGGCGGAAGGAAACCTTGAAGAAATATTCATGACTGTGACCGGAGGTGATGAGAAATGATAAATCCCGTACTCAGAAGAGAGGCAAAGACCTCGTTAAGAAATTGGAAAATATTTTATGCTGTTGCCGCATATGTGCTTATAATAACGGCAATTGCCGGAATTTCTATATGGCAGTTAATGTATAACTCCTATAATCCGAGCTTTGATCCGAGCGAAATGCTTACGGTTTATATAATTCTTACGGTTGTACAGCTTGGACTGGTGCTTCTGGTTACTCCGTCATTTACAGCCAGCAGCATAAGCGGCGAAAGAGAAAGACAGACGCTTGATCTTCTTCTTGTAACAAAGATGAAGCCGATGTCGATTATCGTGGGAAAATTCTTTTCCGGTCTTTCGGTTATAGCACTTATGGTGTTTGCGACAATGCCTATATTTGCATTGATTATGTATTTCGGCGGAACAAATATGCTTTATATAATCGCAGTTACGGTGTATATGCTTCTTGTCTGCTGTGCCTTCGGAGCAATAGCCATATTTTTCTCGACAGTGTTCAGAAAAACGGTTATATCAATGGTATTCACATATATAATCATGGGAGTGCTTGTTGGCGTAACACTTATCGTATATGCCATTGCCTGCCAGGCTTATGGCTCATATTATCAGATGGCACTTCCTGCATCGGTCAGAATACCTATGCTTGCAATCAATCCGGCAATAGGTCTTATCAGTATCGTTTGCAGCCAGACCGGCAACAGCTTTATGAACGATATACTTGATTACAGCAATTACTGGGGATCGGCTTATAATCCGATAACAACCCCTGTACCTATGTGGATAATAAACGCAGTTGCACTCGTTATAATAACGGTAGTGTTTATATTACTTGCGGCTTCAAGAATAAAGAGAACATCTAAAAAAGGGTGATGATTCGTGAAGGAGCTTAAAAGAATTTTAAAACCGCTTAAAAACCGAATGGTTCTTCATAATGTAATATTAAGGCTTATGCAATCCATGGCAGTCGGCATTGCGGCTGTGTTCGTTGTGCTTGTTGCGTCTAAGCTGACATATGTTCCGGACAAAGCACTGATATGTTCGGCTGTGCTTGCGACGGCCGTAATCGTCGGAATAATACTTGCGTTCACGAAGTATAAAATTACCGATTATAATGCGGCAGAAACAGGCGACAGACTGGGCTGTAATGAAAGACTGATAACAGCCTACGGAATATTGGAGAAAAACGGCGAAAAAACGCCCATGGAGAAGCTTGCAGTTGAAGATGCGGTAAAAACGGCAAAGCAGACAGACCTTGTTAAAAAATACAAAATGACATTCCCTAAAAGACTGGCGATAGTGCTTGTTGTCGCTTTGGGAGCGTCATGCCTTACCGGCTTTGCACCGGATAAGGGTGTTTATAAGCTGTCAGCTATCACAAAAAATGCACTTGAGGAAACCGACAAAATAAAGGAAACGATTAATAAGGACGAAAGGCTTTCGGAAGGCTTTAAAAAGGAATATAACGAGATAATAAAAAATCTCAACAAGGATTTGAAAAGAGCAAAGGATTCCAAGGAAGCCAAAAAGCTTATCAATGAGGCTCAGAGAGAGCTTAAAAAATTAGAGAAAAAAGCACTTGATGACAAAAACAGCATTAAAAACGCACTTTCGGACTATTCTGCCGGACAGGATATTTCTGCGGCAATGGATACCGGCAACAGCGAGGCTTTGGCAAAGGCAATGGAAAAGCTTGCGGCAGAGCTGGACAAGCTGACAGACGAAGAGCTTAAACAGCTTGCAGAGCAGTTGGGTGAGCTTGCCGACAATCTCAGCGACGAAGAGCTTGCAGAGCTTCTTGAGGAGGCGGCAAAGGCGGCAGAGGAAGGCGATATTGAAAAGCTTGCAAAGGCGGTTTCTTCTGCGGCATCGTCGGCAATGACAAAAGCGTCTGCCGCATCGTCAGCCGCAAACAGAACGGCGTCATCATTGGCAAAGGCATCTGACGGAACAGGCAAAACTGCCACAAGCACACCGAACAGCTCAGCTTCGCAGAACGGCAACGGAACCGGCGAAGGACAGGGCGAAGGCCAAGGCAGTGGCGAAGGTCAAGGACAAGGTGAAGGCCAAGGCAATGGTGAAGGCAACGGAAATGGAAATGGAAATGGAAACGGCAACGGCAGTGGTCAAGGCAATGGACAGGGCGGCAACGGAACCGGAACAGGCGGAAACGGTCGAGGCTTCGGCCATGCAGAGCCGGAGAAGGTATATACAATGAATGCCTCCGGACTTTCGGGCGAAGAGGAACAGCTTAACTCACAGCAGACCGAGCAGGGACAGGTGTCCTATTCCGAAACACGCTCGGACGGCTCTAAGGGCGAAAGCGTACCCTATGATTCTGTTGTCGGACAGTATAAGGATAAGGCGCTTGCGGAAACGGAAAACGGAAATATTCCGTATGGGATGAAACAGATTATTGCTGAGTACTTCTCTACACTTGAGAAGTGATGGAATTTATTTTGCGGCTTTACAAGTCGCAAGAGGAATGTTGCGAGAGAGGAAGCTCTTAAATTGCGAAGTCCGACTTTCCTCTCTCGCGCTCTCTCCTTTCCGGACACGCTAAAGTTACGAAAATTGCTAACCTTCGCAGGAATGCTGCTCGGTCTTAACG
>Ga0129310_1002696_pt1 | contig 12655 bp, 13 predicted proteins | sample Go1ome_2_FD_94433 | JGI IMG/M metagenome (GOLD analysis project Ga0129310, IMG submission 94433) | Western lowland gorrila individual fecal microbial communities from Wisconsin, USA - Go1022A metagenome | ecosystem: Host-associated > Mammals > Digestive system > Large intestine > Fecal | place...
GAAATCAGCAGCGGACAGGTTATTTTCCGCAATCCCTTTATGTCCTTCTTAAATGTGGATACCATTACCTCAGCCCTCACCAAGGAATTCAGCGAGATACCGGCTGCTGAGGTAGCAGATGCCTGCAGGGCAGCATGGGAGGAGCTTAATAATGCCCGTAAGGACATGCAAAAAAAGGGCGAGGAGGTTTTGGAATACCTGAAGGAAACCGGCAAGAGGGGTATTGTTTTGGCAGGACGTCCCTATCATATCGACCCCGAAATCAACCACGGCATTCCCGAGCTGATTACCTCCTATGACATTGCTGTTTTGACGGAGGATTCCATTTCTCATTTGGCTGCACCCGAAAGACCCCTAATCGTGTCCGACCAGTGGATGTATCACTCCCGCCTTTACGCTGCCGCAAGCTATGTAAAGACGGTTGAAAATTTAGACTTAATCCAGCTAAATTCCTTTGGCTGCGGCTTGGACGCCGTTACCACCGGTCAGGTGAACGACATTCTCTCCGGCTCCGGCAAAATATATACCTGTCTGAAAATTGATGAGGTAAACAATCTGGGCGCCGCAAGAATCCGCATTCGCTCCCTGCTCTCCGCCATCAGAGTGCGCGAAAGGCTGGGGCAAACCCGCACCATACGCTCCTCAGCCATTAAAAAGGTGGCATTTACTGAGGAAATGCGCAAGAATTATACTATTCTGTGTCCACAAATGTCGCCCATTCACTTTGAAATCTTACAGCCGGCATTTAACGCCTGCGGTTATAATTTCGTAGTCCTTGACAATGACAACAAGCACTCTGTGGACGTAGGCTTAAAATATGTCAATAATGATGCCTGCTATCCTTCCCTTCTGGTGGTTGGACAGCTTATGGAGGCTCTGCTCTCCGGCAAATATGATTTGGATAAAACAGCAATTATTATGTCCCAGACAGGAGGCGGCTGCCGTGCTACCAACTATATTGGCTTTATCCGCAGAGCCTTGAAAAAGGCGGGAATGGAACAGATTCCCGTTATCTCCTTAAACTTAGGCGGTATCGAGTCCAATCCCGGCTTCCACCTGAATGCGGACTTAATGCTGCGTGCGGCAGTGGGCGCTCAATTCGGCGATTTGTTTATGCGCTGCGTATATCGTATGCGCCCCTACGAAGCCACTCCCGGCAGCGTCAATGCCGTTCATCAGAAGTGGCTAAAAGAGGTACAGGCCTTTGTATCCGCCAAGCATATTAATCTGTTGAAATTTAATAAAATGTGCCGTCAGATTATCCGCGACTTTGACAGCATTCCGCTTTTGGACATCAAAAAGCCCCGCGTCGGTATTGTAGGTGAAATCTTAGTAAAATTTTCCCCTGCGGGCAACAATCATTTGGTCGAGCTTTTGGAAGCCGAGGGTGCAGAGGCTGTAGTGCCTGACTTAATCGATTTTATGCTCTACTGCTTCTACAACCAGCTTTACAAGGCAGAGCATCTTGGAACCAGTAAAAAAACTGCCAAAATCTCCTCCCTTGGCATTTGGGCTATTGAACATCTTCTGCGTGGGGCTTCTGTCAAGGAGTTAAAAAAGAGCAGGCATTTCTCCGCTCCCACTCCTATCCGTGAGATTGCCTCCTTCGCAGAGCCTATCGTCTCCATTGGCAATCAAACCGGTGAGGGCTGGTTCTTAACCGGCGAGATGGTGGAGCTGATACATGACAGGGTTCCTAATATTGTATGTACACAGCCCTTCGGCTGCCTGCCCAACCATGTAGTCGGCAAGGGTGTTATCAAGGCATTGAGAAAGGCTTATCCCGAGTCCAATATTGTAGCCATTGATTACGACCCAGGTGCCAGTGAGGTAAATCAGTTGAACCGAATCAAGCTGATGCTGTCTACGGCACAGAAAAACTTAAAATAATTTTCAAAAAAATAAGCAGGAAGAAAGCTTCATAAATATAAGCTTCTTCCTGCTCATGCTTTTTTCAAAAGATATCAAGATGCACACTTGGCACGTTCATCAATGTACTGCTGAAGCAATGCCGCAACCTCATCAGTCTGTAGACCTGACTCTGCAATCAACTCTCCCACTGCTTCCAACTCCTTGCAGCGTTTTTCCGCATACAGCTCTTCCAGTTCCCTCTTCTCTGACTCGATACGAGTCATCAGCGCTTCAATCAATTCCTGCTTTGCACTTATCTTTTCCTCTATGGTTTTTCGCTGACCTCTTGCCATAACTGCCTCCTTAAATCCTGACAGCGTTTTTGCTGTCGTTAGTCAATTACAGTATATGGACAAGATTGGGAAAATATACCTTTAAATGACATACTATGCGATAAAAAAGCTAACTATTTTTTTCTTTCATTTTTTCTAAAAGCTCTTTTCCCCTCGCAACATCTATTTTCATTTCACTATTTCTCTTATCGCATAAAATTTGATATAATTCAGAAATCCTTTGTTCTATTATATCGTCATTATCCAATTTATCAAAGCCAATATTCTTCAATAATTGATTTGCTATAGCTTCTTGTTCTTCCGTCAAATCTGTTTCAATAGTATCAATATCAATAATGGTCGAGGGACCATTTTTCCCTTTATTTAACACCTTTATAACATAATATATAATATAAATAGCATCATCTGTACTAACTTGTTCCAAAATTGAATACATTCTATATCCCTCCATCTAAATCAATAACATCAAATAGATTTTTATGTAATTCTTCAATAATATATTCCTGTGAAAATTTGTCCGCTCTAAATTTAACTGAAACCGGCTTAACTATGCTTTCTACTTTACTGACGGGTATTACATAAATAAGTGGTCTAAAATCCCCAATTTCAGCTGCATTTACAATATCAATTATTTCCTGTTCTTGCTCTTTTGTTATAATACCACTATTTCTTTTTGCACTTGCACCTTTAATAAGGCCGGCTCTTATTTGCTCAATTTTAGAACTATGATGGTCTTTTCCTTCAACATCTCTTTTAAGATTATTATATATCTCTAAAGGATTTGACGATGGTGGATTGATAAATTTCGCATTAAAGAATGGTGAGCACCATACATAATGAATATTTCCAAAGTAAGTTTCTGAAATTTTATATGCCAGCCATGCATTTATTGAATATAAAAATAAATTATCCCTATACATCTTAACTCCCTTCATACTTTTCCAATATTATCTTTGCAGTAAATATAAAACACGTCGCAATTACTTATCTCACAACTCATAGGATGTGCCTGATAACAATGTATATCAGGAATTTTACTTTCCTCATAATTCATAAGGTGTGACCTGATAACAATGTATATCAGGAATTTACTTTCCTCATAATTCATAAGGTGTGACCTGATATACATAATAGTTCAGCCAGTTGCTGTATAAGTTATTGCTATGGGAGCGCCATTGCAGCAAGGGTCTTTCCTCCGGATTGTCTTGCGGATAATAATTGTATGGTATCTGAATGGGCAGCCCCTTACTTAAGTCACGATGATATTCATTATGTAAGGTATATCTGTCGTACTCCGGGTGTCCGCTTACAAATATCTTTTTGCCGCCCTCAGCGATGGCAAGGAACACTCCCGCTTCCTTGGACTCTGCCAACACCGTAAGCTCCTTACAGGCATGGATTTTCTCTGCGGGGGTCTCAGTGTGGCGACTGTGAGGTGCCAAAAAAATATCGTCAAAGCCTCGAACCAACGGAATCTTTCGATTCGCAACATTGTGCTCATAAACACCGAAAAGCTTCTGTGGAAGCTGCCTTTTGTTAATTCCGTAATAATAATAAAAGCCTGCCTGTGCTGCCCAGCAAATATGCAGGGTAGAGGTCACATGACTCTCTGCCCAGTCAAAAATTTCACAGGTCTCCTGCCAATAATCCACTTCCTCAAAGGAAATATCCTCCACAGGCGCGCCTGTAATAATCATACCATCAAACTTGCGGTCACGGATTTCATCAAGGGTAGTATAAAATTTATTCAAATGACTGGCAGGGGTATTCACGGAAACATGGCTCTTTACATTCATAAAGGTCACATCTACCTGCAAAGGTGTATTTGAGAGCGCACGCAAAAGCTGTAGCTCTGTATCCTGCTTGACAGGCATATTGTTTAAAATCAACACCTGAAGCGGACGGATATCCTGATGCAGCGCCCGGGATTCGTCCATCACAAATATATTTTCATTCTCCAATATTTCCTTTGCCGGCAATTCACTCTGTGTCTTTATTGGCATCTTGCTTTCCTCTTACTTTCCTCTTATTTACCGCCCCGTTTCCACATGGGTGCAAAACTGTTTATTACCAATTCTTTTATATTACACTGAATAAGCGGTTAGGGCAAGCCCTTAGCCCTCGAAATATTTCGCAAGGAAATCATTCTCGGACAAAATGGGCACATTCAATTCCTTTGCCTTTTTATTTTTGGAGGAGGTGGAAGTAATATCATTATTAATCAGGCAGGTTGTCTTACCCGTAACGCTCCCCGTTACCTTTCCCCCCTTAAGCTCAATCTCCTCCTTTAGCTCATTTCGGCTTGCATAATGATTCAGGCTTCCCGTAATGACAAAGGACATACCGCTTAAGCTCTGACTGTCAGCATCTACCCTCGGCGCTTCTATATGCAGCTCCTCCAAAAGCTTATCCAGCCTCTGCATATTTTCTTCATCTTGCATATAATTCACGAATGCAGAAGCAATTACCTCTCCCACACCCTCAACAGTGCTTAAGACTTCTACATCAGCATGACGCAGCTTATTCAAGTCATAATCAAAATGCCGGCAGAGCATTTTTGCATTCGCAACACCAATATTGGCAATTCCAAGCCCATAAATCACTCTGGGAAGCGTGGTATTGCGGGCAGCTTCTATACTCTCTGTCAGATTCTGATAGGACTTTTCACCAAAGCCCTCCATCTCCACAATTCTGTCGCGATAATTCTCCAAATGAAATAAATCCGCATACTCATGAATAAAGCCCTGATCAATAAATTTCTCCAGAGTTGCCTCTGATAAACCATCAATATTCATAGCATCTCTGCTCACAAAAAGGGTAAATGCCTTAATTCTTTTTGCAGCGCATTTTTCATTGGTACAATACAGCGACTGTACCTCTGCCGCTTGGCGTATCACAGTGGCTCCGCCACATACCGGACACACCTTGGGAATCTCCAAGGTGTCACTGCATGTAAGATTTTCCGCAATCTGCGGAATAATCATATTCGCCTTATACACCGTAATACGGTCTCCGATGCCAAGCTTTAAAGCCTTGACAATACTGATATTGTGTACGGAAGCGCGACTCACTGTTGTTCCTTCAAGCTCCACCGGCTCGAAAATAGCCACCGGATTAATCAAACCGGTTCTGCTGGCGCTCCACTCCACCTCGGTAAGCGTAGTCTCCCTAAGCTCGTCCGCCCATTTAAAAGCAATGGAATCTCTGGGGAACTTTGCGGTTCTGCCCAAGGACTGTCCATAGGCAATATTCTCGTAGGTAAGCACCAGCCCATCCGATGGAATATCATAATCTTCAATGCGGCGTTCAAAATCCTCAATCGCCCCTAAAATAGTGTCCTGTGTCACCACTTGATAATCTACCACCTCGAAGCCCTGTTCCTTTAAAAATGTGAACTGTGCCTCCTTAGAATTGCGAAAATCAACGCCTTCCGCTTTCACCAGTGAAAAGGCAAAGAAACGCACATTACGCTTGGCTGTAATCTCATTATTTAACTGACGTACTGAGCCACTGCATAAATTTCTGGGATTCTTATACTTTGCCTCTTCATCAGTAATTTCTTGATTTATCTTCTCAAAATCCGAATAACCTATAACAGCTTCTCCTCGCAGAATCAATTCCCCCTGATAAGAAATACTCAAGGGTAAATTCTTGAAGGTTCTGGCATTATTGGTAATAACCTCACCGATTTCACCATTCCCACGGGTAACTGCTTTTGCAAGTTTTCCGTCATGGTACGTTAGTACTATGGTCAAACCGTCCAATTTCCAGCTTAAAATTGCAGGATTGCCTTGCAGCCATTGTTGCAATTCTTCCCTGCTTTTAGTCTTGTCAAGAGAGAGCATGGGGCTTTCATGTCTCTCCTTTGGAAGCTCGTCCACTGCCTCATAACCTACTTTTATGGTAGGACTGTTGGTCAAAATAACACCCGTCTCTTTTTCCAACTTTACAAGCTCATCATACAACCTGTCATACTCCAAATTACTTATAATTTCTCTGTCTTCAGCGTAATAGGCCTTTGCTGCCTCATTCAGTCTCTCTACTAAATATTTAATTCTATCAACCTTTGATAACTGCATCTTGTATTCCCGCCTCGCATTTCTTTAATCTTGCTTTAACAATCCGCACTCTCTGTAAAGCTTCTTCAGCTCTGTTTCACTAATCTCCTGATACTCTCCGGGTCTTAAATTTCCTAACAAAATGTTCATAACACGAACTCGTTTCAGATTTTTAACCTGATATCCCAGGCTTTGACACATTCTCCGGATTTGTCTATTGACTCCTTGGGTCAAAACTATTTTGAAGGTATATATGCCTAATTCTTCAATTTCACACTGCCTTGTAGTGACATTCAGCTCCTCTAAATACACTCCTTCGGACATTTTCGACAAAAAATCAGGTGTTATTTTTTTATTCACCTTCACAACATACTCTTTTTCGTGGCGATTTGCCCCACGCATCATGGCGTTTATCAAATCTCCGTCATTTGTCAGCAACAAAAGCCCCTCTGAATCCTTGTCCAATCTGCCCGCATAAGTTACTCGCACGGGATAGTGAATCATATCTGTTATCTTTTTGTCCGCATGCTTGTCTTTCTCTGTACAGATTACTCCTACGGGCTTATAATATGCCAGCACAACATTTTTCTTCCGCCCTTGTATAAGCTTCTTATTAACTTGTATTTCATCTGTTTCGCTGACTAATTGACCCATGCCGGCAGTCTCTCCGTTTACCTTCACTCTGCCCTGCTCTATCAGCCTGTCTGCCTCCCTGCGTGAGCATATTCCGCACTGCGCCAAATATTTATTTAATCGAATCTGTTCCATTTCGACTCCATTCTGCTTCAATATATTTGTCCAGTTCCTCCAGCTTTCGAACCTTAGGTACTCCGTTTGCTTCCGTAAGCCCCCTTTTTGCCGTTTTATCAGCCAGTTCATTGAATTTTACGTTAGTATGCGCCGCTACCTTGGTAAAAATAAGCGTAATATTCCTGCTCCACTCCCTCATAGCTGCTGCATATTTACTTGTCAGCTCTGTCTTTGTGCGCCATTCCCCCGTCACCCATTTCTCCAGGCCCTGATAATCGTAACATATTTCAAGAGAAGAAAAACCATTTAACATCGCCGTTTTTACCGCATACATAGCACCCAACATCTCTCCGGTGACATTTCTGTGCTGTAAGGACTGCGGGTTGTCTCCATTGCCGCATTCCGTATAAATAGTGCCATCCTCCAGTATAAAAACACAGCCAAAGGCATATTTTTTCAGACTGTCATCATAGCTTCCGTCCACATAGGCAAGAAGCCTTCCTTTGTGATTAACATTATCAGATTCCTGCATGTCACCAAACTGTGCTGCGGCAGCTTGGGCACAGCCTGCCTGTGTTCCAGCCACTTCTGCATGCCCACTTGCAGTATTTTGCCAAAGCCCAAGGTACTGCTCTGCCTCTAAGCGAGTGGCAAAGCCCTTATATTCAGCACCGGAATAGCCCTCCACTGCGGCTTTGCATTCCTCCCATGTGGAAAAAACACCTACACTCTTGCCTTTTTTTACTGCGTAATATTTCTTTGCCGCCATTTTCCTGCCGTTATACCCCTATCTGATAAAATTCGTAAACACTGTCTGCTCTCTCTGAGGAAAAGTAATACCTGCGTTTCTGCCTGCATCGATACATTTAAGAAGCCACGCCATATTGTTGCCAAGCGTTCGCATGGTCTGCATACCCTCCAAATCCTGCCGAACCTCTTCCGGTGTATTTCCATGAACCATATTCCAGTACTGACTGGACACAATAGGCATACAGTTAATAGTAAAATATTTGTTAATCTGGTCAAAGGTGGAGCTTGCCCCTCCTCTCCTGCAGCTCACAACGCAGGCACCGGGCTTCCCCTGAAAAATGCTTCCCTTTCCATAGAATACTCTATCTAAAAAGGAGGTAAGCATCCCCGATGCAGAAGCATAATGCACGGGTGAGCCAAACACAAAGCCGTCTGCCAGCCTTGCCTTCTCCACAAATTCATTGACGCCATCGTCCTCTCTAAAGCATTTTCCCGTAGTCCTGCAGGCACCACAGCCAAGGCAGCCTGCTATAGGCTTTGTGCCTACCTGTATCAGCTCTGTCTCAATTCCATTTCTATTTAAGGCCTCCGACACCTCCTGCAAAGCAGTAAAGGTACAGCCCTTTGCATGACCGCTTCCGTTCAACAATAATACCTTCATGTCTTTCTCCTCCAAATCACTCTACTCTAGATTATAACAACTTTTCGCCACTTATGCCATACCTATGGCTGAATTTTTACGCATGGCTGAATCGACTGAGTGTTATTATATTACCTATGAGAAAAGCTCCCCTTTATCATAACTGATATAGCACATTTTCATTAAAATGTGTTATACTACTAAGCAAGAGAGTTGAACGAAAGGAGTTTTTTATGGAAATTTCCAACACTATCAAATACATCGGGGTAAATGACCATGACATCAGCCTATTTGAGGGGCAATATGAGGTTCCGAACGGCATGGCATACAATTCCTATCTTATTCTAGACGACAAGCTTGCCGTACTTGACACCGTAGACGCACATTTCACAGAAGAATGGCTGAACAACCTGAAAAAGCTTTTAGGCTCCCGTCAGCCTGACTATTTGATTGTACAACATATGGAGCCTGACCATTCCGCCGGTATAACCATTTTTATGGAAACATATCCGAACGCCACCATAATTTCTTCTGCGCCTGCCTTTAACATGATGAAACAATTTTTCGGCACTGATTTTGCCGAAAGACGAAGCATCATAAAGGACGGAGATACTCTTTCCCTCGGAAAGCATGTTCTCACCTTCCTCTCAGCGCCAATGGTTCACTGGCCTGAAGTTATGGTTACCTACGACAGTTATGAAAAGGTTCTTTTTTCTGCTGATGCCTTCGGCAAATTTGGCGCCCTTGATGTAGATGAGGATTGGACCTGCGAAGCCCGCCGTTACTATATCGGTATTGTGGGTAAATTTGGAATGCAGGTGCAAAATCTCTTAAAAAAGGCAGCGGCTGTTGAAATACAGACTATCTGCCCCCTTCACGGACCTGTCCTTAAGGATAATTTGGCTTACTACTTACAGCTTTATCAGACCTGGTCCTCCTATGATGTGGAAACCGATGGAGTTTTTATTGCCTATACATCGATTTACGGACATACAAAAGCTGCAGCAAGTCTCCTTGCAGACAAGCTGCGCGCCTTGGGCTGTCCCAAGGTGGCGATTGCTGACCTTGCAATTACAGATATGGCAGAATGTGTGGAAGATGCCTTTCGCTATGGAAAGCTTGTTCTTGCCACTACCACCTATAACGCAGGTATTTTCCCATTTATGAGAGAATTTATTCAGCATCTTACTGAGAGGAACTTTCAAAACAGAACAGTTGCCCTTATTGAAAATGGCAGCTGGGCACTGACCGCCGCCAAAACTATGAAAACCATGCTGGAGAACTGTAAGAACCTTACCTTTGCCGAAAATGAAGTTCACATCAAATCTGCATTAAATGAAGAGAGTCTGGCACAGCTTGATGCATTGGCTATTGAGCTTTGCAGGGATTATCACCACGAAAATTAATATCAGACAAGTCAAATAAGGAATAATTTCCGCCAACTGCCAGACCGACAGTTGGCGGAAACTACTCGTCTCTTCTCATCGCTTTCCCATTTTGCAGCCACGATAAGATTCCATCTATATCCGGTGTCATTGGACTACCCAATCCTTTTTCGTACTTGTCAAGATACTCCTGACAGGCATTTATGATTTTACTCTCATTCTTATCCAAAATTCCTTTTAGCATTACCAAATAACCACTTTTAGAAATCTTGTATGGCTGTATGTATTTTTTGTCTATTGGAAACATTTTGATATAATGTACGCCATGCCTTTTTCCTGATTGTGTAGAAGCATTGGGTGGCAACGCAAAGTATTGGTCTTTAGGCGCATTTGCCGATATGTTTGAGCGTAAAGGAACAACAAATGCACATGATTGCCACTTATAAATCAAATTAATAATCAAAACACAAGGTCTGCCAGCCTTATCACAAAATAATTCCTTGTCTGTTCCATGATTTTTACACTCTGTAAAAAACTGACTGCTTACTGTCGCTAACTGCATTTTACATATCTCCTTAGATAGCTTGAGCCGCCAAATCGGCGGCCCGTTACATACTGCTGGGTGATATTCTGCATTCAAGTCCCGTCACCCACGAAGACCAAACCTACTGATGAATGATATTCGACATTTAAGTCCCGTCATTCACGGAGACTAAACATACATTTTGAATAATACTCTAAGCGTTATTCCCGCTGAACAAATTTCTTTGCTCACTTATAGTATATACAATTCCAAAATTTTAGTCAATGACTTTTAGAAAAATGAAAGAGCGGTAATATGCTGTCACTTTACATACAAAGAGCATACCGACATTTCATTTTACATTACTAATTCTATATAGTAATCAATCAAATCATATATCCAATCCTTTAAATTCGAAAACCGGAATCCTATTTTTTCTGCCTTATCAGTATTAATACTGTATTCAGGCTCTCCATTATAAGGCGCCTCATCTCCTGTATCACTAAAGATTGCTTTCGAATCTGTTTTTCTTTCCACATAATCAATAATTTCTCTTAAAGAAATTGTTCCAACAGAACTTCCATTAATTGCACCATGAATATTTTTATCTGCCAAAAAAGCCAAAAATTTTCCAGCCTCATCTGAACGAATATAACTCATCTGTGAATCATTGTTATCAATATTCATAGGAATAGATTTCATTACATGTTCAACATAAAACAGCATCCGTTCTGTATAATCGTCCTTTCCGATAACAAATGGATATCTGACTGCAATCCAATTTCTATCATTGTATTTTTGCCATAATGCATATTCTGCCTGTCTCTTTATCTCATCATAAGGAAAATCGAATCGATTGCACCACCTAAGCTCTTTGCCTATGGCATCAAAATCCTCTTCCTTAGTATCTATCTTTTTGGGCTCATATACAGAAGTACTGGACATATAAATATATTTATCACAATCTATTACATCCATAACATATTTTATATCATTAGAACAGTATGCAATTTTATCATATACAATATCAAACCGTCTCCCTCTCAATGCTTGTTCCAGCTGGATTGGATCGGTCCGTTCGACTTGTATTCTCTGAACAGCTTCTCCAAAATTATCTTTTGTCATCTGTCTTGTTGCAATTGTCACATCATGTCCTTGTCGAATTAATTCCCGAACCATTGATATACCAAAATATCTGGTTCCGCCTAACACCAAAATTTTCATGTTTACTCCTTTCTTCCAAACGTAATCAAGAATCCTGTTGTTTTTAAAAATGCATTCTTTTCATTCATTATTTTTTCTTTTATTTGCTCCCAATTTGAGGTAAGCTGCTCTGCCTCTTCTCTTGCCAACCCACGATTCATTAATACTTCTACTGCTCTCTTATCCTCCTGTGCATTATCGTTTTTCCATCCTTTTTCACACACATATGCCGCTTGCAACCTATCATACGCATCCCTATTACTTGAATCAGCAAATTTCACTTTATCTTGAACACGAACTTCTATATCCTTAATTCCTAAATCCCTCAAGAGAAAAGGAAGTCGTATTCCCACTGCGTAATCTCTATCACTTTTTTCAAATTCGGTTTTCCAGTACTTTCTCTGTACCTCTGTCATGAGAATCGACGAATAATCCAGTCCTTCTATGTATGTTCCTGCATTATCCAATTCTCTATTTACTTCAATACAAACAATCAGCCCTTCTATTTTCAGGGAATTAATCATATTTATTAATGCTTTTTTAGGTTTAGACAGTTCTCTTAAAAAAGCTTGACAAATAACCATATCATATTTTTCTTTTTCCTGATAATCATAGGCATTTTTACATATAAACTTAACTGGATATTTTTCATCTGCATATATTCTTTTAGCTTCTTGAATCATAACATCACTGATATCAATCCCTGTATATGTGCTTCCTTTTGGTAAAAAAGGCATTATCAGTCCTGCTAAATATCCATTTCCACATCCAAAATCAAGTATATCTAATTTCTTTTCTATTTTCCAGACCTTCTGAACAAGAAACTCTATGTAATCCGAATTCCACAATTCATACCTCGAATTACAAATATAATGCAATTTATCATTCCAATATTCAGCAGTCTCTGTCATTCTGGAAAAATAATCGTATTCTAATGGTTGCAATCCAAGTATTTGATCTGTAGTTACTCCGAAAAATTTTGCCATAGCTATGACATGTTTCACATCTGGTACTGCCATTCCCTCTTGTGTCAAGTAGTTGACAACATTTTCTTAAACTTTTTTCTTCCTCTCCATTATATCAGCTTTTGACAGATAATCTACCAAAAGCTGATACAATCTTCCTCAATGCTTAGTTGCTTC
>Ga0129310_1002697_pt1 | contig 12653 bp, 11 predicted proteins | sample Go1ome_2_FD_94433 | JGI IMG/M metagenome (GOLD analysis project Ga0129310, IMG submission 94433) | Western lowland gorrila individual fecal microbial communities from Wisconsin, USA - Go1022A metagenome | ecosystem: Host-associated > Mammals > Digestive system > Large intestine > Fecal | place...
CATGGACCTCCACGCTTCCCAGATCCAAGGCTTCTTTGACATCCCCGTGGACAACCTGCTGGGCAACCCCATTTTCGTCCACCACTTCCACGACCGCTTCCTGGGTCAGGAGGATCGGACCGTGGTGGTCTCCCCCGACGTGGGCAGCGTGGCCCGCGCCCGGGCCTTCGCCCAGAAGCTGGGCATGCCTCTGGCCATTGTGGACAAGCGCCGCCAGAAGGCCAACTCCTCCGAGGTCATGAACATCATCGGCGACGTGAAGGGCAAGCAGGTCATCCTCTTTGACGACATGGTGGACACCGCCGGCTCCCTGTGCGGCGCGGCCCAGGCCCTGGTCTCCATCGGCGGGGCCACCGACGTGTACGCCTGCGCCAGCCACGGCGTCCTCTCCGGCCCGGCCATCGAGCGCATTGAGCAGAGCGCCATCAAGGAGATGGTCTTCCTGGACACTGTGCCCCCCCGTCCCGGCGTGACCTGCGGCAAAATCAGGTACCTCTCCGTGGCCGACATGTTTGCAGAGGCCATTGAGCGCATCTACCAGGAGGTCTCGGTCTCCAAGCTGTTCAATTGATCCTCTCATCCCCACCGGGGCGGAGCGCACGCTCCGCCCCGGTTTTTCCACATTTCAACGAAACGAAAAGGTGACCGTATGTTTTTTTCCCGAAACAAGACTCCCGGGGTGACCTGGCTGGTGGTGGGCCTGGGCAACCTGGGCGGCGAGTATGAGCACACCCGCCACAATGTGGGCTTCGACGTGATCGACGCCCTGGCCGACACCCTGGACATCCCGGTCCAGCGCCTGAAATTCAAGGCCCTCACCAACACCGCCGCCCTGGGAGGGGAAAAGGTGCTCCTCATGAAACCCACCACCTTCATGAACCTCTCCGGCGAGGCGGTGGAGCAGGCGGCTGATTTTTACAAGGTCCCTCCCGAGCGTATCCTCGTCCTCTCCGACGAGGTGGCCCTCCCGCCCGGCAAGCTCCGGGTGCGGCCTTCCGGTTCGGCGGGGGGGCACAACGGTCTGAAAAACATCATTCTCCACCTCCACTCCGACCTGTTTCCCCGCATTCGGGTCGGTGTGGGCCAAAAGCCGCATCCCGACTACGACATGGCCGACTGGGTCCTGGGCCGTCCCCAGGGGGCGGACCGAAAGGCCATCGACGAGGCGGTCAAGCGGGCCGCCCAGGCGGTGGAAGTCCTGATCCGGGAAGGTCCCCAGGCCGCAATGAACCGTTTCAACTGACTCAGGTTTTTAAAAAAGGATCCGTCCCCGCCAGTTTTGGCGGGGACGGATATTTTATTTGATCTCGTAATCCTTGCCGAATCTCAAATTGTTGAAATCGATGCGGCGGGTGGGGGCGGTGTCCTCAGGATCCTCCTCGGACCCCTCCTCTTCCGGTTCCTCCTCCGCACGGCGGGCGGGGCCCTTTTTCAGCTCCGCGTACAGGCTCTCCCCCTCCAGGGATCCGGTGAATTCCCCTTCCGGGAGCTCGTCCTCCACCGCTTTTTCCACCGCGTCACCGATGTCGTCCGCAGTCTGCGCCACGGGGTCGGCCTTGGGCGGGGCGGCGGTGAGCTTGGACAGCCCCGCGAGGTAATCCATCTCGTGCTGATAGAGCTCCTTCAGTTTCGAGACGTAGGCCGCGGTGGCATTCTGAGCCGCAGTCAGGCGGAGCTGTTCATTCTCCACCTCCTGCTGAAGTCCGGCCATCTTTGCCTTGGCCGCCTGCTCGGCCTCGGCCAGCACGGACGCCTTCTTCCCCTCCGCCTCGGCCACCATCTGGTCGGCCATCTTCTGGGCGGAGAGGAGCGCCTTGCGCATGGCGTCCTCGGTGGCTCGGTATTCCTCCACCTTTTCCACCAGCACCTTCATTTTGGCCTTGAGGGCCGCGTTTTCTTTGTAGAGGGCGGTATAGTCTCCGGTAAGCAGGTCGAGGAACTCGTCCACCATGGACATGTTATACCCGCCGAAGGTCGCCTTGGAAAAGGCGTGCTCCGCCACTTCCTGCGGTGTCAGCATCTTTCATCCCACGCTTTTTTATTGTATTTGGCTTTCCCGGAGGAAAACATTAAAAATAGAGGCCGTTGTTCTCCAGCTCGTCGATCAGATCCCCCAGGATATCCACATTGTAGGGGGTGATGATGTACGTGGAAATGGCCACCTTCTTGATCTTGCCCTCCTGGGCGTAGGCCACGCCGGAGAGGAAGTCCAGCAGGCGCCGGGCCACATCCTTGTTGGTGGACTCCAGATTGAGCACCACCGTACGCTTGTCCCGCAGATGGTCGGCGATCTCGGCGGCGTTTTCAAACCGGTCGGGCTTCACCAGGACCACCTGGAGTTGGGTCGTGGTGTGGATGTTGACCACCTTATTGCTCCGCCGCTCGGTGCGGTCGGTGTCAAAAAGCGGCGTCGTGTTCTCCTGCCGGGCAGTCTTGTCCTTCGCCGCCGTGCGGTCCAGGCGGCTCGCGGTCCGATCCATACGGTCGTTCCCCGCAGTCTCAAAGTCCTCGAATCCTTCGTCCTCGTCCTCATCTTCATAGGGCCGGGCGATCCGCTTCAGTTCATCCAGAAATCCCATTGCCGGTTCCTCCTAAAATGATATCCTCACTCTGCCTTCGGATGCATGGGGGGCCGTGCGCCAAACAGGGCGGTCCCCACCCGGACCAGGGTTGCCCCCTCCCGAACTGCGTCGGGATAGTCGCCGCTCATCCCCATGGACAGGCAGTTGATTTCAGACTCATTATCTGCTATTTTCCGTCTTATGTCAACAAAAAGCTGATACATTTCGTGAAAAAATCGGCGATTTCCCTCCGGCCCTGCCACGGGAGGGATGGACATCAGGCCCCGCAGGCGCACGTGGGGCAATTCCACGGCCTTTCTGGCCAGCGCCTCCACCTGGTCGGGCGCGATCCCGGACTTGCTCTCCTCCCCGCCCACGTTGACCTCCAGCAGGATATCCTGGACAAGGCCCAGCTTGGCCGCCTCCTTGTCGATGGCGTTCAGCAGGTGCTCCGAGCCCACCGACTCGATGAGATCCACCCGGCCCACCACCTTGTTGACCTTGTTGGTCTGAAGATGGCCGATGAAATGGAGGGCGGAGCCGGCATAGGCGTTGGCCTCCAGATGGGCGGTCATCTCCTGGACCCGGTTTTCTCCGCAGACAGTGATCCCCGCGGCGATGGCCGCACGGATGGTGTCGTCGGTCTGGACCTTGGTGGCTGCCACCAGGGTGATCTCAGACGGGTCCCGCCCCGCTTCGCGGGCGGCGGCGGCAATGTTTTCCTTTACCTGACGGACATTTTCTTCCAGTGACATGACGGTATCCTCTCTTTCTCAGTCAAGTCCGGGGCGGTCTGCGCCCCCTGTGCTTCTCTTCCTGTACTGTCTTTTCTCCGGGGATGCTCAGGTCACGACCTTGCCGTCCCAGATCTCCCGGCTGGCCACAATGACCAGATCTCCGGCCCGAAGGGCCTTCTTCTGCTGCGAAGCTGCGGCATTTTCCTCCTGCCTGGGCTGCACCAGATAGTAGTCCTCCCCCTGAGCCAGGACCTCCACCGGCTTAAACTCCGCCTTGACGCCCACTTGGACATAGACGCCGGTGACCCCCTCCTCCATCCGCACCGCCTGGGCGGGGACCCGGATCCCGCTCCGGCGGGAAAAGACCAGATCCACAGTCTGCTGACGGAGAAGGGTCACGTCGGAGAGGAAGCGGCAGGAGGACAGCACCACCGCCGTCCGCCCGTCTTCCGGCGCGCCGATGCGCTCCACCGTCATCTTCACCTCTCCCGACCAGTCCCGGGAAAAACGGGCGGTCACACGGCCCCCTTCGGTGAGCCGGCCGGCCACGGCCTCGTCCAGGGAACAGACGAAATACCACTTGTTGTCTGTGATGAGCTTCCCCAGCGCCGCGGGGTCGGCGGGCGCGGCCCGACCGGCCAGGGCCTCCAGCGCTGAGGGGGTGAGCGCCTCCAGCGCATCGGGGGTGAGGATGGTCTCATAGCCGTCCACCTCCCCGGAGAAAATGCCGCTCTGGGAGACCGTGACCCGATCGATGGCCTGCGCCGTCTGGGTTTTGAGGGTCTCGATCTCCTGCTGGACCGAGGCCAGGGCGGCCGAGAGCTCATCGGTGCTGCCGTAGCGCTGCATCTGCCGGTAGACCACGCTGCGCAGGGCGAGCGTCTGGCTCTCCAGGCGGGTAAAATCCTCCGCCTCCACCGAGGCGCGGAGATCCGCCAGAGCGTCCGCGGCCTCCTGTCCCGACTGGCTCTGCACTTCGGCTCCGGCAATGGCGGCGGACAACTGCTCCGCCTGCGTCGTCAGTGCCTCCAGCCGGTCGGAGCGTTCCACCGAAGCCTCGTCGGCGTAGAGCATGGCCACCGTGGCCCCCACCGCCACCTTCTCCCCCTCCGCCGGGAGCAGACGGACCACGCCGCCCGAGCCAGTGAGCACCTGCTCCCGGCGCACCAGGTAACCGGTGGTCTCCGCCGTGTCGTCCACCTGATAGGAATAAGCCTGCACAGTGGGATACGGATCCCGGAAGCTCCGCCAGGCCGCCCCGCCGAAATAGAGCAGGATGGCGGCCAGGAAAAGGAGCATAACGATTCGGTTCAGGACGGCGCCCTGTTTCATGGGGGACCTCTCTTTCTGTCTGCGGGGGGATCAACGCTTATGTAGCGTCATAGGTCAGCTCCACCGGGCGCTCGGGGGCGATGGTGGAAATGGCATGTTTGTAGATCACCTGCTGCTTTCCCGCGGAATCCACTACAACCACAAAGGGATCAAAACCGACGATCTTTCCCCGGAGCTGAAAGCCGTTCATCAAAAACAGCGTCACGGGCTCCTGGGCGCGGCGGGCGCGGGAGAGAAACAGATCCTGCAAATCAACGGGTTTGGACATGGAAAACATTCCTTTCTCTTTTCCGGCGGTCAAATGCCGCCTCGGAATATTTCCATAATATACCATTCTCCAGTCGAATCTTGTCGCACCCGGTCAGGCCCGCTTGAACTGCTTTTCCAGTTGTGCCCTGGTCAGTTCAATGGCCACCGGCCGGCCGTGGGGGCAGTATTTCACCGCGCCGGACAGCACCGCCCGGACCACCCGCTCCAGCTCCTCAGGGGCGCTTTTCCAGCCCCCCTTGATGGCGGCTTTGCAGGCCATGGTGTGGAGAAGCTCGTCCCGGCGCTCCGCTTCCCCGGCCGACCCGGTGGCCAGCAGCTTCCCGGCGATCTCGGTGAGGGTAGCTTCGATGTCTCCGGGGTCTACATAGTCGGGCGCCCGGCGGACTGCCAGAGAACCGCCGCCGAAGTCGGCCACCTCAAAGCCCAGCCGGTCCAAGGTCTCCAGATGCTCCAGCAGGGCGGCCCCCTCCTCGGGTGCGGGGGTAAAGACAGCCGGGACCAGCAGCTCCTGGGACATGGGGGTATAATCCTGCGCCCGCATCCGGTCAAAGTTCATCCTCTCATGGGCGGCGTGCTTGTCGATGAGGAGCGCCTTCTCCCCCTGTTCCACCACAATGTAGGTACGGAAGAGCTCCCCGGCGACGCGCCAGGGGATCTCCGGCCGCTCTTCCGCCGGGGCGGGCACCTCCGCCCGGCGGGGCTCCGGATCGGCGGGATGAGGAGCACCCCCCCCGGGCGGCGGGGAAACGGGAGCGGCGACATTCTCTGTCTGCCGGAGCGTGGCCGGAGGCTCCCTCCGCTCCTCCCGGGAAGGCTCGGGCATGGGCGGCGGGGGAGCCGCCGTCCCGGCGTCCCTGGAACGGGTTGGGGCGGCGCTCTGCGCCGGAGGCGTCCAGGGCCGCGCCCCGGTCCGGCCCGCGCTCCACGTCCCGCCGCCGGGCACCGTCAGCGGCGTCCGGGGGGTTCCGGACGTCCGCGGGGCGGTGAAATCGTGCAGGGGCAGCGCGGTCTGCCGCTGGGTCACCGTGTCGTGGGGCCTGGGGGCCTCCACCACCGCCGCCGGGCGGGACTGATCGGCCCCCAGCGCCGAGAGGACGGCGTAATAAACTGCCGAAAAGACCTGCCGCTCCGAGCCGAACTTCACCTCCTGCTTGGTGGGGTGGACGTTCACATCCACGGCGTTCAAACGGGTGGTGAGGTGGAGGACGCAGCCGGGGAACTTCCCCACCATCTTCTGGTTGGCATAGGCCTGCTCCACGGCGGCGGTCATGGTCTTGCTTTTGATGTACCGGCCGTTGACAAAGAAAAACTGATAGCCCCGGGTGCCCCGGCAGCAGGTGGGCAGAGAGGCAAAGCCGGAGACCGACAGATCGTCTCCGCTGCCCTCCACCGGCAGAAAACCCAGCGCCAGATCCCGGCCCAGGACCGCGTAGAGCGCGGAGCGGAGCTTGCCGTCTCCCGGTGTGAGCAGCTCCTGTTTTCCGTCCTTGATCAGCTTAAAAGAGACCTCGGGATGGGCCAGCGCCTGCCGCTGGACGGCGGCCAGGCAGGCGGCGGACTCCACCGCGTCCTTTTTCATGAATTTCAGCCGGGCCGGGGTGTTGTAAAAGAGGTCCCGGACCAGCAGCGTGGTCCCCACGGGACAGCCCGCCTCCTCCCGGCCGGTGACCACGCCCCCCTCCAGGGTAAGCGCGGTGCCCAGGGTGTCCTCCCCCCGGCGGGTGAGCAGCTCCACCCGGGCCACCGAGGCGATGGCGGCCAGAGCCTCTCCCCGGAAGCCCAGGGTGCCGATGGCTTCCAGATCGTACTCGCTGCGGATCTTGGACGTGGCGTGGCGGAGAAAGGCGGTCTCCACCTCCCCCGGCGCGATGCCGCAGCCGTCGTCGGTGACCCGGATGAGGGCCATGCCACCGCTCTGGACCTCCACGGTGACGGTATGGGCACCGGCATCCACTGCGTTTTCCACCAGCTCCTTCACCACGGATGCCGGGCGTTCCACCACCTCGCCGGCGGCGATAAGGTCGGCCACATGGGGGGAAAGCTGTTCAATATGGGGCATAAAGATCACCTTGCTTTCTCTTGAAATGGGGCCTTTCCACCCCTCAGCGGAGGACCCCCATCAGGATACAGCCGTTGATGGCGGCGTGAAGGGCCACCGCGCTCCACACCGAGCCGCCGTTGTCATAGCACCAGGTGAGGGCCGCCGATACGGGCAGGTAGAGGACCGCCAGCAGCAGATAGCGGGGATCCCCCGCCTCCACCGCGTAGCGCCACACACAGGCCAGCGCATAGCCGATCACGCTCACCCCGTAGGCCAGCGGAAGGCTGTACCGGCGAAGGCTCCCGAAGATCAGCCCCCGGTACAGGCACTCCTCCGCCACCGGGATGAGCAGCAGGGTCAGGGCCAGGGTGGGCGCCGGCGCGATGGCCAGCTGGGCGGCGTACTGACAGGGCACGGGGTCGGTCACCGGCAGGGGGATCCGTGCAAGCACATGCCGCAGCAGCAGCGTGCCTGCCAATCCCACGGCGATCCCAAAGAGATTTTCCGGCAGCCAGTCCAGCAGATCGGCAAAATCCCGCTTCAAAAAGGTCCAGAACACCAGCAGCGCCAGTGCGAAGAGGAAGGAGTAATAGAGCACATTGGCCTCGGCCACCAGAGGTTCCCCGTCCCCCATGAGCACCCGCTGCACCCAGGCATTGAGGTAGGGGAACACCAGCAGATACAGTCCGAAAAAGACCCAGCCCCGCTGGCGTTCTGAATCGGTCATTTTTGTTTTCCAGCTTCGGCGGAACATGGCAGAGCTCCTTTCCTGTGCGTGCGGACGGAGGGAACGGTCATCCCAGCAGTTTTTTCAGCTCATAGAGCAGATTCATGGCCTCAATTGGGGTGAGGGTGTCCACGTCGGTGCCCCGCAGCCGCTCGGCCACCGACTGGGCCCCCAGATCCTCCAGAGAGAACTGTTCCTCGGCCTGCCCCGCCGGGGCGGCGGGAACTGCGGGGCCTCCCGACTCCAGCTCGGCCAGGAGGACCTTTGCCCGGGAGATCACCTTGTCGGGCACTCCTGCCAGCTTGGCCACTTCAATGCCGTAACTGGCGGCGGCGGGGCCCCGGACGATCTTTCGGAGGAACAGGACCTCGTCCTTCTTCTTTTTGGCGGCAATATTGTAATTCTTCACCCCCGGGATCTCCCCCTCCACGGCAGTGAGCTCGTGATAGTGGGTGGCGAAGAGCGTCTTGGCCCCCAGCCGCTTTTTATCGGCGCAGAACTCCAGCACCGCCCGGGCGATGGCCATGCCGTCGTAGGTGGAGGTGCCCCGTCCGATCTCGTCCAGAATGAGCAGGCTCTTGGCGGTGGCGTTTTTCAAAAGCTCCGCCACCTCGGTCATCTCCACCATAAACGTGGAGGCTCCGGCGGAGAGGTCGTCGCTGGCCCCGATCCGGGTGAACACCCGGTCCACGATGCCCACCCGGGCGGAGCGGGCGGGGACAAAGGAGCCCATCTGCGCCATGAGGACGATGAGGGCGGTCTGGCGCATGTAGGTGGATTTGCCCGCCATGTTGGGGCCGGTGATGATGCTCACCAGGTCGTCCCGGCCGTCCATGTGGGTGTCGTTGGGGACAAAGAGATTCCCGCGGCCGGTCTTTTCCACCACCGGATGGCGGCCCTCGGTGATGTCGATGACATCGGACAGATCCACCTGGGGCATGCAGTAGCCGTTCTCGGCGGCCACCCGGGCAAAGGAGCACAGCACGTCCACCTGGGCCACCGCGGCGGCCGAGCGCTGGATGTCGGCCACCCGCTCCGCCGCCTGCTGACGCACTTGACAGAAAAGCTGATACTCCAGCGCGGTGATCTGGTCCTGGGCCGTGAGGATCGTGTGCTCCATCTCCTTGAGCTCCGGAGTGATGTAGCGCTCGCAGTTGACCAGGGTCTGCTTGCGGATGTACGTGTCGGGCACCAGGGCCGAGTTGACCTTGGAGACCTCGATGTAGTAGCCGAACACCTTGTTGAAGCCCACCTTCAGGCTCTTGATGCCGGTCTTTTCCTTCTCCTGGGCCTCCATGGCGGCCACCATGTCCTTCCCGCCGGTGAGGATCCCCCTGAGGCGGTCCACCTCGGGGTGGTAACCCTCCCGGATCAAGCCGCCCTCCCGGACGGAGAAGGGGGGCTCGTCCACAAAGGCACTGTCGATGAGACCTCTGAGCTCGGCCAGATCGTCCAGGCTGTCCCGCAAAACGGTGAGCAGCGCGGAGGAGAAGGGTGAGAGGAGCAGCCGCAGCTCCGGGAGCTTGCCCAGGCCGTGGGAGAGGGACACCAGATCCCGCCCGCCGGCGGTACCGTAGACCACCCGGCCGATGAGCCGCTCCAGGTCGGTGACCTCCCGCAGGGCGCGGGCCAGCTCCTGCCGGGCCACTGAGTCCCCCACCAGATCGGCCACCGCCCCCTGACGCTTGCCGATCTGCACCGGGGAGAGGAGGGGCCGCTCCAGCCAGGTGCGGATGAGCCGGTGCCCCATGGGAGTGCAGGTCTTGTCCAGCACCCAGAGGAGGCTCCCCCGCTTCTCCCCGCCCCGCAGGGTCTCGGTCAGCTCCAGATTCCGCCGGGCGGTGAGGTCCAGTTCCATAAACTCCCCGGAGGTGTAGCAGTGAAGGGCGGAGAGGTGGGAGAGGTCGGTTTTCTGGGTCTCGTAGAGATAGCCCACCAGGGCCCCCGCCGCCCGGGTGGCCGGTCCGGCGGGCAGGTCCTCCGCCCCCGCCCGGAACTGCCGCTCCACGGCTGCCGCGGTGGTCTGGGGATCAAAGCGCGCCTCGCCGCCCTCTTCCACCCGGCAGTCCAGCCGGGTCTTCAAAAATTCCCGGAGCACCGGGTCGTCCCAGGCCTGAGGAGAGAGGACGGCCTCCCGGGGGGCGAAGCGGCCCAGCTCGTTTTCCAGGTGTTCCCGCCAGGCGGGGCCGGAAAAACCGGTGGCCGACACCTCGCCGGTGGAGAGATCGGCAAAGCAAAGCCCCGCCGCCTCCCCCTCCAGGCATACGGCGCACAGGAAATTGTTCTTCCCCTCCTCCAGCATGGTCTCCTCGATGACGGTGCCGGGGGTGACGATGCGGATGACGTCCCGGTCCACCAGGCCCTTGGCGGCGGCGGGGTCCTCCATCTGCTCGCAGATGGCCACCTTATAGCCCTTGGCGATGAGCCGGGAGAGGTAGGCCTCCACGGCGTGGTAGGGCACCCCGCACATGGGGGTGCGCTCCTCGGGGGGCCGGGTGCGGTCCCGGCTGGTGAGGGTGAGCTCCAGCTCCCGGGAGGCCACCTGGGCGTCCTCGTTGAACATCTCGTAGAAGTCCCCCAGACGGAAAAAGAGCAGGCAGTCGGGGTGATCGGCCTTGATTTTTTGATATTGGAGCATCATGGGGGTGCCTTCCGCCATCTGGGTATCCTCCTCTGAATCAATTTATGGGATGCGTCGGGATACGGCTTACCCCCGGCCGGCCAGTTTCCCGAAGAGGGACCAGGTGTTGGCCGCGGTGATCTCCACGTCCCGGAACTGTCCCACCAGGGACGCGTCCCCGTCGGCCACCCGGACCAGCCGGTTGCCGGGGGTGCGGGCGGTGAGGGCGCTGCCGGCGTCCTCGCTTACGCCGTCGATGAGACAGCGGAGGGTCTTGCCCACATAGGCGGCGTGCTTTTCCGCCGAAATGACGTTCTGGACGTCCACCAGCCGCTGGAAGTTGGCCTGCTTCTCGGCCCGGGACATGGGGTCGGGCATGGAGGCCGCCGGGGTCCCCTCCCGGGGGGAATAGATGAAGGTGAAGAGGGCGTCGAAGCGCACCTCCTCAATGAGGGAGAGGGTCTCCTCAAATTCGGGGGTGGTCTCCCCGGGGAAGCCCACGATGACGTCGGATGTGATAACTACATCGGGCACCTGCTCCCGCAGCCGCCGCACCTTGTCCAGATAGCCCGCCCGGTCGTAGACCCGGTTCATGGCCTTCAAGATCCGGTCGCTGCCCGCCTGGAAGGGCAGGTGGAAGGCGGGAGCCACCTTTTTGCACCGGGCCATGGTCTCAAAGAGCTTCTGGGAGGCATCCTTGGGATGGCTGGTCATAAAGCGGATGAGAAAATCGCCGGGGATGGCGTCGATCCGTTCCAGAAGGTCCGCAAAGTCGATGTCCAGCCCCAGATCCTTCCCGTAGGAGTTGACGTTCTGGCCCAGGAGGGTGATGTCCCGGTACCCCTCGTCCGCCAGGGCCTTCACCTCGGCCAGCACGTCCTCGGGCTTCCGGGAGCGCTCCCGCCCCCGGACATAGGGGACGATGCAGTAGGAACAGAAGTTGTTGCAGCCGTACATGATAGAGACCCAGCCCTTGATGCCGCTCTGACGGACCACGGGAATGCCCTCGGCGATGGAGCCGGGTTCGTCGGCAATGTCAAAGACCCTGCCCCGGCGGGTGAGCACCCGGCAGAAAAGCTCGGGAAATTTCCACAGGGCGTGGGGGCCGAACACCAGATCCACGTGGCGGTAGGACTGCCGGATCTTCTCGGCCACCTGGGGCTCCTGGGCCATGCAGCCGCACAGGCAGATGATCTGCCCGGGGTGGCGGCGCTTGGCGTGGACCAGCGCCCCCACGTTGCCCAGCACCCGGTCCTCAGCGTGCTCCCGGATGGCGCAGGTGTTGATGACGATGGCGTCCGCAGCCTCCTCGGATTCGGTGAAGCCGTAGCCCATGGAGGCCAGGTAGCCCCGGATGCGCTCGGAGTCGGCCTCGTTCTGCTGACAGCCGTAGGTGTCCACAAAGGCCAGGGGCGGGGTAGGGAGCGCGGCGGAGCGCTCGTGTATCTGCTCGCAGAACTCCCTCTGGCGGTCGATGTCCGCCGGGGAGATTCGGGTCGTCTGTCGGTCCAAGTCGGTTCCTCCCTCTTTTACGGGAATAATTGATTCCGTTTAATTAAAAATCATATCATTTTTCCGGAAACATTTCAAGGCGGAGGGCCTGCCTGTCAGAAATCTTTTCTCTCTCCTTTTTTTAGGACCCTCCCCCACCGGATTGACCTTTTTCCCGGAAAAGGATATAATAAAAGTTCAAAAACTTTCCATACAGGAGGAACTGCCATGCGGGCTGTGGTGACGCGGGTCAAAAACGCCAGGGTGGACATCGACGGGATCACCGTGGGAAAAACGGACGGGGGCTTTCTGGTGCTGCTGGGGGTGGCCCCGGCGGATACGGAGGCCCAGTGCGACAAACTGGCCGACAAGGTGTGCGGCCTGCGCGTTTTCGAAGATGAAAACGAAAAAATGAACCTCAATCTGGCCGCCGTGGGGGGCTCCCTGCTGGTGGTCTCCCAGTTTACCCTCTACGCCGACTGCAGGTCCCGGCGGCCCGGCTTTACCGGAGCGGCCCGGCCCGAAACCGCCGTTCCCCTCTACGAGCGGTTCCTGGCCCAGTGCGAGGGGCGGGGCTTCCATGTGGAGCACGGGGAATTCGGCGCGGACATGCAGGTCTACTCTCAAAACGACGGCCCGGTGACCATTCTTTTGGACACCGACAGCCTGTAAGGAGAATGTCATATGGTGATCCAGCACATTTTTCTGCCCTCGGTCTACACCAACTGCTACCTGCTGGGGGACGAGAAGAGCGGCTCCGCCGCCGTCATCGACCCCGGCGCCTTTGACGAGTCCATTCTGGGAGAGGCCGAGGCCCTGGGCCTCTCCATCCGGGCCATCTTCCTCACCCACGGCCACTACGACCACACCGGCG
>Ga0129310_1002701_pt1 | contig 12631 bp, 10 predicted proteins | sample Go1ome_2_FD_94433 | JGI IMG/M metagenome (GOLD analysis project Ga0129310, IMG submission 94433) | Western lowland gorrila individual fecal microbial communities from Wisconsin, USA - Go1022A metagenome | ecosystem: Host-associated > Mammals > Digestive system > Large intestine > Fecal | place...
GCTTCTGTATTTTGCTTCCTGTAATATAGGCTTTATTATTTCCCATTGACTATCTGTCATATCACTTGTATATCTCATCGCTCTTCTATTATACCATATTTTTCTTGTGAAGACAAGTTCTGATTTCTCAGATTTCAGAACTGTGGGCGAGTACACGATATTCGTTAAGGATACAGTCGGCGTAAGCGGCACTCAGGTGATGGATTCCAAGGGTGCAAACGATACAAAGCTCAGCGGTGATAAGCTTTTATGGACAAATCCCGTAACTATGAAAACTTATACGATGAACGAGAGCAGTCCTTTCAGGATAGACAGACAGATCTATGACGATCAGCTGCTGAGGGATTCCATGAACTACTTCTATCAGAACCGCTCAGGTGTCCCGATAGAGTCTGAGTACATCACATCAGGTGATAAGAGCAAGCTGGCTCACGATAAGTATGGTCATAACCCCGATATGGCTTATGTACAGAGCAAGTGGGTAAAGACTTACGAAAATGACTTCTCTGATGGCGAGAAGGATAATAAGATCGACGTTACAGGCGGATGGTACGCCGCAAACGACCACGGTAAGTACGTTGTCGAAGGCGGATTCTCCGTATGGACACTTCAGAACGCTTATGAGTTCTCCAAGAGGAGCGGCAATACATACAAGTGGACTGACGGCACGATAGCTGTCCCCGAAAATAAGGATAATGCTCCCGATATACTTGATGAAGCAAGGGTAGAGCTGGAGTGGATGTTCAAAATGATAAATGAGGACGGCTTTGTATATCATTCAGTGCAGGATCATAAGTGGGTAGGTCCTCTGCTCACACCCTGGAAGGATGACACACAGCAGGGCTTTGAACCTGTCCGTATCGTCAGACCCCCTACGTATGCAGCCACATTCAACATGATCGCTTGTGCTGCACAGGCTTCACGTCTGTGGAAGGGCATAGATGATGATTTCGCAAAAGAGTGTCTGCAAAATGCACAGAACAGCTGGAAGGCTATCATGGCTAAGCAGTCTGATTGGAACGTTACAAGTGGCTATTACTATGATGATCCTTACTTTGCTCCTTCTGAATTCGGCGGAAACAACATTTTCGGTGACACCTATGTAGTTGACGATGCTTACTGGGCAGCTTGTGAGCTTTATGCAACAACAGGTGACTCGGCTTACTATGATTTCTTAAAGGACTATAATAATTATAATGATCCGTCAGGTTTGGATAAAGCATTCAGCCTGACTTCCTGCCTGAGCGGCGGCGAGAACAACGGTTCGTTCGGTTCCTTCAATTGGGGCAATACTGCGGGTCTGGGCACCCTTTCGCTCTACCTGAGCGATAACACATCTTCTGCTGACAGGAAGATCATTACCAAGTCTATCCAAAATATTGCTGACCGATATATTGCTCAGATGAGGAATCAAGGCATGGGCATACCTTACAAGAGTGTGACTATCGGGGACTATATCGGCAGCGATAGAGAAGCGTACAAAGGTTATGAATACGGCTCCAACTCCTTCGTTATCAACAACGCTATGGTCCTTGCCTATGCTTATGATACTGATGACAGCAAATATATTTATCGGAACGGTGCTGCTGAAGCACTTGATTACATCTACGGACGCAACGGTCTGGGCTTCTCATATGTATCAGGCTACGGCGATAAGGCAATGAGTTCGCCACACCACAGATACTGGGCAAACAGTATCGATCCGTCCTTCCCGGCGGCACCCTCAGGTGTTCTTGCAGGCGGTCCCTGCTCAGGTATGTATCGTGATAACTACCTTCGTGGTCTCGGCTATAAAAAGGGCACTTTAGCTGATCAGAAGTACTATGTTGACAGTGCAGAGGCATGGTCTGTAAATGATGTTTCCGGCAGCTGGAATGCTCCTCTGGTCTGGATGTCATCATTCATGAACGATCGTTTCGGCGGTTCGAATCCTGTCCCTTATCCTACCAACATTAAGGTCGATTACAGTGAGGAGTATCATCAGGTAAGATTTACCTGGAACAAGGTGGAAAACGCTGACAGATACGGCATAGCAGTTTATCTGGCAGGCAAGTGGAGAGTTCAGAAGCAGGATATCACAGGCAATACCTACACTTCACCCAAAAATCTGACTCCCGGCAAGACTTACAAAGTTGCAATTGTTGCCAGAGTAAACGGTAAGTGGGATACAGCAAATGCTATCAAACATGCCGGTACTGTTACTATAAAGTGATAGACTAAATTGATATGATTTATTAAAAACAAAACGGATAATCGTCCTAAGCAGACGACTATCCGTTTTTTATTGTTTAACAAATAAAGAAAATGTATCTTCATTCAATACGCTCCAGCTGTACCTGTCTCATATTTCTTTTTTTCTTTAAACGTTATGATCAACTTGGTTGAATTGTATTCTACTTCCAGATGGCAATATATATCTATCTTTATACTTATCAATTATAATATTACCAAGTACAATTAATTCCTGATTTTCATCTGATTGATAACCTGCTTCCGAGTGATAGTATTGCTTACCGTTGGCATACTATCAATAACAGGTCATCTAATCAAGTCTGCTGTTTTCTGAATAGTTTTTCACTGAATTTTTATTCAGGAACTTGACAACTTCAAAGTGCTATGATATAATATCATTATACTGAAAAATCATTCAGAGAAAATATTTTCAGAAAAGATGTGGTACTATGTTTATCGGCAGAGAAAAAGAACTCAGGCAGTTAAATGACGAGCTTTCCTCATGGAAACGCAAAACGGCGGTGCTGGTCTACGGCAAGCGCAGAGTTGGAAAATCCACTTTGCTGAGCGAAGCTGCAAAGCGCTTTGAGGGTGTCGTCATCAACTATATGTGCGTGACAAGCACCTTTGAGGGCAATATGGAACTGCTCTACCAAAGCGTTTCGGAGGGGCTCGGTCTGCCCAATATCCGCTTCGGCTCTCTCTTTGAGATGATGGACTACATGAAAACACTGGACAAAAAGATACTGCTCATCATTGACGAATACCCCTATCTGAAACAGACCAAAAAGAAGAACGAAGTCGATTCCTATATGCAGGCGGTCATCGACAGGCTGCCTGAAAATGTCAAACTGGTGCTCTGCGGTTCGTATATCACAGTGATGAAAGAACTGCTGGAGGAGGGCAACCCGCTGTTCGGACGGTTCTCGCTGATACAGCATATCCGTGATTTCGACTATCTTGATGCGGCGAAATTCTATCCCGATCTTTCTGTTCGTGACAAGGTCGCCTTCTATGCCGTGTTCGGCGGAAGTCCCTACGTTCTGGAAAATCTTGACACAGGTCTGACTATTCGGCAGAACATCGAGCGTCTGCTGCTGCCCGAAACAGGTCTGATGCGGTCGCACATCGAGAATGTCATGCTGGGAGAGATACGGAAGACATTCGATGCACGGATTCTGGAAATTCTCGGCAACGGCAAGAAGCGTTACAGCGAGATACGGGACAAAATAGCGAACAGCGAGACAGGTCTGCTCGACAAGCAGTTGAAAATTCTGCTCGACATGGAGACCATTCAGAAGACCGAGCCCATCAATCGCCGAAACGATAAGAAAAAGCAGTTTTACGAGATCGTGGATAATCTGATGCGGTTCTATTTCACGTTCATTTTCGGCAAGGCGGGAACGATCGCCCGTATTGGTGAGGAGCAGTTCTATAATCGAAATATTGACGCTGTACTGGAGCAATTCGTCAGCAGGCGGCTTGAAGGCATCGCCCTGCAATACTTCCACAGAGCTGCTATGCGGGGCTTATATCCCGATATTGACGATTTCGGCAGCTATTGGTATGATGATCCTGCCACCAAAACCAATGGCGAGTTTGACTGCGTGATACGGCGTGGAGAGCATTATGATTTCTACGAATGCAAATACTTCGACCGCCCCATGACCCTTGAAGAATGCCGTCAGGAAAAGGAACAGCTTGACAGCATCAAAGGCATCACTGTGTCAGGCGTGGGATTTGTCTGCACGGGCGGATTTGATTTTGAGGTTGCGGACAAATTTACACTCATTGACGGAAAGGTGCTTTACTTCAACGAATGAAAAAGCCGCCGCTCAGGACGAACCTGAACGGCGGTTTATGAGTGAGTTTCAGTTGGTTATTTGCTACCGTCTTGACAGGATAAGCCGCAACACATCGGACTTTGTGAACACCTATGAGGAGCTGAAAGAACACAGCGTTTGTTTTCGTTCGGTCAGCGACAACATTGATGATACCTTGCCTATGGGCAGGGCTATGATGATGATAAGCTCGGTTTTTGCACAGCTGGAGCGTGACATTATTGCAGAGAGAATAACCGACAATATGCGTGAGCTTGCCAAGTCGGGACGGTGGTTGGGCGGCAATCCGCCAACGGGTTACAGGAGTGCCGAGACCGTGTGCAGTATTACGGTTGATGGCAAGATACATAAGGCGAGAATGCTGGAGAAAAATCCCGAAGAGGCAGAGCTTGTCAGGCTGGTGTTCACTATAGCAATCCGCCTTAAAATTCAGACAAAATCCAGTCACAAAACCCATAAATCCCAGCTTTTGCGACTGGATTTTGTGAATTTAAAAAGTTGGATTGCTATAAGTTTGTTGAACTGCGTTTGTACGGCTCACGCGATGACTTTGACGGCATTCACGGTATTATGGCGTACAACAAGACCATACAGAAAAAGGGAAGAGCAATGAAGCAGAAAGCTCCAAGCGAGTGTATAGTGGCTGTTGGCAAGCACGAGGGCATTATCGAGGGCAAGTGTTGGGTAGAGGTACAGCATCTGCTTGAAAAGAACAGGGACAAGGCATACCTAAAGTCCAAGAGCAATACTGCACTTCTGTCGGGACCGCTGTTTTTACGGCGTGTCAGCGGGATGACAACGTATGAAAAAGCTGTGTGACCAAAGCGGTCGCACAGCTTTTTTGTGAATAGTACAAGCATTTGTACACATATATTATATCAGCATTAAGGAAAGGCGATGATATGATGTTCACACAGATATTTCAGCTTATGCAGAAACTCTGCGCGGCGGGGTTGTTTTTTGGACTGCATTTTGATGGGCGCACCGTTTTCCCGCGACCGCTCGGCGCATCGGAAGAGCGTGACTGCTTCGAGAAGATGGCACAGGGCGACAAATCGGCACGCGACAGGCTTATCCGCCATAATCTGAGGCTTGTGGCGCATATCATAAAAAAGTATTACGCCGCCGCCTCTGACCAGGATGACCTTATATCAATCGGAACGATTGGGCTTATCAAGGCGGTGCAGACTTTTGACTACACAAAAGGCACAAGGTTCGCGACATACGGGAGCAGATGTGTCGAGAATGAGATACTCATGCACTTCAGGGCGCTGAAAAAGTCTGCATCAGATGTTTCCATTGAAGAACCTGCACAGTCTGACAAGGACGGTAACAGTCTTTGTCTGATGGACTTGCTGACAGACGGCGAAGATGTGGCTGACAGGATAGAACTTCTTATGCGTGCCGAACAACTCTATGGCATATTGGGTGATTGTCTTGATGACCGCGAAAGGGAAGTGGTGGTGATGCGCTACGGACTGTACGGCGGCAGTGCGCTGACCCAGCGGGAAGTTTCCGAAAAGCTGTGCATATCGCGTTCATACGTTTCGCGTATAGAAAAGCGTGCGCTTGAAAAACTGCGCGAACGGCTTGAATAAGAAAACGATCGGCAATTGCAACAAAAATTATATATGTTAATTAAATGAAAAACTACAAAATCACTTGAAATTTATGTAGATATATGATATAATGCTAACAAACAATGACATCGCATAAAAAATTCACAATAATTAAAACAAAAAACGATGCAAATTCGTTCTGCCGAAAATGATGCGGTAAAACGAGCGCTCTGTGCGGGGGCGCTATAATAATTAAAAATGAACAGGAGGTTTAAATTATGAAAAATGCGTGGAAAAAGTCCATCACTTTTGCGCTGGCACTCACCCTTGTGACGGGAGTTGTGCCTGCGAATATGAGCGGCGGCGGTGTGTTGGGAGGCTTTATCCTTTCGGCATCTGCAATGCAGATATTCGCAAAAACGCTGACAGGCCAAACTATATCATTAGATGTTGAGCCATCGGACACTGTTGAAAATGTCAAGGCTAAAATTCAGGATAAAGAGGGGATACCGCCCGACCAACAGCGACTTATCTTTGCGGGCAAACAGCTTGAAGATAACCGCACACTTGCCGATTACAATATTCAGAAAGAGTCAACTCTTCATCTTGTACTAAGAAATGTCGAAACGCACGATTTTTACATTGCGGGCAACGGCGCAAGCGGAAATCCATGGGTGAACGGCGTATCGTGGAATGTCGCAAGTGCTGAAAACAAGATGACATACGCTGACGGTATTTACACTATAAGTTATCCTGCTGTTCCTGCGGGCGAGGGTTACGAGTTCAAATTTGCACAGGACGGCACATGGGACGTTTCTTACGGTTATCCTGCTACCAAGAACGTACTGCTGAATGAATGGGTCGATATAGACGAGTCGGCGGGAAATGATTCAAATATCTCCTTTGACCTTGATAAGTCTTCTGACATCACCATCAGCTTTGATTTGTTCAACAGCAGATTTATGATAGAGGCTGTCGCTGTTGACAATGTTTCTGATTACACGCTGACGATACCCGCAAGTTTTGACATCAAAAATGAGGGCTGGAACGAGATAGGCGATATCTCGGTGGTAGGTAAGCTGGCTGACGGCAGGAAGCTGGTGGTGAATGCTGAGTCGGACGGTGAGTTTGCACTGGTAAATCAGTCGGACAACACACAGAAGATAGACTACACTTTGAAGAACAGCGCAGAGGGTGAAGAAACGACTTCGTGGGAGTTTACCTCACTCAGCGATACGCCCGTTACTCAGAAGATAGGCGTTGATGTCGCACCGTTCAGGGGCAAGCCCGCAGGCAGTTATACCGATGTTGTGACGTTTACGGCTAGTTTGGAAACAATGTATAATATCGTTGACCTTTCGGCACTGACAGCAGATTATGAAGCACAGGACGGTGATGCTCTGACAGGCACGCTTGACGGCGAAACACAGCCTTACAAGATAACCGTTGCTGACGGCGCAACTATAACACTGAAAAATGCAGTGATAAACGGTGTGGACGATTACAATTACAATTGGGCTGGCATAACACCGAACGGCGATGCCACTATCATACTTGAGGGAACAAATACAGTAAAGTGTTTCTCTCCAAATTATCCCGGTATATATGTGCCTGAGGGCAAGACACTCGCAATTAAGGGCAACGGCTCGCTTGATGCAAGCAGTAATGGTAATGCTGCGGGCATCGGCGGCGGATTTGATATATCTTGCGGTAATATAGTTATTGAAAGCGGTACTATAACTGCAACAGGCGGTTCAGGTTCAGCCGGTATCGGCGGAGGTGATAGTACTTGTGGTAATACTTGTGGCAATATCACCATTGCAAATACTGTCACAAAGGTAACTGCCACTAAGGGCAATGGTGCATCATACAGCATCGGTGCAGGATTTATCAGTACTTGCGGCGATGTAATAATTGGCGGTGAAAAAACAGGAAATATCAGTGAAAGCCCCTACACCTATCAGCCATAGATTGGTTACGAAGAACAAGATATAACAGTTTTCTGATCTGTAAATAAGACCGCAGCGACGGTATCAAAACTGTCGCTGCGGTCTTTGTTTATGCAGATGTTTCTGACTGTTTTTTCATGTTGTTCATCTCTCTTACGATGAACAACATTACAAGCGCGAAAGCAGTGAGGTCTGAGATGGGGGCGGCAGCCATTATGCCTGTCAGCCCGAACACATATGAAAGTATCAGCACAAGCGGTATCAGGAACAATACCTGTCTTGTCAATGACAGCACCGCGCCTTTCAGCGGTTTGCCGATGGCGGCAAAGAAGTTCGATGAGATCATCTGAACGCCTGTCAGCGGCAGAAGCATCAGGAAAGTGCGCATGAACTTCACCGCAAAGTCAAAATAAAGCGTCTGGTCGCCTTCGTCAGAACCGAATATCGAAAGCACCTGCTGAGGGAAGATCTGGAACACTGCGAAAGCCACAAGTGTAATGGCGAGTTCGCACTTTATCGCCAGCTTGTAGACCTCGCGCACGCGGTCATATTGTTTCGCACCGTAGTTGAAGCCGACTATCGGCTGCATTCCCTGCGTGATACCGATTATCACCGCCAGCACTATCGAGTTAACTTTCATTACTATGCCGCTTGCCGCCAGAGGTATCGCTGAGCCGTATTCGCTCAGTTCGCCGTACTTTACCAGCGAACGGTTCATAACTATCTGCACCAGTGTGATAGCCACCTGTGTCAGACCGTTGCTCATACCCATCGCGGCGGTGGTAAGCATTTCTTTAGGGGTGACACGCAGATGCTCACGCCTGAGAGTGATGCGCTTCAATCTCTTTATGTACATAAATGCGTACACACAAGAGATGACCTGTCCGATGACAGTCGCCCAAGCCGCACCTGCAACGCCCAATTTGAAGCCGAAAATGAATATGGGGTCGAGTATTGTGTTTATGACTGCACCTATTATCATGGTGGTCATCGAATAGGTGGGACTGCCGTCAGCGCGGGCAAGATTGCTCATGCCGTTCATGATGACGATGAAAGGCATGCCGATGGCGGTTATCCGCGTGTATTCGACCGCGTAGGGCAGGACTTCATCTATTGCGCCGAAAGCCACTAACATCTGCTTTAAGTATATCTCGGTTATGACCGCATAAACAGTGCCGAAGAACACCATCATGCAGATGCCGCAGCCAACGGTCTGCGCGGCGCGTTCTTCCTGCCCCTGACCGAGATACAGCGAATACCGCGAAGCAGTACCGATGCCGATGGTCAGCGTTATCGCCATGCAGATAGTAGTCAGCGGGAACGCCGCGTTGGTCGCCGCATTGCCCAGCATACCAACGCCTTGTCCGATGAATATCTGGTCAACCACATTATATAAAGAGCTGACAAGCATAGCAATGATACTGGGAACAGCAAATTTCCTCAGCAGCGAGGGTATGCGTTCATACCCAAGAGGATTTTTTTCTGTTATTGAACTCAACTTTCCTTACCTCTTTCATTTATTCCCTTATATTAAATAAACAACACATGGTATTATACCCCATTTTTCGGGATTTGTCAAACTCACTTTTGCGCAAACGGCAATTTTTCCGACATTTATAGCGGAGTTTCGCCAATAATGCCCTGTCCGATGGAGTGCTGTCATATTATATTACAAAAATTTTTGCGGATTGAAACTTTTTTTGAAGATCGACTGTCTATTAGGTCGGAATGGCAAAAAACAAGTTCCGAGAAAAAACTCAAAAAAATTTTTTGAAAGTGAAACTTTTTTGAAGATCGACTGTCTATTAGGTCGGAATGGCAAAAAACAAGTTCCGAGAAAAAACTCAAAAAAAATTTTTGAAAGTGAAACTTTTTTTGAAGATCGACTGTCTATTAGGTCAGAATGGCAAGAAACAAGTTCCGAGAAAAAACTCAAAAAAATTTTTTTGAAGTGAAACTTTTTTTTGAAGATCGACTGTCTATTAGGTCAGAAGGCAAAAAACAAGTTCCGAGAAAAAAGTCAAAAATAATTTTTTGAAGTGAAACTTTTTTTTGAAGATCGACTGTCTATTAGGTCAGAAGGCAAAAAACAAGTTCCGAGAAAAAACTCAAAAAAAATTTATTTGAAGTGAAACTTTTTTGAAACTTGAGCCGTCTATTAGGTTAGAGAGGCAAAAAAACACCGTAAGACAAGACCATCATTTTCTCCAATAAATATGTGTAAAGTGAAATTATTTACCAACACGGAACGGTCTTGCGGTAAGAAAGGACAAAAGCCTTTCAGAAAGGAGGCGATAAAGCCATGAACGAAAGGGAAGTCAGAGAACGCTTTGAGCAGATATACAACAGCACCTATGACTACATATACAAATTCCTTATTATAAAATCCGACTCTCGGGAAACAGCCGAGGACATTCTGCAAAGTGTCTACCTTGCTTTCTATAAGCGAATGCTTTCGGGCGACAGGGTGCTCGACCCTAAGCATTATCTGCTTAGAATGGCAAAGCATGGTCTTGCTGACTACTACTCGCGCAGGAAAGACGCCGACAGTATCGACGGCGGCGTTGAGATAGTCGATGAAAGGGCGCTGAACATGCTTGAAAATGATGACAGCTTTACATACGAAGAGATACTCAGCTGTCTGAAAGATATGGACGAAACGGCCTACAAGATATTCCTGCTGCATTTCGGACATGACTACACTATCGAAAAGACAGCAAACACGCTCGGGCTGGCGGAAAGTACGGTCAAGTCAAAATTGTACCGTACTTTGAAAAAGCTCAAAAAAGAGATAAAGGAGGGTGAGAGATATGCGTTTTTCAGACGGAATAAAAAAATACGGCAATGAGAACAGGAAGAGAATATTCGATGAGATAATCGCAGCTGCAGAGAAAGACAGTGCGGAAGATATCTCTCGCGGAGATGACAAGACACACGATAAAAAAGACAAACAGACAGATAAACGGGAGGACAAAACAATGACTATGAACAACACAGCAAGGATAAGAAGCAGCAAGGGCGGTCTGATAGCGGCGGCGTGTGCAGTACTGGTGGTAGGCGGCGGACTTTTAGCGGCAAACCACATGAGCGGCAAACCCGATATCTCTCCGAGATCGACAGGCGCATCAGTTGCTACAGATGCAGAGGACAGCACAGCTGAAAACTTCACAGAAACAGATACAAAGACAACAGACGATCATGGTGTTGATGACAACGGAACAGATGACAGCAAGGCAGATAACAATAAGAAAGACGACAAAAAGAAAAATGACAGCAAATCGGAGAGCAGCAAGGTCGATGAAAGCAAATCAGATAGCAGCAAGGCTGATGACAGCAAGTCGGACGAAAGTCAGGCTGAGAAAAAAGCGGTCGAACTTACTAAGATCGCACCTATCGACGAACTTGGCATTCAAAGAGATCTATGGCTCACTGAAGCTAGTGCCGACGCTGTAAGACTGATAGATGGTTCGGATTTTATCGGTGAAGCTATAGTTATGAGCAGTACCACCGAAGAGATAAATGGTCAGCTTTATAATGTTTACCTCTGCAATACTAAGGGTGACGGAAACGGAAACTGCCCTGTGTTCAAGAATTCGCTCGGCGTGGCATTTGATGAAGTCAGGATAATGCGCCCTGTAACCGACAGTGCTAAAGCTATCAATGACGGAGATAAGATATTCGTTTTGGCGAAAAACGGTGTTCAGAGTGAAACAGGGGAGTTCTCACTGGAACTTGTTGAACCTTCAACAGTATTTGAATGGGACAACAGGCTGAAAATGTATGTTAATACAGACCAGCCGGGTCATCCTGTCAATGAAGGCAATTATATACCGTATGCTGAATATGAGAACGGTCTGTATGAACACGATATCGATGACTATTTCAAGAGTGCACTGAGCAGCAGAAAAAATGCTAACGAACTGGATTTTGTAAAGAACTGGTGTGCATACCATGATGTTGAACTGAGGATACATGAAGTTTCTAACTCAAGGGGAGAACTCTTTAAGAAAGGCGATCTGAAAGGCATGAGTTATTTCAATGGTGACACTGTTACCAACGATGACAGCTTTTATGGTTTGGTAGTTGAGGTATCCAATGGAGAAATTTCAAGCGAAGACGAATACTCACCTGAATATGAGTTGAAAGTAAGTGACAAAGGTCAGGTAATTGAGGGCTTTGAGGACTACAATATCGAACTTGTTTCACTGAGATATGACCCCGAATTTATTATATATACCGTTGAACTGGGCATTACCAAAAAAGACGGAAGTGAGTTTAAAAATATAAGCGATATAGAATTTGACCCGATAGATTATATGAACGTCGTATACGGTGACCTTGATCCGCTGATGAAAGCGACATCAGCAAGTGATGCAAATGTCGGAATGAGTTGGATAGACAATGATGACCCTACACTAATGAGAGTAACTTGTGGCTGTTACTGTGATATTGACCTCAGCGGTGTGGATGAAACGCCTGAGGCGACCCTTGAACTCAAGGAGATCGATTATCAGGGCAAGACCGAAAAAGGTCTGTTCAGAGTAAACTTCAAGGTCGATGTGAACGACCGCGCATAAAGAAAGACAATAAAGACCTCCAATATACAGAAAACTCCCCGTACAGTGCGGGGAGCGGGGGATAATCAGAAAGAAAACGGAGATGACCGAGATGGAGAAAAGAATGGATGAGAAAAAGGCAAGGAAACTAACAGCTGTGCTGGTACTGACAGGGATAATGCTCCCGATAATCGCAATGTTCATAATGCTCAGCACAGAGTTGATATGGGTGAGCGCACTGCTGGGTTCAGCTGAGGTGATATTAGGCGCACTCATAAGTGCAAAGTTCTATAACTGCGCTGATTTTACGGAAGATAACGACGGAGAGAGTTATTTGTGAGAAAAAAATAATGACAAAAAAGCCTTGCGAAACTGATCCGCCCCACATTGTGCGTACAGCACAAAAAAGCCCCTATGGAAAATTAAATCAAACAATGAACTGGCTTCGCAATTCAAGCGGAGTCAGTTTTGTTTTAAGTTGAATTCGCTGGTGA
>Ga0129310_1002702_pt1 | contig 12629 bp, 10 predicted proteins | sample Go1ome_2_FD_94433 | JGI IMG/M metagenome (GOLD analysis project Ga0129310, IMG submission 94433) | Western lowland gorrila individual fecal microbial communities from Wisconsin, USA - Go1022A metagenome | ecosystem: Host-associated > Mammals > Digestive system > Large intestine > Fecal | place...
AACGACCTTCGGGGAAATATACTCGCCCGAGAGAAGTCCGGAGCTGTCTTTCCGGTAAAGACGCTCGATATCCGCCAGAGCGCCCACAAGACGCTCGATATCCTGAATGCGGTCACCGATGGAGATATAGGCCAGAATATTGCTGATATCCCCAAATTCGATCTGAATATCATATTCATCCCGCAGCAGATCGTAGACCTCGATACCGGCAAGTCCGATATCTCTTGTATACACAGAAAGCTTCGTCACATCATAATCGAAGATGCTGTTGCCATTCACAAGCTCTTTTCCGTAGGCATAATAGCCGCCGATGGAGTTGATCTCCCTGCGGGCATATTCTGCCATATCCACCACCTTGGCGAAGGATTCCTCACCCCTTAAGGCCAGATTCCGCCTTGAAATATCCAGACTGGAAAGAAGCAGGTAGGACGCACTCGTCGTCTGAGTCAGGTTGATGATCTGGCGGACATAATCGGCATTCACTCCCTTATTTAAAAGGAGCAGGGAGCTCTGGGTCAGGCTTCCGCCGGATTTGTGCATGGAAACGGCAGCCATATCCGCACCGGCCTCCATTGCAGATACCGGAAGATTTTTTCCGAAATAAAGATGGGTGCCATGAGCCTCATCCGCCAACACCTTCATGCCACGGCCATGAGCCATCTGAACGATCGATCGGATGTCTGAGCAGATCCCGTAATACGTCGGGTTGTTGACAAAGACAGCAACGGCATCCGGATTGTCCTCGATGGCCTGCTTTACCCGCTCTACCTCCATTCCCAAAGAGATCCCCAGCTTCTGGTTCATCTCGGGATTTACATAGACCGGCACCGCACCGCAGAGCACCATGGCATTAATCACGCTCTTATGTACGTTTCGCGGAAGGATGATCTTGTCTCCAGCACTGCACACGGAAAGGATCATTGCCTGCACCGCCGAGGTGGTCCCTCCCACCATCAGATACGCATTTGCCGCTCCAAAGGCCTCCGCTGCCAGCTCCTCCGCCTCCCGGATCACCGAGATCGGATGGCACAGATTATCCAGCGGCTTCATGGAATTTACATCCAAAGACACGCATTTTTCTCCCAGAAGCTGTACCAGCTCCGGATTTCCACGGCCTCTTTTATGTCCCGGAACATCAAAGGGGACAACTCTTTTCTTTTTGAACGCCTCGAGTGCTTCATAGATCGGGGCCTTCTTCTGTTTTTCTCTGTCCATGGTTTTGTTTCCTCACGTATTATTTTGATCGCGCATCACCTTTATATACGAAAAAAAGCAGATGATGCCAAAACCATCATCTGCTAAAAACGACATTATTCCATTGGGATCCGGGCACGATTAGCCGCCCTCGTTTTCCTTTGACCTTTATCGTTTTCCTAGTCTGCAATCGCAAATATATTGTCCCTGCACTTATTGACCGATTCACAAGATGATGTGTTTTCACACTGATTATAAAGTAATCAACTTATAAATTTGAGCTTTTAACTCAATCAATAATGTGGGCTTGACCCCACGCGGCGCTTGACCCGCCTGTCCGATGGGCTTAACCTCCATATTGCGGCTGCCGCCGCAAACCGGAGTGGTCATTACATACATTTGCATGAAAACGATAAATGTCTTTTCATACTGCTGATATCATACAGGAAAAAAAGGGGAATTGTCAAGTAAAATTTTTTCAGGCAAAAGCGCACCCGCCCCGGCCGTTTAGGCCAAAAAGCAGGTGCGTCTGTAAGGGGAATGTATAATATGGGGAGGGGAAAACTCTATAAAACAACTCCGTCTTTGAAGATGGAGATCTCACGGAAGCCCTTTTCCTCGGCCTTCGTCTGCTTTCCGCCGGCGATTTCGATCACCAGCTTAAGAAGTCTCTTTGCCGCGTCATCGATGGATTCACCATCTGCGATCGGCCCGGCGTTAAAGTCGATCCAGCCCTTTTTCTTTTCCGCCAGCTCTGTATTCGTTGCCAGCTTAAGAGTCGGAGCCGGAGCGCCAAAGGGGGTTCCGCGTCCTGTGGTGAACAGGATCATGTGGGCTCCCGCTGCGGTCATTGCCGTTGCGGAAACAAGGTCGTTGCCCGGCCCGTAAAGCATGTTGAGGCCCTTTGTCACCACCGGGTCACCGTAGCCGATAACATCCATGATCGGAGCTGTGCCGCCCTTCTGGACGCAGCCGCAGGACTTATCCTCTAAGGTCGTGATACCGCCCTGTCGGTTGCCCGGGCTCGGGTTATCATATACGACCTCATTATGGCTGATAAAATAATTCTTAAAGCCGTTGATCATGTGGACAGCCTTGTCAAATACCTCCCGGTTCACGCAGCGGTTCATCAAGAAGCCCTCTGCGCCGAACATCTCCGGCACCTCAGTCAGTACCGTTGAGCCGCCTCTGGCTGCCATCATATCACTGAAGCGTCCTACCGCCGGATTTGCGGTGATGCCGGAAAGTCCATCGGAGCCGCCGCATTTCATGCCGATAACAAGCTCGCTGACCGGGATCGGCTCTCTCTGAAACTGTGCCGCATATTCCGCGCATTCCTCAAGAAGCTTTCTTCCGGCCTCAAACTCATCCGCTACCTCCTGACAGGTCAGGAATTTTACGCGGTCATGATCGTAATCGCCGAGCTCCGCAAGGAACTGCTCATGGGTCAGGTTCTCACAGCCAAGTCCCAATACCAGAACGGCTGCTGCGTTCGGATGGCGGACAAGGGCTGCCAAAAGCTTTCTTGTCTGGGCATGGTCTGCGCCTGTCTGACTGCAGCCGAAGGGGTGGGGGAAGGTATAAAGTCCGTCGATGCTGCCTTTTACGAGATCCTGATTGTCACGAACCATCTTCTTTGCAATGTCATTGACACAGCCGACTGTCGGGATGATCCAGATCTCATTCCGGATCGCCGCACGGCCGTCCTTTCTTTTGAAGCCCATAAAGGTCTCCGGCTCCACTTTTTCCGGAAAATCAAGGGATGGGGCATAGGTATACTCCATCTCGCCTTCCAGATTTGTCTTCACGTTGTGGGTGTGCATCCAAGCACCGGCCTCTGCGTCTGCTGTCGCGTGACCGATGGCAAAGCCGTATTTGATGACATTCTCACCATTTTTGATCGGCTTTAACGCGATCTTATGGCCCTGGGGGATATCCTCAAGAGCGGTGACCGTGATACCGCCTGCAGTGACCTTCTCACCCTTTTTGATGGGGTGGAGGGCAACTGCTACGTTATCCAGTCCGGAAATCTGAATTACTTTCATATCTTAATTAAAGGCAGCTTGCGAATGCAGCCTTTGCTCCTTCCGTGCGAATCTTCTTAAGGTCAGCGACTACCTTCTCCTCAAGGCCGGAGATCTTGGTAAGATCCTGATCCCACATCTTCTCGTTGGTAAGAACTGCGTTTACGAGAGCCTCTGCGGAATCATCCTTATGAGCATAGTAGAACTCCAGTGCCCATCTGTCGTCACTTACGGTGTACTCGTTTCCTGCCGGACGCTTGCAGACAAGTCCAGCATCGGTAAGAGCCTGAATGTCATTGCTGTAGAATGCGATATAAGCTGCTAAGGACATGGTCAGGCACTCCGGAAGCTTTCCGGTCTCTTTGATGTACTCAAGGAAGGACGGCATATTTCTTGCTTTCCACTTGGAGGTGGAGTTTAAGGAAATGCTCATCAATTCATGGTTGACGAAGGGGTTATTGAAACGATCCTCAACGGCTGCTGCGAACTGCTTCAGATCATTCTTATCCAGCGGGAGGGTCGGGATAACCTCATCATAGAGCATCTTGTTCATAAAGCCCTTGATGACCTCGTCGTGCATACAGTCACGAACGATGTTCTCGCCTGCAAGGTAAGCGCCGAGAACGAAGCCGGTGTGGGCGCCGTTTAAGATCCTTACCTTTCTCTTTTTATAGGGGCTCATATCCGGTGTTACGAATACCTTATCAAGGAGTCCTGCCTTCTTGAAGGGAAGAACATCATTTAATTTTTCATCTCCCTCGATGACCCATACACCGAATACCTCTCCGACATCGGTAAGGGGATCAGCGTAACCGTTCTTCTGCTCAAGCTCAGCAACCTCGTTTGCGTCTTTGATACGGCCCGGAACGATACGGTCTACTAAGGAGCCGCAGAAGGTGCAGTCCTCGTTTACATATTTCTTAAAGCCGTCCTCAAGTCCCCACTGGTCGATGTACTGATTTACGCACTTTAAGAGCTCTTTACCGTTGTTGTCGATGAGCTCGCAGGCGAGCATGATGATGCCCTTCTTTCCTGCTTTGTAACGATGATAGAGAACCTGTGTTAATTTTGCCGGGAAGCTGGAGGGTGGGCAGTCCTCCTGTTTGCAGGACGGATCATACTGGATTCCGGCCTCTGTCGTGTTGGAAACGATGATCTCGAGATCGTCACTTGCGGCAACCTCCATCATCTTCTCGTAATCCTCTTTCTCATACGGGTTTAAGCAGCGGCTGACGCTGGAGATCACTCTCTTGGCATCTACCTTCTGCCCATTCTCGCTTCCGCGAAGATACAGGGTGTAGAGACCCTCCTGCTCATTGATCATCTTGGCAAGCCCCGGAGCGATCGGCTGTACGAGGCAGCACTTTCCGTTCCAGTCTGCCTTTTCATTGGCAAGATCAAACCAGTAATCAACAAATGCCCGGAGGAAGTTTCCTTCTCCGAACTGGAGCACCTTCTCCGGTGCATTCTTTAAAACAAAACCCTCATATCCGGATTTCTTTAATACTTCATAATTCAGATTTTCCATATCGATTCATCCTTTCCTGAATTTACTGATTATAACTGAGATAAAGTTTCTGCCAGACAAATTCCGTTTCCGGCATTCATCTGGCAGATACCTGCGCTTTTAATAGAACAGATTTACCAGGAATGTGGTAAACGGCTCAAACCATGTGAGAAGAAGGAGGTTGATGATAAGAAGGATGTAGAACGGAACAGCCTCCTTGATAAACGCTGCTGTCTTACACTTGGTAATTGAGCATGTAACGAACATCAATGTTCCCATTGGCGGTGATAATGCACCGATCGCATTATTGAAGATATAGATCATTGCGAACTGGATCTCATTGATTCCGTACTGGGCTGCGATCGGAGCCAGAAGCGGAACAAGAATGATCATGGAAGCGTTTCCTTCAATGAACATACCGACAATAAGAAGGAAGATGTTTACAACGATCAGGAAAACAAATTTGCTGTGGATATTGGCAAGCATCCATGCAGTCAGTGTCTGCGGGATCCTTTCCTTTGTAAGGATCCAGGAGAATACGGAGGCTGCGGAAACGATCAGCATGATGGAGGCTGTGGAGCACACGGTCTCCTTTAACCCTTGGATCATGTCCTTTATCCGCATTTCCCTATAGATGATACCGAGGAAAGCAGCGTAGAGGATAGCAACAGCACCAGCCTCTGTAGCAGTAAAAATACCGATACGGATACCGCCGATGATGATGACCGGAAGCATTAACGGAAGGATAGCCGGCTTAAATGCAACCCAGAAACGCTTAAAGGTAAGCTTCTCCTTGGTGACTACGCCGTAGCCGCGCTTCTTGGAGATGATGCCGACTAAGATCATCATCGTGATACAGAGCAGTCCTCCTACACCGAAGCCGGAGATAAACAGCTTACCGATCGAAACATTCGCGATACATCCGTAAAGGATCATTGCGATTCCCGGCGGGATAAGCGGTGTGATCATAGAGGAGGCTGCAGTTACAACGCTGGAAAATTCCAGTGAAAAGCCCTTCTTTGTCATTTCCGGAACCATCATTTTCGATTCCATCGCTGCATCCGCGATATTGGAGCCGGAAAGTCCGCCCATAACCGTGGAAAGAAGAACGTTTACCTGAGCCAGTCCGCCCGGAAGGTGTCCTGTAACGACCTCACAGAAATCCATGATCCTCTTGGTAACGCCTGTATAGTTCATGAAAATACCGGCGCAGATAAAGAATGGGATCGCCATGAGGGAAATTTTTTCCGTACCGATGATCGCCTGCTGTGCGAATACAACGGAGTTAATGTCCGGATTCAGCACAAAGTAGACCATGGAGCCGCCGAGAACGGCAATATATACCGGAACCTTAAGGAAAAGCAGGAGCAGCATAACCATTGCTGCGATCATTAATACATCACTCATTACTGCTTGCCGCCTCCTTTGCCTCAGATTTTACGCCCTTAATAATGCTGTAGAAATAGCTGATGATCATATCGATATAGGATACGATCGCGATTCCATATACAGCGGAATAGGGGATCTTTAACATACTTGTTGCACGTCCGCTCTTAATAAACACCTGAATGAAGCCGATACTCTGCTTAAACAGATAGCCGATAACGACCACAACGACTATAGAGATCAGCCATTCCATGACCTTCTGCATCTTTGCAGGCATCAGGTCAACGATCATCTCGATCGCTACATGGTTTCCGGAACGGAACGCCGCTCCGGCTGCCGCAAATACGATCCATACCATACAGGAGGTCTGTACTTCCTCCAGCCATGTGAATGGATTATTGAAAATATAGCGCCATACAACGCCAAGGAAAGTAAGGACGATCAGCACAGTCAGGATCACGGAGGCCACCGCGATATCCAGATTGGCAAGGATCGAGATCACTTTATTTTCTTTTTTCTCCATGCGATTACTCCTCTTTTTTAACGAAAAGAATCGAGCCCGGGACTTTTATGCCACGGGCCCGATCAGGGGGTTTTGTTTCAGATTAGTTGGCGCCCATAGCCTTTCTTACTGTGTCATACAGACCAGGTGTCCACTGCGGGAACATATCATAGAACGGTTTGGATTTCTCTTTGAAGCCCTCGAGTACCTCCTCAGACGGATCAACAACAGTTACGCCTTCTGCTTTCATCTTCTCAAGGTAATCTGCTTCTGCTGCCTGCTGAACTTCGTTGTTATATTCGCCTGCCTCGTTTGCTGTCTCTACCAGCCAGTTCTGCTGCTCCTCGGTAAGGCTGTTGAACCAGTCAGCAGATACGACCCATGTGGTAAAGTTCTTAACATGTCCGTCAAGAATTAAATACTTGGCAACCTCATGAAGCTTTCTTCCGTAGAGAGTTGCAAGGGGGTTCTCAGCACCGTCGATGGTCTTTGTCTGAAGTGCCTGATAAACATCACCGAGAGCCATACCTGTGGAGGTAGCGCCTAATACATCGAAGCCCTTGGACTGGATCTCATTGGAAGGAACACGGATCTTTAAGCCCTTTAAGTCATCTACGGTATTAACCGGAACGGTTGTAAGAGTATGTCTCTCACCATAGATCCAGTTAGAGGAAATGATCTTTAAGCCCTTCTCCTCAAGCTTATCGCACTGCTCCTTGTACCAGTCAGACTCGATCAGAGTCCAGCACTGATCCCAGTTATCGAAAAGGAACGGTCCGAATACGATACCGAAATCCGGTACGCCGTAGTCAGCGTAGAAAGCACCATCTGCCAGTGTGCAGACATTCTCGCCAAGAAGCATGGAGTCGATCAGGGAGGACTTGTCACCTAACTGAGAGTCCGGATAAACCTCGATAGCCATTGTGCCGCCGGATTTCTCCTTGATGATCTCCTGAGCCTTTGTCCAGCCCTGTCCAACCGGCTCAGTAACAGAGTTCTCGAAAGCAACCTGAAGAACTACGTCAGCATCTGCTGTGTCTGCTGCTGCGGCTGTTGTGTCTGCTGCAGCTGCTGCTGTTGTATCTGCTGCGGCTGCTGTTGTATCTGCTGCTGCGGCTGTAGTTGTCTTAGCTGTATCGCCTCCGCCACATGCGGTAAGGCTTGTTGCTGCCATAGCTCCTGCAAGAGTTAAGGCCATAACCTTTCTTAACTTCATAATTTTACCCTCCGTTTAAAAACGTTTGTTTATAGTGCAACAGCAGCTGATCCCCGTCAGTGCTGGATTGCTTTATGGTTTTTGGTTTCTGATTACTTGCTGATGTTGGAAAAGTCAAAGACTACCTTTAACATATTTCCCGGATTGTGGGCAAAGTCATCGAAGGCCTTTGCTGCCTCATCGAAGGGATATACGTTTGTAATGATCTTATCAAGAGGTGCCTTTTTGGCATTCACGATATCGATCAGCTCAAGGAAGTCCTTCTTTAACGAGTTTCTGGAGCCGTATACATTTAATTCCTTCTTCTGGATCAGGGTGAAGTTGAAGTCCAGATTCTTCTTTCCTACGCCGATCAGTACCATGCGTCCGCCGAAGCAGCAGGCATCGATACAATTCTGGAAGGTGGAAGGAAGTCCGACTGCCTCGATCGTTACATCGAAGCCATTTCCGTTGGTGATCTCGGCTACACCCTTGTCAAAGGCCTCCGGAGAATCGTTGAGGATCGTTCCGTCGATGCCAAATTCCTTAGCCATCTCAAGCTTTCCGGCTGCAACATCCGCTACATAAACGGTTGCGCCCTTTGCCTTTGCTGCGATGGCAGCCAGAACACCGATGGTACCAGCTCCGACTACGAGAACCTTATCTCCCTCTTTTACATTGGCACGGCTTACACCGTGGTAGCTGATGCAGAAGGGCTCGATGGCAGCCAGTGTCTTTGCGTCCATTCCCTTGCCGTCATAGACTCTCTCGATCGGCATTGTGATATATTCCTGGAATGCACCGTCTCTCTGGCAGCCCATTGTCTGGTTGTCCATACATGCGTTTACGGTTCCGTGCTCGCAGGAGTAGCAGTGTCCGCAGTTGAAATACGGGTTGCAGGTCACGATCATACCGGGCTTGATGCCATAAGCATTGTTTTCATCTGCTTCAATGACCTCAGCGGAAAACTCATGTCCCGGGATTCTCGGATACTCGAAGTAAGCAAAGGTTCCGCGATAGGAGCCAAGGTCGCTTCCGCAGATTCCGCCGTAAAGAAGCTTTAATAATACTTCGCCTTCTTTTCTTACCGGCATTGCCACATCCTTGATCTCAACCTCACCGGGAGCGTTGATATACATTGCCTTCATACCATATTCCTCCTAATTTATATTGGATCGTTAATATATTGGTTCGTAAATATATCGGATCGTTGTTTGACTTGTATATATTTTGTATTTGTTGTTGTATACATCAGATTATAAGGTCTGTTCCCCAATATGTCAATATTCTACAGGCTTATTTCTTTTGTTTTGTATGTTTTACCAAATGTTATATGCTGTTTTTGTGCATTTCGCCGACTTTTCATCCGAAACGCTTTTTATGCTTTGGAATATTGAATTTCCCTTCCGGCTGTGTTACAATACTCGTTATATACAACAGGCTCTGATCCGGGAGGGAAAATAGATATGCCAAAGACCAATTTAAAAACAAAGGCCTACAACGAAATCCGGCACAGGATCGTCACCTGCGAATACGCACCGGGAATGTTCCTTAATGAAGAAATGCTCACATCTTCTCTGGGCTTAAGCCGGACGCCGATCCGGGATGCCTTAAGCCGCCTTGAACAGGAACGACTGATCGAGATCATGCCCAAGCGGGGCATCACCGTTACCCCACTGACGGTAAACGATATCAATATGCTTTTTGAAGTCCGTGCCATGTATGAGCCCTACGTTCTGCTCCACTATGGCTCCATGCTTCCCATGGATCGGCTGAACCAGTTTTACAAGATCTTTTCCAACAATGATTCCGACAGCGAATGCTTACGGGATAACGACTATTTCTATGAGCTGGATACCGATTTCCATCAGGTAATTATAAACTCCTGCCCCAATATATATATAAGGAACAATTACAACCTGATCCGAACCCAGGCCGAACGCTTCCGCCACATGACCGGAAACGTTTCCAACAACCGTCTGGAGGACACCTTCAAAGAACACCTCGCCATTATCCGTCCCTGCCTTCAGGGAAACTGGACGGAAGCCGCCGACCAAATGCTCTATCATCTTGAGGAATCCAAGAAATCCACCTTCCGTCTGGTATTCAAGGGAATGGAGCACGGAACGCTGAGTCTTTGATAACCGAATTTTAAAACCGTCCGTCTGTTCTGTGCGATCTGCAGGCTTTGCACGAATCGAAAAGGCCGCCGCCTCGCCTGATCCTCTTAAATTAAGATCAGCCGAAGCGGCAGCCTTTTTATTGTTCTTTTCTATAATCGTTCTTTGATCAGCGCCTCCAATTCCTCCATGGAGGAAACCATATTGATGTCGTTTCTTAGGGCCGCCGAATTGGGATAGCCCGCCGTATACCACGAAACGTGCTTCCGCATCTCCCGCATTCCGGCCAGCTCGCCCTTAAACTTTAACATCATCCTTCCGTGGCGCAGGATCATCTCCTTTAGCTCGTCGACAGACGGTCTTTCCGGCTTTCTTCCCGTATCCAGATACTCCGTGATCTCACGGAAGATCCACGGATTTCCCTTCGCGCCCCGTGCCACCATGATACCGTCACAGCCCGTCGTATCCACAAGACGCTTTGCGTCCTCCGCCGTAAATACGTCGCCGTTTCCGATGACCGGGATACGGACTGCCTCCTTAACCCGGCGGATAATGTCCCAGTCCGCCTTTCCGGAATAGAACTGCTCCCTTGTCCTGCCATGGACCGCCACCGCGGCCACACCGCAGGCCTCTGCGATCTTTGCGATCTCCACGGCATTTACGGAGGAATCGTCAAATCCCTTCCGGATCTTAACCGTTACCGGCTTCTTCACTGCCTTCACCATTGCCGAAAGGATCTCCTCCACCAGAGCGGGATCCTTCATTAGCGCAGAGCCCTCGCCGTTTTTTACGATTTTCGGCACCGGACAGCCCATATTGATATCAAAGATATCGTAGGGGCCTTCCTCGAGCCGGGCAGCGATATCGGAAAGGATATGGGGATCTGAGCCGAACAGCTGCAGCGAAACGGGACGCTCCCGCTCATCCACCTGCAAAAGCTCCTTCGTATTTCTGTTATTATATAAGACTGCCTTGGCACTCACCATCTCCATACAGACCAGTCCGCAGCCCTGTTCCCGGCAGAGCACGCGATACGGCAGATCCGTGACCCCGGCCATCGGCGCAAGGATCACATTATTTTCCAGCATTACATTTCCTATTTTCAGCTTCATTGTACCAAAACTCCCTCTGCATTAACATATCGTCCGTCGGGAGTATAGGAATTGGTGACCATGACGCCCGTATTCTGGTCGAGATAATACCAGCTTCCCTGCGAATTTACCCATCCGTAGGCCATAGAGCCGTCCGCATTCATAAAATAGTATTTCCCGTTCTTTAACAGCCATCCGGTCTTCATTGCCCCGACACTGTTAAAATAGTACCACTTATCGTTCACCTTTTTAAAGCCCGTCTGCATGATCCCGTACATATCCAGAAGATACGTCTGTCCATCCACATAAGCCCACTGGCTGGAAACCGGATGTCCGTCATCCTTTAAAAGCTTCCAGCTGCCCTCCGCAGTCTGCTCCCAGCGGCCGCCGAAATACGTATCGAACACATGGACGGCGTCCTTTTCCTCCTCCAGATATTTTTTTGCCCGGTCAGAGTTGGGGCCTCCGGAGAAAATATTCTCCTCACGGGAGCCGGAGGGATTGCTTCCTTCGTATCCCGGGCCCACCCCACCGCTCCAGCCGGTATTGTAGGCCGGATTATTGGAGGGCGTGCCATAAGGGCCTATATCCGGACAGCCCGGCCCATACTCCAGCCCATAAGCCGGAAGCTTAAAGAAAAGAAGCGCCGAAAAAAGCCCGGTCAGGCAAAGTCCTGTAATTTTTTTATTCCTCATCCGATCCCTCCAGTTTTTCTCCTAGGAAAACGACCCGGTAATAGAGCTCCAAAGCCTCTAAAAGCTCCCGCTTTTCCCTCTGGTATTGACGTATCTTCAGTCCGCTTCCGATCTCATCAAACAGATAATCCTGATCGTCTGCCTGAACCTTAAACTCAAGCTCCCCCTCCGGTGTAAACTCCAACGTTAAGACGCCCCCGATATCCTCCGTAAACAGCACGCACATAATCTGAAGCTCTTTTTTTATCTCCTCCGGGAGTGCCTTAAATTCCTGATTAAAATAATATTTCTGCTCATAAGAGCTGGCTCCGCAGAGCACAACGTTTTCTGTATTCTTATCCATTTTATCTTCTTTCCGGAGCTTAGCCGGAAAATCCCTCCTGCAAAGTTATCTCTGATTGTAACATAAACGTGCCGTTCCTGCAATCCCCGGGAACACCCACGGGATGACACTAAGCAAATGCCCTTCTATTCCCTTACGAGCAGGGTGCTGTAGCCCAGCTCCCGCAGTCTCCTCTCAAGGAAAACGGCATGGTCAAGCTCCTTAAAGGCCCCGGCCCGGACTGCGTAGAGTCCGTCCTTTTCTGTAATGAAAGCCGGAAAGCCCCGGGAACGGAGCCTCTGAAGCTCCCACAGGGCATTATTCCGAAGGCGGTAGAGGCCGGTCTGTACCTGATAAGTCCCCGGCAGCACTACCGATCCCACTCCTCCATTCTCTGTCTGCCGCGCCAGCTCCTCAAAGGTTTTTAAAATCCCATCGGCGATCGCATCGGCCGTTGCTGCCAGATTGGCGTCAAAAAACTGATTATCCCTGTCATTATCGATAAATCCGACTTCAAGAAGCACTGCCGGAAGCCTTGTCTTTCTGAGTACGATAAGCCCCGGCCGTTCCTTGACACCGAGATCCGTCCAGCC
>Ga0129310_1002703_pt1 | contig 12625 bp, 6 predicted proteins | sample Go1ome_2_FD_94433 | JGI IMG/M metagenome (GOLD analysis project Ga0129310, IMG submission 94433) | Western lowland gorrila individual fecal microbial communities from Wisconsin, USA - Go1022A metagenome | ecosystem: Host-associated > Mammals > Digestive system > Large intestine > Fecal | place...
AGTAAGCAAACCAGTCAAAGAATTACTTCATGTATATTGTGAGTTAGTTGATGGTGAATATGTAACTACTTCTGATACTTCTATTGTATCAGGCAAAACATATTATACTCAGTATGCTTTTGACCTTTGGGATTATGATAATGATACCGCATTAGGAATTAATAACAACGGTGAGTTAATATTCCCTTATGGTAAAGAAGATAAAGATTATAATATTGACGGTAATCCTTCAAGTGGTTATGTTTTCAACGGTGCAACTTCTGTATTTTGGTGTAGATTAAGAGATTTGTTACCTAATGAAATAACATCAACATTCACATCTGCTGCATCTGAATGTTTTAGTGCAACCAATTTGATTAATCAATTTGACCAGTATCAAGAATGCTATCCAGAAGAAATTTGGCGTTTGGATATTCAAAGAAAATACATTCGTACATTTACTGGTGAGTCTGTTGATAATTCTAAACCAAAACATGATGTTCAATATTTGCGTGATATGATGCAGGGTAGAAAGAAGTATCAGCGTAGACAGTGGATGCGTGACCAAGAGATTTATTTTGGTACAATGAATCTAATGAATACAGTTGTTGGTGACGATAACCGTATTACATTTAGATGCTTTACTCCTACCGGCGATGATATTGTTGTTGCTCCGGATTATACATTGAAGATTACTCCTTATTCAGATATGTATTTATCAGTGATGTTTGGTAATGGTGGTACACAACAAGTTCGAGCAAAAGGCGGAACTGAATATACCATTGAGTGTCCTTTGTCAACAATGGATGATACTCAGGTAACTATTTACGGTGCAAATAGAATCCAAGCATTGAGCGACTTATCAGCTTGTTATATTGCTGCAAACAACTTCTCAATGGCAACAAAATTGAGAAAACTTGTTTTGGGTAATACTGCTGAAGGATATAATAACTCTCGTTTAACCTCTCTTACTCTTGGTAATAATGAACTTTTGGAAGAACTTGATATTAGAAACTGTGGTAGCTTAACTGGCTCAATTAATCTTGCACAATGCAACAACTTGTTAAAGCTGTATGCTGAAGGTACTAAATTAACTGGTGTTACTTTTGCTACTAATGGCAAAGTTCAGGTTGCTCATTTACCAAGCACTATCAATACACTTACAATGAGAAATCTTAACGATTTAGTAGATTTTGATGCTACTCTATCAAGGTTGGAAACATTAACACTTCAAGGTGGAACTTTGAATAGTTTAGATGTTGTTTCTGAGTGTATTAATACATTACAGGTTCTTTATCTATATGATATTGATTGGACTGTAAGTAGTACAGAGTTGTTAAATAAGATGTATAACCTCTTTTACTCTTTGGTAACTGGTAAAGTATACATCTCCGGACAAGTTAGAAATCAGGAATTAGTAAATTACTCAAAAGCATGGAGCGACCTTGCTGTAACATATAATCCAAGCAATTTGGTTACTCAATATCTCGTTACATATGTAAATGCTGATGATAAAAACACAGTTTTATTTACAACTTATGTAGATAGAGGTTCTGCACCTCCAGACCCATACGAAAATGGCGATATTGAGATGCCAACACTTGAAAGTGATGCTCAATACAATTATACATTTAGTGGATGGGATGATATTGAAAGTGCTGTTCTTTCTGCTAAAACCATCACTGCTGCTTATGCCAAGACAGTTCGTACATATACTGTAACATGGTATTCACGAGAAGGTCTTGCACTTGGTAGCACAACTGCTGAGTATGGCAGTGAAGTTGTTTATAGTGGTGAAATCCCAACAAACACTTCTGAGGAAGGAACTTATGTGTTCAATGTGTTTGCTGGATGGGATAAGAGTACAGGTTTTATCAAAGAAGATACAGATGTATATGCTATCTGGGATAGAGCCGAGTTACCTTCTACAACTAAAGAATTAAAAGATATGTCATGTGCTGAAATTTATGCTGTATGTTCAACTGGTTCTGCATCAAGCCATTTTGCTGATAAAGACCATTTTGATATTCAGCTTGGTCATGATTTTGATTTTTCAAACGTTGAAAGCCAGACTATCCTTGAAAATAGATTCTTTGATGGTACACAATATTATGATACAGACATTAAATTGTTTGATGCCGATTCTCCGTCATTTACACTCGCTATTGATAGTGAGTTTGTTGATACAAATGATGCAAATGCAACGCTTGTATCTTGTTTTGACGAATCTGGTAGTGAAGGCTTTAGATTAAGATTTAATACAAACCCAACTATTCAATGGGGTGATAAATCTGTAACTGCCGGATATAAAAACAATAGAACTATGGTTGTATTACGTCATGTTAAAGGTTCAGACACGTTATTTACTTATGTATCTAATGTTAGTGATAATACTTATGATTTATCAATTAGTGCAATCGAATCTGTTAGAAATAGAAGCACTCAATCTGACAATGTGCTATCATTTGGTGCTATTAGATTTGTCGGTGATGGTGGTCATGATTATTACGCTAAAGGATGGGTACATTGGTGTAAGATTTGGTTTGATGACCTTGGTGATACTGTTGCTAAGAAACTTGCGGCATGGACACACGAGACTTTAAGAATGGAGTATGTTGGTGCTGATAGATATAGAATGGCGGGTAGTACAAGTCAAAGAGCTAATGGCTCATTCTTGGCTAATAATCCTTTGACCTTATTAAGAAGAATGAATCCTTCAAATACCAACGCTGGTGGCTGGGATGCTTCGGAAATGAGAACATTCTTAAATACGAGGGTTCTTGCAGCATTACCTATTAAGTGGCAATCTGCTATTAAAAAGGTTAAGATTTCTGCGACTGCTGGTAGTCAATCAACTGAAATTCTTGTTTCAGAGGATTATATTTATCTGGCTGCTAATAGAGAGGTTGGAGGTAATACGAGTGAACCTTACGCAAGTGAAGGTACTGCAATTAGTTTCTTTACAAGTGATAAGAGTAGATTAAAATTCCCAGGAATTATTATCGAAGATGATGCTCAGTTTATTACTTCAAGTACAGACCCAACGCAGTTGACTTCCTATGCTGTAAAAGAAGGCGATATATGGGTTAAATCCGATAGTTCCAATATTGGTTATATTTATATGTCTGCTGAAACTATTGCAAAACATACGAGAATTAGTTATAGAAATGTTACAAGCACCGACAATATTCAAGCCTCTGATGGTGGTTGTTGGGTTCGTGCGTACATCTGGTGGGAGCGTTCTCCTCTTGCTTCTAACACTGCGTACTTTATGAATGTCACCAACTACGGCTCCCCGTACAGCTACACCAACGCTTCCAACGCCAGTGGCGTGGTTGTCGGCTTCTCAATCTAATTCCCTTTGAAATCTGTTGACTAATATTATATACGAAATCGGCTACATTTGCGTGAGCGGGTGTAGCCGAATTTTTATATACACAAATAGGAGGGTTTATGTCAGTTAGAGTAAATGATAGACATTTATCAGATATAGAATATGAGAATACATATGGAAAGTTAAATGAGTATATTTCTTCAAAATTGAAAAGACTACCAAAAAGATATAGGCATTTCTTAGGTCAACCATTTAATGAAGTTCTTAATAATATTTATAGAGATATTATTGAACTTACGAATTTATATATGATAGGCAAATATAAAAGTGTTGATAGGTATAGAGTATGTGTAAAGATTTTGAAGTCTTTTGAAGAAGTGATTAGTTTATCTTATACATATTGGAATTTATCTGGAAATCAGCAAAATGGAATCAAATATATAAATAAACGAGTTAGAATATTTTGGACTGATTTTATAAATAAGGAGATAGCATTAATTACTGGTGTTATGAATAAATGTAACACCGATAAGAAAATTGTAGTTGATATTCCTATTATGAAACCACATACAAAAAGTGAAATTAATGATGTAATATTCCTTGAAAAGTTGTCTACTTTGCAAAGGATTATTTATAAAAGAGCAATTCATACAAGTAAAGATTTTCATGATGCAAGAATGGAAATGCTTGTAAGTTTGTCGAGAAGTGCGTTATACAATGCTTTACAAGGAAACGATATTTTCGTTGATGGAAATGAAAAGTTGTATAACAAACGCAAAAAGTTTATGTCTAATGTAATCGGTGATTTATATGCTATGAATAGACCGATAAAAGAATTAGGGTTTAATGATATATTCAGTGAAGATGAATTAGAAAGCATATGCAACCTATTAACTGAATGTATCAAAATACTAAAATCTGTCCAAGAAACAGATGATAGTATATTTAATAGTCGGTAATTATATGTACGTTACGGTTTGTGATAACTGTGCTTTTGTGCGGTAGGTGTGTCCTGGTTGTTGGGTTCGTGCGAACAACTGGTGGGAGCGTTCTCCTAATGCTTCTAACACTACGAACTTTATGAATGTCAACAACAACGGCAACCCGAACAACAACAACAACGCTTCCAACACCAATGGCGTGGTTGTCGGCTTCTCTGAAAACAAGTAACCCGAACAATTCTGTTTAGACGCATAGTGTTCATATAAAAGGTGAAGATTTAATAATAGAGTTATTTTTTAGAGAAGGAAATCGTGACGTTTCAGAAATAATTTTCTGATAAATATACTTGTTCATATAACGAACAGCGCTTTATGACGGCGGCTATGATTACAAAGCTGAAAATTATTTTTCAAATATGGACTGAACTGTATATCATAAAGTCTATGCTTTGAAAGAGTTCTAAAGATATACGAAATATAGAACCATAGCGGAGAGTCATTAAATATTTACACAAAGGAGATAGGTATTAATAGATGAAACAATTTAAGATTACGCTCGAAGAAGCCATCACATTCAAAAATTATTTTCATGCGTTAAGAGAATGCAATAAGAGTGTTAATTATAAATATAGCGTTCAAGAATACGATTGTAATTGTGTTATTCAAATTACTGATACTATAAATACAATCCGCAATGGATTAATCCCAAATGTTAAAAGTATAAATCCGGTTACTATATTTGAACGAGGTAAACAAAGGATTATTACTCCAATAGATATTAGCGATAGAATCACTCAAAAGGTATTATGCGACAATGTATTAGTTCCATCTATTTGCCCACATTTAATATTTGATAATGGTGCAAGTATGAAAAATAAAGGAACAGATTTTGCCCGCAGGAGAGTTAATTCATTTATAGAAGATGCAAAACGAGAGTACGGTGGTGAAAACCTGTATGCTCTCGTTTTTGATTTTAAGAGTTATTTTGACAGTATTCCTCATGAACAATGTTATAGAGTGTTGAAGAAATATCTATATGATGAAAGGCTTGTTGAGCTAACAATAGGTATTATTGAATCTTATAAATTGCGCAATATAGCAACAATAGATGATGAGGAACAACGAAATAAAGCACTTGAAAGATTACATAATCATAAAGATGTTGGTATATGCTTGGGAAGTCAAATTTCTCAAATTATGGCTGTTGCCGTTCCTAATGAGTTTGACCATTATATTAAAGATGTATTAAAACTAAAATACTATGAACGATATATGGATGATGGAATTATTATTTTAAATGATAAAGAAAAGTTGTTACAACTAAAATCAGAATTAAGTGAATTAGCTAAGAAATACGGATTAAGATTTAACGATAAGAAAACATATGTGGTTAAATTAACTAAGGGATTTACATTCTTAAAAATAAAGTATCATATTAATGCTGAAGGTAAAACAGTGAAAAGACTTGTGCGCTCTGGTATAGTTCGAGAACGAAGAAAACTAAAGAAATTTAAGAATAAAGTTGAACATAATGAAATGTCATTAGATGATGTATATAACAACATACAATCTTGGAATGCACATTCTAAAATTGCGAAATGCTATACTACATCTAAAAATATGTTTGGATTATATAATAAATATTTTAATGGTTATAAGATGACACAAAAATATTTTAAAGATAATCCAAATGTAGTCCGAAGAAGGAAGGTGATTAGGTTATGAAGTATTATAAACTACTTAATGATGGTGAGTTTATTGGCGTGGGAACTTCCTATGATTTAAGAAAATTTCAGTTAAAACATAGTATTCTTCTAACAAGTGACGATGAATCAGCTCAGTATATTCAAATTAATGATAAATTGTATAGAGATGATTGGTTTTCTCCTACTATTACAGAATTATTAGATTATACTACTGTTAAAATTATCGTAATTGAAAAAGACGAATACGATACTTTATTTGAGGCAATAGAAACTGGCAAAGAAATAGAAATAACCGATGAAGAACCGGATATTCAAGAAGAATTACCACAAATTGACCCAGATGAAGAAGTTACTATTGAATATGTAAAAGCAGTTAAAAGTGCTGAGATGAGTGCAACTTGTAATAAGATAATTACTAATGGATTTGATGCTATATTAAGCGATGGAGAAAATCATCATTTTTCATTAACAATCCAAGACCAATTAAACCTTATTACTTTATCTTCGATGGTTGCAGCAGGTGAAACGGTTATTCCGTATCATGCTGATGGAGAGCTTTGTAAAGGATATTCGGTTGAAGATATTACTACAATTATAAATACTGCTACTTCATTTAAAACATACCATGTAACATATTTTAATTCTCTAAAAGTTTATATTGATTCAATGAATGATATTAATGAAGTAAATAATGTTGTATATGGAATTGACATACCAGAAGAATATCAATCAGATGTTTTAAAACAGCTATTATCATAATAAATATAGGTGATGATTATGAAAATTAATAAATCAATACTTTTATTCTTAGTTGGGTATTGCACTTATATTTCTATCGAAGTTACATACAGAAACATCTCTTATCCAATAATGGGTATTTGTGGTGGTTTGGCAATATTACTACTTGATAAAATTAATGATAATATTTCTTGGAACGTTGATTTATGTTTACAAGGTTTATGTGGTTCTGCACTTATTACATTCTTTGAGTTGATAATTGGTGAAATAGCTTTACACACATCCCTATTGCCGGTTATGTGGGACTATTCAAATGTTCCTCTAAATTTTGATGGTGTAATTTGTTTGCCATTTAGTATTGTATGGTTCTTTTTATCTATACTTGCTATTTTTCTTGCAGATGCAATAAATTATTATGTTTTAGATGAGCCACAAGTCCCGTACTATAATCTATTTGGGAAAACAGTTATTAAGTTTAAGGAAAAGTAAAAATATAAGGGTTACAAGACTAATAATCTTGTAACCCTATTTTTTTGCGTTTTATAGGAATACTGAAACCTTCAGGTCATCCCATCTATGAATTCTGTGTTTTGTTGAATATGCGTAGAGATAGGCTTTTGCTTCGCCTAAATCTATTGTAAACTCCTGCACTTTAACGAAATTACTTTGATTCACCTTGCGCACAAGGCTTAAATCAATTCCTTCTTTCGTTAATAGCAGCCTGTGCAGCAGCAAGTCTAGCTATTGGAACTCTGAATGGTGAGCAAGATACATAGTCAAGACCGATCTTGTGGCAGAACTCAACTGATGTTGGGTCACCGCCGTGCTCGCCGCAGATACCGATGTGGAGCTTTGGATTAACTGGCTTACCAAGCTTGATAGCCATATCCATGAGCTTACCTACACCTGTCTGGTCAAGCTTAGCGAATGGATCGTTCTCGTAGATCTTTGCATCATAGTAAGCATTGAGGAACTTACCTGCGTCATCTCTTGAGAAACCAAATGTCATCTGTGTAAGGTCATTTGTACCGAAGCAGAAGAAGTCAGCTTCCTTAGCGATCTCGTCAGCTGTAAGAGCAGCTCTTGGGATCTCGATCATTGTACCAACTTCGTACTTGAGGTCAGAACCAGCAGCAGCGATCTCAGCGTCAGCAGTTTCAACAACTACCTTCTTAACGAACTTAAGTTCCTTAACGTCGCCAACCAGTGGGATCATGATCTCAGGCTCAACTGTCCAGTCTGGGTGATTCTTCTTAACGTTGATAGCAGCCTTGATAACAGCCTTTGTCTGCATCTTTGCGATCTCAGGATATGTTACTGCAAGACGGCAGCCACGGTGACCCATCATTGGGTTGAACTCGTGGAGTGAAGCGATGATAGCCTTGATGTCCTCAACAGACTTGCCCTGTGCCTTAGCAAGAGCCTCGATATCAGCCTCTTCTGTTGGTACGAACTCGTGGAGAGGTGGGTCAAGGAATCTGATCGTTACAGGATTTCCTTCAAGTGCCTCATAAAGAGCCTCGAAGTCAGCCTGCTGCATTGGCTCGATCTTAGCAAGAGCAGCTTCTCTCTCTTCAACTGTATCTGAGCAGATCATCTCTCTGAATGCAGCGATTCTCTCAGGATCGAAGAACATATGCTCTGTACGGCAAAGTCCGATACCCTCAGCGCCGAGCTCTCTAGCCTTCTTAGCATCAGCAGGAGTATCAGCGTTTGTTCTTACCTTAAGTGTTCTGTACTTGTCAGCCCAGCTCATGATTCTGCCGAACTCACCAGCGATAGTAGCGTCTACTGTTGGGATGATGCCATCGTAGATGTTACCTGTTGAACCGTCGATTGAAATGTAATCACCCTCTGTGAATGTCTTGCCAGCGAGTGTGAACTTCTTGTTAGCCTCGTCCATAACGATATCAGAGCAGCCTGATACGCAGCAAGTACCCATACCACGAGCAACAACGGCAGCGTGTGATGTCATACCGCCTCTAACTGTGAGGATACCCTGTGAAGCCTTCATACCTGTGATGTCCTCAGGTGAAGTTTCAAGTCTTACGAGAACTACCTTTTCGCCCTTAGCGTTCCATGCCTCAGCATCGTCAGCTGTGAATACGATCTTACCGCAAGCAGCTCCTGGTGAAGCACCAAGACCCTTTCCGATAGGTGTAGCAGCCTTGATAGCCTTTGCGTCGAACTGTGGGTGGAGAAGTGTATCGAGGTTTCTAGGATCGATCATTGCAACAGCTTCTTCTTCAGTTCTCATGCCCTCGTCAACGAGATCGCAAGCAATCTTAAGAGCAGCCTGAGCTGTTCTCTTACCGTTTCTTGTCTGGAGCATATAGAGCTTCTTGTTCTCAACTGTGAACTCCATATCCTGCATATCTCTGTAATGATTTTCGAGAGTCTTGCAAACTTCCTGGAACTGAGCAAATGCCTCTGGGAACTTCTCTTCCATCTGAGCGATTGGCATTGGTGTACGAACACCGGCAACAACGTCCTCGCCCTGTGCGTTTGTAAGGAACTCACCGAACAGACCCTTAGCGCCTGTTGCAGGGTCTCTTGTGAATGCAACACCTGTTCCGCAGTCGTCACCCATGTTACCGAATGCCATGGACTGAACGTTTACTGCAGTACCCCATGAATAAGGGATATCGTTGTCACGTCTGTATACGTTAGCTCTTGGGTTATCCCATGAACGGAATACTGCCTTGATAGCGCCCATGAGCTGCTCCTTAGGATCAGTTGGGAAGTCAACGCCGATCTTCTCCTTGTACTCAGCCTTGAACTGGCCAGCGAGTTCCTTAAGGTCATCAGCTGTAAGGTCAACGTCCTGTGTAACGCCCTTCTTAGTCTTCATCTGGTCGATAAGCTCTTCAAAGTACTTCTTACCAACTTCCATAACTACGTCAGAATACATCTGGATGAATCTTCTGTAGCAGTCCCAAGCCCATCTTGGATTGTTGGACTTCTTAGCGATAACTTCAACAACCTCTTCGTTAAGACCGAGGTTAAGGATTGTATCCATCATACCAGGCATAGATGCTCTAGCACCTGAACGTACGGAAACGAGGAGCGGATTCTCCTTATCACCGAACTTCTTGCCTGTGATCTCTTCCATCTTACCGATATACTCGTTGATCTCTGCCATGATGCCTTCGTTGATCTCACGGCCGTCCTCATAATACTGAGTACAAGCTTCTGTTGTGATCGTAAAGCCCTGAGGTACAGGGAGACCGATATTTGTCATCTCAGCCAGGTTAGCACCCTTACCGCCGAGAAGCTCTCTCATGTTAGCATTGCCTTCAGAGAAAAGATAACAATACTTCTTTGCCATTGGTTTTTCTACCTCCAAATTATTACTATTCCGTAAACCATAAAAACTTTAGAAACCATGATTACGGTTGTACTTATATTATAACAGACTTTGAATAAAATTACCATAGTTTCAGACCATTTTAGTGCATAAAATCTTATACAATTTTTCAGCATACTTTATGTGCATTTTCAACAATTATCAGTTCATATGACAAAATGTGCTTTTTGCAGAGCCAATTACAGGATATAATCTGAATGATAAAAAATACAGCTCAAATACATTCTGTGTCAGGGCTTTGTATAAAAATATAACTGTTTATATTTACGTCTTGATTTATAAAAGAAAAAATGGTATAATAATTAATGTATTTCCGTATACAAAGGCAAAATGTATACAGCGGACAATAAAGTTTCCCGAAGTTTTTCGTTTTCATAGTTTATACGAACTGTGGAAATGTTCAAGCGCCGAAAGGAGGAAAATGCTTCTTTTTTTCCCGAAGCATTGACATTAATATGGATTCTCAGAACAATAATCAGCCTCATGAGATAGAACCTATAATTGAGTATGAGGACTGCACAGACTATGTTCCCAGTCAGGAACAGGTGATGTACGAACGTGAGATACAAATGCGTATGCGTGAACGCCGCAAAGCGGCTGAAAGGCGCAGAGTGAACCGCAACAGGACCATTGCGCTCATACTTCTGATGGCAATAATATTCATCATAGTCAAGAGCTGTTCAGGCGGCAGCGGCAACAAGGACGAGTCATCATCGGCTGCGGACAGTTCTTCCGTTTCTTCCGCATCATCGGACAGTTCAAAAGTTACTGAAGCAAATATCAACAAAACAGATAGTTCAAAGTCTTCCGACAGCAGCACAAGCGGCAATGTCAGCACGACCGGCAAGAAAATAGAACAAATAAACGGCATGACATTCGTTGACGATGTTCTTATCGTGAACAAGACATATTCCCTGCCGTCAGATTATGACCCAGGTACAAGCGCAGCCGCACAGAATGCATTTGATGAAATGGCAGCCGCCGCTATGAATGACGGCATTTACCTTTTCGTCAACTCAGGTTACAGAAGCTATCAGGAGCAGGAAACGCTGTATAACAACTATGCATGGCAGAGAGGCACTGACGAGGCGGACAAGGTTTCATCACGTCCCGGACATTCTGAGCATCAGACAGGACTTACCTTTGACGTAAACTCAACGGAATTTTCTTTCGGCGATACGCAGGAGGCAAAGTGGCTTGCCGCACATTGCGCTGAATACGGCTTTATAATCCGCTACCCACAGGGAAAAGAAGATATCACAGGCTATTCCTATGAGCCGTGGCATATACGCTATCTTGGAGTTGAAAAGGCAAAAGAAGTAACCGACAGCGGACTGTGCCTTGAAGAATATCTCGGTGTGACCTCGGATTACAAGTACGCAGAAGATATGAACGAGAACACAAGTACTAACAGCAGCACAGTAAGTTCTGCGGCCGACAATACTGATACTAACTATAACACAGATTATAATACAGATTACAACACAGATTATAACAATTATAATACTGACTATACCGATTATACTCAGTATTAAGCTAATGAGTGTAGTAAAATATACCGCTGAGAACAGAAAAATTTGTTCGTGGTTAAATGGCAAACAATGATCGTTACTACGATGGATTTTGGCAAGGTAAGAATGTAACAAATGTGGGTTTGATATAAGTTGGCGACCAAGGATAATTGAAAACGGCGCAAATTTTAACAAAGTTATGGTTTCAAAACAGGCGACCGAAACATTGAGCCTTGAAAAGCCGACATAAAATCTCATCAAAGTATATTTAAGTAAAAGCCACATCACCGTTCCTTCCGAGCACAAAAGTAAAAGACCGCACAGCCGACAGCGAGTTTGTCGAGCGTCACGAACAGAGCCGTCCGCCAGAGGACACTATTGACAAAGAGGGGGGATAGTGGTATACTTTATTACATAAAAGCTTAAAAGCGTAAAAGTATCGACACTTTTGTGAAAGGACTTGATATATATGAAAATAGGTATAGTCGGACTTGGACTTATCGGCGGCTCACTTGCTAAATCAATAAAGAAAAATACTTCCAACAGCTGTTATGGGCTCGATATCAATAAAGGCTCTGTCGCAGGCGCTATCGCTCAGGAAGCTATCGACGGAGAATTTACCGCCGACCACCTCGACAGCTTTGACGTAGTTATCGTCAGCCTCCACCCACAGCAGACAATAGACTTCGTCATAGAAAATAAAGACCGCTTCAAAAAAGGCGGAATCGTTATGGATACCTGCGGCGTGAAAGGCGCAATAGTTGATGCCGTTGAAAAACCGCTGGCAGATTCGGGAGTTAATTTTATCGGCTGTCACCCTATGGCAGGCCGTGAGTTCTCAGGCTTTGCTTATTCAGTGGATAACCTTTTTGAAAACGCAAGCTTTATTATGACACCTACCGATAATACACCTATGCGTGTTGTAAAGGAAATATCAAGCCTTGCTTACGATATAGGCTTTGCAAGAGTGGTCGTTTCAAATACAGAAGAGCATGACCACGTTATTGCTTTCACTTCACAGCTTGCACACGTCGTTTCAAGCTCGTATG
>Ga0129310_1002704_pt1 | contig 12624 bp, 10 predicted proteins | sample Go1ome_2_FD_94433 | JGI IMG/M metagenome (GOLD analysis project Ga0129310, IMG submission 94433) | Western lowland gorrila individual fecal microbial communities from Wisconsin, USA - Go1022A metagenome | ecosystem: Host-associated > Mammals > Digestive system > Large intestine > Fecal | place...
CGCCGGGCGCTGGACATGAACGCCCTGTACGCCGCCATGGAACTGAAAGGGAGGAACACCGTATGACCCTGCAGCATCATCTGCCCGCCGATATCGAGCGGACGAGCCTTTCTATCATCACCGCAGAGTTGGACGCAATGGGGCTGACCCCGCCGCCGGAGACTGCCGCCGTGGTCAAGCGGGTCATCCATACCACTGCGGATTTTGACTACGCCCGCAACCTGCGCTTCACCCCCGGCGCGGTGGCGGCGGGCGTGGCGGCGCTGCAAGCCGCTGCTCCCATCGTTACCGACACCAACATGGCGCTTTCCGGCATTACAAAGCCGGGGCTTGCGCGGCTGGGCGGCACAGCACTGTGCTACATGGCAGACCCGGAGGTGGCTGCGCTGGCAAAGGCCAACGGCACCACCCGGGCGGTGGCTTCCATGCAGAGAGCCGCCGCCGAGCACCCCGGCGCCATCCTTGTGGTGGGCAACGCACCCACGGCGCTCTTGACCATTGCCGATTTAATTGAAACCGCCGGGCTGCGCCCTGCGCTGGTCATCGGGGTGCCGGTGGGCTTTGTGAACGTGGTGGAGAGCAAGGAGCGGCTGTTTGAGGTGTGCGCCGCCCACGGCGTGCCTGCCATTGTGGCTATGGGACGCAAGGGCGGCAGCAACGTTGCCGCTGCCATCTGCAACGCGCTGGTGTATTCCGCCGCCGGGATGCTGGATCCCACCGACCGGGGATGGAAATAATATTTTTATCGTTCGCGTTTGAAGCGCTCTGCGGAGCGCTTTAAGCGCTTTTTTCGGCCAATTCTCCCCTAGAGGGGTATTCTTTCATTGGCTGGTATGGTATACTCGACTTAGTTCAACAAATCGAAATTTATAAGGAACTGATAATATGAAAGGATTTGAGCGAAAAAATCAATTATTTTCCCTTTGCGGATTGAATTGTGGGTTATGCCCTATGTTTTTAGGAAAGCACTGTGGCGGTTGCGGGAATGGTAATCAATCGTGCGGAATTGCTAAGTGTAGCCTTGAACATGGTAAAATTGAATATTGTTATGAATGTGAAAGTTATCCATGTGAAAAATATCGGTATATTGATAAATATGATTCTTTTATAACTCATAAACGCCAAAAAGCAGACTTGAAAATGATACAGGACATTGGTGTTGAACAGTATAATCTTCAACAACGGGAAAAAATGCAAATTCTTTCTCATTTACTTGCTAACTATAATGACGGTCGCAGAAAAAATTTCTTCTGTGTAGCAGTCAATTTATTAGAGCTTTCAGAATTACAAGAAGCTATGAAACAAATACAACAAAATGATGAATTGTCTGTCTTGTCCGTCAAAGAACAATGTTCATATATAGTTGATATACTTCAAAAAATTGCTGATAGAAGAAATATAGAGCTAAAACTTGTTAAAAAGTAGTTTGTAAATTTCAGTTTGCCGCACTCATTATTTTTCTTTCTCGTAAAAACGGGATACCGGAGCGTCTACGGACGCTCCGGTATCCCGTTTTTATCTATAATTTTTCTCTTTTTATTTACGGCTGCGCGCCGGGCGGCGGTGGAGGGCGCAGTAGTAGCCGAAGGCGGTACCGCACAAACCGCCCACGATGTGCATAAAGTTTGCAACGTTATCGTGCACAAAGATGATGTCATACACCTGCTGACCGAAGTACAGCGCCGCCACCAGCAGCATGGTGACCGGAATGCCGCCGGAAAAGCCCGCCAGCGAGGACAGCATGATGAGCATGAACACGATGCCGGATGCGCCCAGCAGCCCCGTGTGGGGGAACAGGATGCATTGCAGCACGCCGGTGACCAGCGCGGTGAACAAAATGCCCTTGAGCAGCGGGATGCTGCCGTATTTTTCCTCCATGGGCGGGCCCACCACCAACAGCAGCAGCATATTGTTGAGAAAATGCTCCCAGTTTGCATGGCCCAGCACATGGCCGAACAGCCGGATGTAGCCCAGCGGGTCCCGCCAAGAAGAGCGGTACACGCAGAACAGGTTCATGGTGCTCCAGCCGTTCGTCCAGCCGTCTGCCAGCAGCACCAGCATGGACAGCAGAAAAAAGGTAAGGATCACCGGCGAGTTATACTGGAGCTCCAGTTTCAGCTTGATCTTTTTCGTAAACAGTCATTCCCTTCACAGTATTATTGGCGTTACCCTCTGGTTTGTGCCCAGTATGCGCCCATGCTCTGGCCGGGCTGGTTCGTTACTTCATCGCTGAGGTATGCCGCAAGGCCGCAAGCCGCAGGCTGCCAGCTGAGCGCGGCTTCCACCGTGGGGTACTCCACCTCAGCGTACCAGAACGCCGTGGGCAAGCCCTCGTCCACATGGTTCACTTCCAGCACCGCGCCGTCCGGCAGACGGTAGCTCCGGCGCACCTTTTTGATCAGGGGCTTGCCGATGATCTTTTCTTCCAGCTGCACAAACAGGTCTTTGTCGATGCTGCGCTCGATCTCCTCCCGCGCCAAGCCCCCTGCGGACTTGAAGCAGAGGATATAGTCGGTGCTGCCGCCGGTCAGCGCTTCCTCCCGGATGCGCACCGTGGGCTGCACGCTGATATAGCCCTGCCGCATGGTGAATTCCTCCTCAAGGGGCAGCCCTTCCGGCCAGCCGGTCACCATCCATTTGCGTTCGATCTCCATAGCATTCTCTTCCTTCCGCAAAATTTTGTATTTATTCTACCATATTTTTATGTTATGATAAAGAGCAGAACGAACATAGTCGTGAAAATCAATTTTCCTCTGAAGGCTTCCCCCGTCCGGGGGAAGCCTTCAATGGGAAGAGCAATTTTCATTAAAGGAGCATTTTATGAAAAGCGAACGCACTTATCCTGTATATAAAGTCAACAAGCACGCCGAGGGTCTTTTGGTGAGCGGGCACCCCTGGGTGTACGAGAACGATATTCTGGAAGCCCCCGGCACCGAGCCGGAAAACGGTACGCTGGTGGATGTGGTCAGCCCCAAGGGCGCTTATCTCGGCACCGGCTTTCTCTCGCTGCAAAGCAAGATCCGGGTGCGGCTGATCTCCCGCAACGCCAACGATACCTTTGACACTGCCTTCTGGCGCCGCCGGGTAGAGTACGCATGGGCTTACCGCAAGACCGTGCTGGAGCCCGCCGACCTTTCTGCCTGCCGCTTCATCTTTGGCGAGGCGGACCAGTTCCCCGGCCTGACAGTGGACCGGTTCAACAACGTTCTGGTCACCCAGACTTTGAGCGTGGGCATGGAAAAGCTGAAGCCGGTGCTCTTCCCCCTGCTGGCCGAGGTGCTGCGGGCAGACGGCCAGACCATTGACGGCATCTACGAGCGCAACGATGAAGCCCTGCGTGCCAAGGAAGGGCTGGAACAGAACAAGGGCTGGTTTGCCCTGCCCGGCGAAAACCACCCGGAAACCACCCAGACCGAGATCTGCGAAAACGGCGTCTACTACCATGTAGATTTTGAAAACGGCCAAAAGACCGGCTTTTTCCTTGACCAGAAATACAACCGCCGGGCTGTGGCACGCCTTGCCGCCGGGCACACCGTGCTGGACTGCTTTACCCACACCGGCAGCTTTGCCCTGAACGCTGCCAAGGGCGGGGCTGCCCGGGTGACCGCCGCCGACATCAGCGCCGAGGCCATTGCCATGGCAAAGCGCAACGCCGACCGCAACGGTCTCGACAACATGGACTTCCTCTGCGAGGACACCTTCGAGCTGCTGCCCCGGCTGGAAAAGGAGGGCAGCCCCTACGACTTCATCATTCTGGATCCTCCGGCCTTTACCAAGGCGCGCCGCACGGTGGAGAACGCCATGCGCGGCTACAAGGAGATCAACTACCGCGCCATGAAGCTGCTGCCCCGGGGCGGATATCTGGCCACTGCCAGCTGCTCCCACTTTGCCACCGAGGAGCTGTTTATCAAGATGCTGCGCGCTGCCGCCAAGGACGCCCACCGGCAGCTGCGGCAGATCGAGGTAAAGCAGCAGGCACCGGATCATCCCATTTTGTGGGGCGTACCGGAAACAAATTACCTCAAGTTTTTCCTGTTTCAGGTCATCTGACACTTTTATAATAAAGGACAATTACAGTGCTCTGCGCACATTCCGGCCGGAGAAAGCCGTCCTGAAAGGGACTTTTTCGGTACAAAAGTCATACCAATCGCGGTTGTTCCAAAAATCCGGGATCGTGTTTGTGCAGAATCGTCAGTTTTGTCAATTGCCTTTTTTGCCCGCAAAGACTATAATCTTAGCCATAGACAGCAACGGCGCTGTGGGTCACCTCCTGACTCGCAGCGCCGTTTTTGTTAAGATGTAAGCAAGCTTTAGGTTTCTGCATTGCGGCAGACCCAAGGCGAAAGAAAAAAGTAAGATCAAGTAAGGAGTAGGATTTATGGCAGCAAATGTTATGGAGATCTACGGCAGCAAGGTCTTTAACGAGCACGTTATGAAGGAGCGCCTGCCCAGCGCTACTTACAAGAGCCTGAAGAACACCCTGCACAAGGGTGCTCCGCTGGACATTGAGGTGGCAAACGTTGTCGCCAGCGTGATGAAGCGCTGGGCCATGGAGCTGGGTGCTACCCACTACACCCACTGGTTCCAGCCCCTGACCGGCATCACCAGTGAGAAGCACGATGGCTTCGTCAGCCCTGTGGGTGACGGCACCGCCATCATGGAGTTCTCCGGCAAGGAGCTGGTACGCGGCGAGCCCGATGCTTCCTCCTTCCCCTCCGGCGGTCTGCGCGCTACCTGCGAGGCACGCGGCTACACCGCATGGGACCCCACCAGCTACGCCTTTGTGAAGGATGACGTGCTGTGCATCCCCACCGCATTCGTCAGCTACACCGGCGAGGCTCTGGATAAAAAGACTCCCCTGCTGCGTTCCATGAACGCACTGTCCGGTCAGGCTATCCGCATCCTGAAGCTGTTCGGCAAGGATGTGGACTACGTCTCCACCACCGTTGGCCCCGAGCAGGAGTACTTCCTGGTCAAGAAGGAGGACTACGAGGCACGTCAGGATCTGATCCTCACCGGCCGCACCCTGTTCGGTGCTCCCTCTGCCAAGGGTCAGGAGCTGGAGGAGCACTACTTCGGCGTGATCCGTCCCGAGGTTTCTGAGTTCATGAAGGAGCTGGACGAGGAGCTGTGGAAGCTGGGCGTACCCGCCAAGACCAAGCACAACGAGGTTGCTCCCTGCCAGCACGAGCTTGCTCCCATCTTCGATACCACCAACGTGGCCATCGACCACAACCTGCTGACCATGGAGATGATGAAGAAGATCGCCCCCAAGTATGGTCTGGTCTGCCTGCAGCACGAGAAGCCCTTTGAAGGCGTGAACGGCAGCGGCAAGCACAACAACTGGTCCATGAGCACCACCCACGAGAACCTGCTGGATCCCGGCGACACCCCCATGGAGAACCTGCAGTTCCTGATTTTCCTGGCCGCTGTCATCAAGGCTGTGGATGAGTACGCCGACCTGCTGCGCACCTCTGTGGCTACCCCGGGCAACGATCACCGTCTGGGCGCTAATGAGGCACCTCCGGCCATCATCTCTATTTTCGTGGGCGAGGAACTGGAAGCCGTTATCGATGCTATTGCATCCGATTCTCCCTATGCCGGCCCCGTCAAGATGAAGATGGATCTGGGCGTGGATGTTCTGCCCAAGTTCAGCAAGGACACCACTGACCGCAACCGTACCTCCCCCTTCGCCTTCACCGGCAACAAGTTCGAGTTCCGTATGCCCGGCTCTGCCGAGAACCTGAGCGACTGCAACACCATCCTGAACACCGCTGTCGCCAAGGAGCTGAAGGGCTACGCCGATGAGCTGGAAGGCGCTGAGGACTTTACCAGCGCAGCCATCGCTCTGGTCAAGCGCACTATCCGCGACCATCGCCGCGTCATCTTCAACGGCAACGGCTACACCGCCGAGTGGGAAGCCGAGGCAGCAAAGCGCGGCCTGCCCAACAAGAAGAATACCCCCGCTGCTCTGCCTGCACTGATCGAGCCCAAGAACATCGCCCTGATGGAAGAGTTCGGCGTGCTGACCAAGGTGGAGATGGAGAGCCGCTACGAGGTCGAGATGGAGCACTACTCCAAGATCATCAACATCGAGGCTCTGACCATGCTGGAGATGGCCCGCAAGCAGCTGCTGCCCGCCATCAACGCCTACATGAGCGAGGTTGCCAACACCGCCGCCTCCAAGCTGGCTGTCAGCGAGCACATCAGCGTGCGCAGCGAGACCAAGACTTTGGAAAAGCTTTCTTCTGACGCCGATGCCATGAGCGATGCCATCGACACCCTGCAGGATGCCGTGAATGCCGCCAAGGCACTGCCCACCGAGAGCGAGAAGGCCGTTGCCTTCCACGATAACGTTCTCCCGGTGATGGACACCCTGCGCGCCGCTGCCGACGATGCCGAGACTGTCTGCGGCGAGGATTACTGGCCTCTGCCCAGCTACAGCAAGATGCTTTACTACGTCTGATCTTCTCACACCAGCGTAAAAAAATAAGCATCCGCCGGCTGCCGGATCAATTAGCCATTCTCCTTTTCCTATTTCTTACACCAGCCCAAAGACCTGCTCCCTTTTTGAGGGCAGGCCTTTGGGCGTTTTATTTGAAATACAGTTTTTGTAAGGGGGTTATTTATGAGCTATTCCACCCAACAGGATATTCTGGATTTTGTGGAGGACAACAACGTCAAATTTGTGCGGTTTGCCTTCTGCGATATCTTTGGCACCCAGAAGAACATTGCCGTGCTGGCCAGCAACCTGTCCAAGGCACTGGAAGAGGGCGTGTGCTTTGACGGCAGCTCCATTGCAGGTTTTATGCACGTTGAGGAAAGCGACCTTGTGCTGCGGCCGGATCTTTCCACCGTGACCATCCTGCCGTGGCGTCCCACCGAGGGGCGGGTGATGCAGTTCTTCTGCGATGTGGAAAAGCCGGACGGCGCAGCCTTTGGCGGCAACTGCCGCGGCTTTTTGCGGGATGTGAACCGCAAGTTCAAAAAGCTGGGGCTTACCTGCAACGTGGGTACCGAGTGCGAGTTCTATCTGTTTGAAAAGGACGACCGTGGCCACCCCACCTGCATCCCCATCGACTTTGGCGGATATTTCGACGTTGCGCCGCTGGATGCGGGCGAAAACCTGCGCCGGGACATCTGCCTGACTATGGAGCAGATGGGCATGGCACCCCAGCACAGCCACCACGAGAGCGGCAACGGCCAGAACGAGATTGACTGCCGCTACGCAGGGCCGCTGAAAACCGCCGACAACGTGATGACCTTTAAGCAGATCGTCCGCGCCATTGCTATGCGCAACGGCCTGCACGCCAGCTTTCTGCCCAAGCCCCTGCCCCAGCAGGCCGGCAGCGGGCTGCACATCAACCTCTCGCTTTACATGGACGGCAAAAACCTGTTTGAGGGCGATATTGCCCCGGACAGCGTAGCAGGCAGCTTTATGGCCGGTGTGCTGGCACACAGCCGGGAGCTGACCGTGTTTACCAATCCCCTGCCCAACAGCTACCAGCGCTTTGGCTGTGACGAAGCGCCCCGCTATGTGAGCTGGAGCCGCCAGAACCGCAGCCAGCTGGTGCGCATCCCCATGGTCAAGGGCGACAGCTGCCGCATGGAGCTGCGCAGCCCGGACCCGGCCTGCAACCCGTATCTGGCCATTGGCCTGATCCTTGCCGCCGGACTGGACGGCATTGAGCAGCGCATGGTATTGCCCCCGCCGGTAAACCGCAACCTGTTCGACGCCGCTGAAGCCGAGGGACTGGGGCTTGAGACCCTGCCCGCCACCCTTGAGGAGGCCGTACAGGTAGCCGAGGAGAGCGAGTTCTTGCGCAAGGTGCTGCCGGAGGGGCTTTCCAAGCGCTATTTCTCGGAGGAGCTCAAGCGCTGCGCCGCATTGCGGAGTGCGCCTGACCGGGCCGAGCACGAGCGCGTCTACTATTTCAACGCCATCTGATCCCTGCCAGCGCAGGAGAAAGGAGTGCGGAAAATGGGACGCGCACTGATCGTAAGCGCCGGTGCCAACTCCAACGAGTATATTGCTGCGCGGCTGTCCGAAATGGGTTACAGCCGCCCGGTGATCATCCCCAGCGGAGCCGAAGCGCGGCGCAGAATGTCGGAATCTGATTTTGAGTTGATCGTGGTCAACGCTCCCCTGCCCGATGAGTTCGGGCACGAATTGTGCATCACCGCTGTGGAGCAGACCGATGCCGGTGTGGTCTTTCTGGTAAAAGCCGCACAGGCCGAGCAGCTGCTTGCCCCCCTGAACGAGCAGGGGGTGCTGCTGTTGAGCAAACCCTTCACCACCCCGTTGTTTTTGCAGGCCATGCACATGGCAGCTGCCGGCAACCACCGCCTGCAGCGTCTGCGGCAGGAAAACGCCCGCCTGCAGGACAAGATCGGGCAGCTGCGGCTGATCAGCCGGGCAAAGTGCTGTCTGGTAGAGCATGCCCACATGACCGAGGCCGAAGCGCACCGCTACCTTGAAAAACAGGCCATGGACACCCGCCGCGACCGCGCCGAGGTGGCGCAGGAGGTGCTGGAGGAGTACGCTGACAGAAGCGAATGAGACACAGGGCTTTGCCCCGCACCCGCAGGGAAAGGGGTGCGCCGGGAGCAAGCCTTTTATGGGAGAGTTTTATTTTACGACAAAGGAAGGTATATTTTTATGGCAAAATTTATTTTTGTGACCGGCGGCGTGGTCTCCGGTCTGGGCAAGGGCATTACCGCTGCATCTCTGGGACGGCTTTTGAAGTGCCGCGGCCTGAAGGTGGCCAGCCAGAAGCTGGATCCTTATGTGAATGTAGACCCGGGCACCATGAGCCCGCTGCAGCACGGCGAAGTGTTCGTGACCGATGACGGCACCGAGACCGATCTGGATCTGGGACACTACGAGCGGTTCATCGACGAAAATCTGAACAAGTACTCCAACCTGACCACCGGCAAGGTGTACTGGAACGTGCTGAACAAGGAGCGTCAGGGCGCTTATCTGGGACAGACGGTGCAGATCATCCCCCACATCACCAACGAGATCAAGAGCTATATCTACAATCTGGCCTCCTCTACCGAGGCCGATGTGGTCATTACCGAGATCGGCGGCACCACCGGCGATATCGAGAGCCAGCCCTTCCTTGAGGCCATCCGTCAGGTAGGTCTGGAGCAGGGACGGGATAACTGCTGCTACATCCATGTGGTGCTGGTGCCCTACATCTCCGGCTCGGATGAATACAAGTCCAAGCCCGCGCAGCACTCGGTCAAGGAACTGCAGGGCATGGGCGTAAGCCCCGACATCATCATTCTGCGCGCAGACGGCAGCGTGGGCAGCGATATCCGCCGCAAGATCAGCACCTTCTGCAACGTCAAGCCGGAGTGCGTGATCGAAAACCTGACCATGCCGAGCCTGTACCAGTGCCCGCTGATGCTGCACACCAACGGTCTGGACGATGTGGTGGTGCAGAAGCTGCATCTGGATGTTCCCTCTGCTGACCTGACCGAGTGGAAGCAGGTGGTCTCCCGCATTGCCACCCGCAGCAAGACCTGCACCATTGCACTGGTGGGCAAGTACGTCAAGCTGCACGATGCTTACCTCTCGGTGATGGAAAGTCTGTACCACGCCGGGTTTGAGAACGACAGTCAAGTGGAGATCCGCTGGGTGGAAAGCGAAGATCTGACCGATCAGGCCGCCTGCAAGGAGGCCTTTGCGGACGTGGACGGCATCATCGTGCCCGGCGGCTTTGGCGACCGTGGCATTGAGGGCATGATCCAGGCCGCCCAGTACGCCCGCGAGAACCATGTTCCCTGCTTTGGCATCTGCCTTGGCATGCAGATCATGGTCATTGAATTTGCCCGCAATGTGCTGGGCTACAAGGACGCCAATTCCAGCGAGTTCACCCCGGACGGTGCCCACAACGTCATCTCCCTGATGCCGGACCAGCAGGGCAATATCCCTAAGGGCGGCACCATGCGTCTGGGCAAGTACCCCTGCGCAGTGGCTCCCGGCACCAAGATGGCCGAGTGCTACGGCGAGAGCGAGATCTGGGAGCGCCACCGCCACCGCTATGAATTCAACAACGACTTCCGGCAGGAGATGCAGGACGCCGGGCTGGTCATTTCCGGCACAAGCCCGGACGGCCATCTGGTGGAGACTGTGGAGCTGCCCGGCCGCGACTTCCATCTGGGCGCACAGTTCCACCCGGAGTTCAAGAGCCGTCCCAACCGCGCACATCCCCTGTTCAAGGGCTTTATCGCCGCTGCGCTGCGCTACCGCGCCGCCGCCCAGCGGGATATGCTGCATCTGTAACAGCATCATAATATAAAACGGCAAGGCCGCAGCACAAAATACCGTGCTGCGGCCTTGCTTTATGTAAGACGATTTTAAATGCCCTCCGCGCTGCTCTGGGCATATTCATTGGAATAAATATTTTTTAGTTCGCGTTTAAAGCGCTCTGCGGAGCGCTTTAAACGCTTTTTTCACAGAAGGAATCTAAAGTCGCTTTTACTTCTCCGCGCCGTCCTGTCTGGCGTGGTTTGCCTGCTTATTCTCGTACATCCGCTGGTCGGCGATGTAGCGCACCTGCTGCACATCCACGCTTTCGGCGGGATACAGGGCATAGCCGCAGCTGGCACCCACGCTCACGGTATTGCCGTCGATCTCGTAGGGCACGGCGATCATCTCACAGATCATATTCATCTTGCTGGCGCAGGCCTCCGGCTCCATCGGGCCGAGCAGCAGCAGGGCAAACTCATCGCCGCCCAGACGGAAGGCGTAGTCCCGACTGCGGATGCAGCCCTGCAGCCGCTGGGAAACGCCCTTCAGCAGCTTATCGCCCACATCATGGCCGTAGGTATCGTTGACCGGCTTGAAGCGGTCCAAGTCCATATAGAACAGCGCAAAGGGTTGGCTGTGCTGCTCCAGCACTGTCAGCACCCGGTCAAAATAGCGCTTGTTCAGCAGGCCGGTCAGGCCATCGGTGTTGGCAAGGCTTTGCAGCAGATGCTGCTTGCCCATATCCTGTGTGATTATCATCACGCGGGTCAGGCGGTCACCCTTCCACGCCATGGGAACGACCGTCATCATGAAAAACGCGCTTTTGTCGCGGGCAGCATATTCCAGCTTGAGGGAATCGTTGTCCGTTTTGATGAGCCTGCGTAGGTTTTCCGGCGCCAGCATCTGGGGGATCTTGGCGTTTTCGCTGTCGGTCAGCACCACATACTTCCGCGATATCTGCTCCAGCATCTGCCGGTAAGAGCCCTCCGGCGGGTACAACGCTTCTCCGTGCCGTTCGTGGTACTGGTAACGGTCACGGTCCAGATCGCACACCGCAAAACGCTCCACAACGCGTGCCATGCCTGCAAACATCATATCGCTCGTCTCCCGGCGGCGCTCCAGCTCCCGGCGGCGGTTGCGCTCCGCGTCACGCTGGATCTTTACCACGCCCGCCATGATCAGAAGCCCCAGCAGCGCAATGACTAAGATGGTAGCCGTCTGCACTCGGCGCATCCCGGCATCCACCACCCCGGTGGGCACGATGCCGATGATACCCCAATCCATGATACCCAGCGGCTGATAGATCAGGTAATATTTCTGCCTGTTCAACGTATACAGTACGCAGCCCTCGCCGCCCTGCGGCAGGGTCTGCACCATGGTGTCAAAGTAAGGCTGATCCACACGGGCGTTCTGCTGTAAGTAATCAAACAGGTTGGTCATCTGCTCGGTGATCTCGGTCTTTGTCTCGGTGGAAAGCACCACATCGCCGTTTGAGCGCACGATATAGCAATCGCTCTGTCCCTCATAGACCATGCTGCCCAGCAGCTTTTCCAGCACGGCGTTGTCGTAGCTGACCACCAGTGCCGTATAAGTAGTACCGTTCAGTTGCAGTGGCTGCTCCATAGGGATGGCAAACAGGATCTTGCGGATGCCCTGACTGGAGATATAGCTGGAGATCACCGGTGTGTTTTCGTTATACAGTTTCTCAAAAGCGTCCTTCATGTGCTCAGCTGTGCCCTGCCGCCCGGCGGTGGTCCAGAACTCGCACTGCTCGTTGAACAGGTAAAAATCCGTGTACTGCCAGGAAGCCTTTTGGGCGATATACTCCTGCCACTGCCCCTCCAGTTCTCCCCTCTCGGCAAGGGTGCCCAGATAGCTGTCCCAGTCGTTCAGGATATTCCAGTTGCGCTGGGCAAACATGGTAAAGGTCTTGGCAGACTGCCCATAGGTGGAAAGCAGATTTGCCGTGCTTTCCTGATAGATCTGTTTCTGGGTATAGGCACTGTAAGCAAGGATGCCAACCAGCAGCACCAGCAGCATTCCTGCTATAAGCAGTATATTTTTTCGTTTCTTCTTCATAAGGTCAATTTTCCCCCCGACTGCCCCGCAGCCAGACCCCTTCACAATACGTTCTTCCAAAGGCTTTATGCTAAAGCGCTGTGCACAGTTTTTTGCAAAAAGTGTACAACCGCTGCGTGTCAGTTCCCGCATAAACCGACACTATCCCTAATAACATTATACCATTTCGCAAAAAAGCCTGTCAACACATCCCCGGGGCGACTCGTGTCGTTTCAAGGGCGATTCACGCAGATCTGCCCTGTTTTTGCCGCTCAAAAAGCAAAAAAGACCCGCTGGCCGCGCCTGAA